>Ga0136643_10001192_pt1 | contig 31157 bp, 17 predicted proteins | sample TergutLab28metaG_FD_96883 | JGI IMG/M metagenome (GOLD analysis project Ga0136643, IMG submission 96883) | Labiotermes labralis P1 segment gut microbial communities from Petit-Saut dam, French Guiana - Lab288 P1 (version 3) (version 3) | ecosystem: Host-associated > Arthropoda: Insects >...
AGTCACATTGACCCATAACTATCCGAGGTAAAACACGGTGTGATTTGCTACATTTTGACAGTTCAAAACGTTGTGTATGTCCTCTGTATAAATTTCTATACGCTTTCAAAGTTGTAAAGCTCTTTTTGAAACACCCTGTATAGAGCACTGGTTCCCAAAGTGTGCTCTACAAATCTCAAGGGATCTGTGGCAAGTTCCCAGGGGATCTGTGAATACATTTCTGTAATGGGTACTTTGAAGTTTACTAATTTTTTTTTCAATTAAAAGAATAATGTTTTGTTATAAATAATCATGGAACTCATTTGATTGGCATAATGTTTATTTTGTATGACCACTAGAATATCTAATTAAGAAACTGACTGTACCCATGAAGTAAGTAACAATAATTTTATTTAAGGTCAAGTCATGCAATGCATTGTCATGTATGCTGCTTGTATCCTTAGCTATCCACAGTCAGTTCTGAGATATAAATTTGAAATTATGGATACCTATCATCTGGACACTGTATTTACATGAACAAGGATGTGAGGATCCGTTATTTTTCGAAGACAAAAGGGGCCCGTGAGCAAAAAAATTTGGGAAACCCTGATAGCAAGGCATTGGATTCCTATTCTTATGAATAAAATCTACTCTTATTTAACCTGTAATTTAGTTGTGAAATGCAGTAACATTGACACATTCTCATAATTACATTAGAAAAATCTGATAGAATAAATTTTGAAAAACCATAATTCATTGTCACTAATAGCAATTTTTCAAAAACTCAGTTCATTTAAACAACAGTGATGTGCAGTTATAGAAAATAACTCTGCATATATGCATTCATATAATTACAGCTGTATGTATAAACAATAAGGGGTCCTTCATTGTATTTGTGGACTGTTTGCACATGGAGGCCAGAGTGTGTTTGTATTTGGTTTATATTGCCTTTACTTTATTTCACATTTTAAGGAATTAAGTATTCTGTGTTATGAAGCATGTTATATTCTTTATAATCTCACTTGAAGACTGCATTCATTCATGTTTATAATATTCTTAGCTTGTATGTGATTATCAAGACTGTAGTCTTGTGGGATGTGACATTTTATTGACAGGTTCCAACGTGTCGGAGGAACCCGCTGTCTCTCAGTCCTTAATATGGAAGTAACACATTAATCTGAAATGACAGTGTAGTCACAAAGCCGCATGGTGTCACCCCAGAAGACCATAATCTGTGTACAGTCTGTTTCAAAGCACATCTCAACTGATTGAATTCAAGACATTGCAACATGCTGGAGACAGACTATATGTGGTTAAGTGGCCAGTACTGGAGTTGTTTGAAAATGCAAGGAAATTCAGAATAGCCAATAAAGTATGTTATAAAAGCATTAACAATAGAAATAAACACCGAAGAGGAGAAAATAAAGTACAATGCAGTGCTTGGACACACATTTGGATCAAGCAGAAGTTATTGTGAGTTTATAAGAGAACTTACACAATGACATCCCATTGTACTATTAACAGAAAAAATTACAGAAACATTATCTAGAAAACACAAACTTAAATTTTGGGGCAGTGACATTAGACTTGTCTGATTGAAAAGGGGGCAAAGGCAGCAAACATCTTAAATTTTATTAAAAGAGTGATGTGAGGCTTGAGAGCTTCAAGTCTGGTGGCACATGGTACTGTGTCATCAGATGAATGGTTGTCAACATTGCAAATGTTTGTAGTGCCTTGCCTTCAGTGTCAAGCAGTGTGAGAAGAATAGCTATGGCTATTCTTCTCACACTGCTTGACCCCTTTTTTCTTCCTTTCTTTTATTCCTTGCATTCCTTTGTATCCCATGTTAATTTCCTGTCCTTGTTATGTAACCATCCTATTGTCATTCCTTTTAACCTCTCCTTGATATTATAACATTCTGTCACTTCTGTTATTCTATCCCTTTTCCGTTTTGTAGGTTTATATCCTTCCCTCCTTCCTCCTGTATTCCTTTTCCTATTTCTTTTATTTGTCTGTCCTAATGTTGAACTTCTCCCCACATTGCAACAGCAACATGTTGGGTTTCCCCAAGCGTCACAGATTACCACTACTTACGCAGATTTTCCATCATGTGGTGGGAATTGCTTACTGGGTAGTCTGTGGATTTTTTCAACGGTTTTCAGAACTGCACTGAACGTTAAGTGTCAGTATTGTGTCTGTCGAATACTTTATTATTAATGTCACAATATTAATGTGGTCAAAACCGTGAAATAACCAGATTGCTGACGTTTAAGACCATAATTTTGAAAACACTAATTTTATTAAGGATTTGAAAATGAGGGAGGTTTTCAAAAGAAGTGTTTTTTGTGTGCACTCCCTGTGACTGATAGCACATAAAAGTAATAAACAGTGTTCTGTGTCAGAACTGTGCTGTAACAAACTTTTGCTTACCCCTTCAAAGAGCTTCTTCTTGTCATCATAAGATCTTGTGTCTACACGGCGTTCATATTTGGATGCTACCTGGATCTTAGGCTGCAAAGAATAAAATCATAAGAATTATTATGATTACTTAAAGTCAGTTTACTGAGTCATTGTTTAAAGCACTTCATTTTTTTATGAACTTGCTGAAGTTTATGTAGTTCTAAATGGAAACAGTTGTATATTTATTGATACTGTGCTGTGTTCAGTGTTCATAATGTGAAGTCTGCTGTACATTTCAGTTCAGCTAGTGTGATTCTGATCAGTTCTGGGTAGTGGACCCAATTACCAGATTTTTCTTGCTGGAGATTATATGAGAATTTCAGAGTATGTAATTTATGTTGAACATGAGTGTGGTACAGACATTGGCTTCTCACTGTGGAGCCTTGGGTCCAATGCCAGGTGACTTCAGGTGCCATTCACAATGGACAAAGTGGCACTGTAGAGCAGGTTTCTTTTCTGAACTTATATTTTCTGCTAACAACTATTCCATCATTTCTCCATAGTTATTTGTCACTGACTGATGGTCAGGTTAAAACATGTCATGACCTCACACAATTATGATTCTGCACAAAATTTGAGCAGCTTATGTGTTATGCAAGGGTGCAAAAATTTAACTGTTTACATACTGTTCACCATACTGTGCCAACATAGGCTAAATACAGCAGAGTCCTTCTTCAGAAGCTAATGGTTTCCCAGGTAGTCAAGAAATTCCCTGCATTTTGTGGAACCCACAGATTCATTGTATCCAACAGTGCCTGCATCCTTGTCCTTACCTTAGCCAGGTGAATATGGCCTACATTTTTCCATCCAATATCTTTATTATCCACTTTAATATTATCCTCCCATTGGTGCATAGGCATTCCCAGTGGTTTCTTTCCTTCATGTTTCTTCATTACATCCCCATATGCACTTTTACTGTCCCCATTATATGCCATGCATCCCACCAGTTTATGACATATATATATATATATATATATACATAGAGAAAATAATACAATGATTGTACTTACAGGATATTTGCCTGTCAGAGCTCTGAAACAAAGGAGATGGTGAAACAGATTACAAACATTATATGAAACAAACAATGTAAATAAATATTATGGCAGAAGAAATGTGAAAATTTAGTGTTAATTTGTCTGCTGCTGCATATACTATGTGCACCTCTTCACTTCTATGTTCTGTGTTTTTTTTACGACAATTTTTGAACCTGTAGTAATAATTATATTGTGCTAGGATATGTAAATACAAATTCAGTGACTGTTTGAGTGTTGTTCAAAAGTGAATGCTTCTGGATATACATGTATATCTTACCATTGACATGCCCCTCCTGTTCCTGGATTTATTACTTGTTTCTCATACTTATTATACAACTTCTAATGTTACACATGTTTTTAGTGTTATTTACTATGAATGACTTATTTGTGTTAATACTCTAGCTAGTACCAGTAAGATCTTCTAATCACTCATTTTAACATGTATGTGCACATTTAAGCAGTCTACAGCATTTAGCAGAGCACTCAAAGCATTAGGTATGCTGATACTTGTGAATGCAGAGGTGGACTGGTTTCAGATTCTGTACAAAGCAGTACAAGAAACACTCTTCTCATTAATCTGAAGAAACATTCTTTGTGTTACTCTTTTATATGGAAGATGTGTAAGATTAATATTGCTGTTTTTTGGGATGACACCAGGTAGTCTGGTGCTTTGTTACCAGTGTTTTGGAAGAGTGTGGTCCCTCCATCTTCCTTCTTTTGCTCTGAAGGTTGAATTGAGATAGCAGGATCCTCTGATACACTGTTAGCTCTCTGCCAACCCATGGAATGTCATATTCCAGGAGACTGCATCTTGATATTCATTCAGGTCTTATACACAAGATTTGACAGTCTGCCAGACTACATATCTGATAAGAGGGTGTCTATTTTATGACATTATTTAAATAGGTAACTGAATTTCTTTGATGAAAATGCTCTTCAATGCCCTATGTGTAAATTCCCAGTTTTTGAGATATGAAAAGGGTCCAATGTACAATTATTCCAGGCAATGTAGGATTTTTTAAATGTTTGTCATACATATCTACAGTATAAAATAATAACATGACGGCACAACAAATTTTGTTGATGATTCAAACTGCCACGATTATTTGTTCCAAATTCATTCTGTGATTGTTCAAGCAAGTCAAAAAATTCTGCATAAAGTCCTGTGGCCTTTATAATTGACAGTGGAGTAACACTGCTGTCTTTCACTGTGTTGATCGTATGTCCATTACAAAGACTAGCTTGTTAATGCTGTTTATGATTGTGAGAATCACATGAAACACACAAATACAGTGTGTGTGAGGAGAGTGCAGAGTTTATCATGAAGTTACAGTGTGTGGTATGCATTAAACCACAGTGTTTTAAATGGTTCAAGTTTCATTATCCATACTTCTTAATCTGTTATGCATTCATATTGATATGAAAGACATATAATTTTGCAACATATCCAACATAATTCACTGCTTGATGAATTACAGTTGGCCATAATTAAAAGACTGAACATATAGTGATGCCATCTCACTTCTTGCAGATGCATGGTTGGTGTAGAACAACAGACCTTTCATTACAACGTTTAGAGTGGCCAGTTCACCTCTGAATATGTGACTGAAGGCAGTATGCCTGTGACATTACTACAAGCATGTGCGCATAACAGTGAAACCCCTGCTTCTGTTCACGTAACAAAATACCGCTTTATAAAACTAGAGAAAATGTCTTTCATGATACAATATTTCTTCTTCCTGGCAAATTTAATGTATGTGAACTACAAGATAGGTGATGTGATACCATATGGTTTGGTAAATGTATTCCAAACTACATGGAGTCATATCCTAAAATGCTGTAATTTTAATTCAGTTTTGAAGGGTCCTAATGATGATAGTACACTTAGGATTACTGTTACTGGACTTGTCCACTGACCAGTATTATGAAAGGAACACAATGTTTTAGAAACAGATCCTTTTTCCAAAACGTTACATTCTTTCTAGAATACTAGACAGTTAGCACAGTCCAGAAATCAGGTAGTGTAATCTCTGTTTGCAGAAATGTGAGGACCTCAAATCCCACAATATATGTAGAGGTTTCACTGGTACAGTACTTACTCTGGGTCAAGTCCCTTCTTGAGAGCTTTGTGCCTAAGCTGTTGCTTCTGCCTCTCTTTCAGCTCTTTCAACTGTAATAAGCAAAACATGATACGCATTTTCTTATGTACTCACTCTGGGTCCAGACCCCTCTTTTGGGCTTTGTGGCGAAGCTGTTGCTTCTGCCTCTCTTTCAGCTCTTTCAGCTAGAACAGATAATTTACATATGGCATGGACAGGGTTCAGTAATTGTCATATTTTGAGTGCAGTGAAATTTTAGCTATTTATAAATGTATAGGGAGTCTGAGAAAGAACTCCAGGGTGAGAGAACAGTACAGACAGGATGACTGAGTCACACAAAACATCAAATCTTGCATATGAATCAGTCCAACACAGTATTTTATAGGTATTGATATGAATGACATAAACTCAAAATAAAAATATGGCATGTTGATTAGATGAAAATTATGACCCAGTATGTTCTACATTAACAGCCCTGAAAAATGTCAAGATGATATTTGAGCTCATTCCACGCCCTGATCAGCAATTCAGATGTCACCACTGCTCTGTCACTGTGCAGACTGTCAATTCGTTCGGTGTCCTTTTCATTAACCCAAAGAAAAAAGTTCAATGTATGTTAGAAGGGATCTTCTGGAGTCAATGGAATGTGCCTACCTGTTCCAATCCACTAACCTGAAAAGTGGGACTACTGTGCAGCTTGCTGACATGACTGATTAACCTTTTGACGCCTAATGTCAACTATAGTGGTCGTACCACACCGCTAACCTCTAAAGTTGCATTTTATATATTTATTCAACAAATATAGGTACTGAATATTTTAAATATGGTATACTCTCCGTTTTTTTCTCTTCAAAATGCAGTTTGTTTCATAATTCTAACATATTTGGTTCCTGTATTATTCACATTTTATATACAGGTGTGCTAAAATAAAAAAAAATAATTCCGGCGCCAAAAGGATAACGGAAATGTTGCCACAGTGCAACTTAGTGTGCATGTCTGAAGCAACACATGCGAACTGCATTCTTATGTACAGTGTAATTTGATATATTTATGAGACTCAAGTCTTGTGGATTATGACATTGTGTTGTCTGGCAAGTAGTTCCCAAGATTTGAAGAAGTGAAGGTACCACAATCTCACAAAACATCAGGAACCACTTTCCCAACAACATCGTATTGTATCCCATAAGACTTCTGCCTTCAGAAACACTGCGATGAGACCCTTAAAACCCACCCTGATGTATTCTGTCATTCATTGTTGCTGTCTGTGACATTCTGTTTTATTTGGGTCATTAAGTACATCTTCAGACCTTGGAGTTCTTTCCCAGATACTTGGCACTGAAAAATTGCTCATCAGTTGTTAATATTCAAATTAAATATGTGATATAGACTAATGCAATGTACTTTTTTTTCAGGGAAATGCTGTCTTCATATATTGTTTTTTGGAGTAGATTCTGGAGGCAGCAGGTTTCTCCGAAATGTTGGTAGCTGTCCAACGTGTTACTCAGCATTATATCCTAAATGTTTGTAACTGTCCAGCAATTTACTTAACATCACATCCTAAATGTTGGTAGCTGTCTAAAATGTTACTGAGCATTATATCCTGGGAGAAGTAATCTTAACATTCACCAATGTGAAATCTTCTAACCTTGAAATAACCATCATTGACAGCAGTGTGTTTCTTAATACAAGTAGCAAATTATTAATAAAGATAAGAATTATGGCATATTTAAAATTTAAATATATGGTATGTAAAATAAAGATTGCAGGGCTATAACCGTGATTTACTGGGACTGAAAATGAGTGACTGCCACATGGTTTCAAATCTTGTGTACAGATTTTTCATTATAATTTTTAACATAGTTTATCATAATCGCCCCTATACAGAACAAACCTTGCAGTAGTTTAATCCCGTGTTATGATGTCATTTGCTGTTTCTTACCTTTCATATGCCTCTGTTTCTTTTGTATATTACTTAACATTTTGCTCCTACATGTTCTAAAAACATAAAAAATTATTCCTTTTCCTTGTTAGTCAGTAAAATTATTTTAATCCTGGTTGTTGAAACGGTGTCTTCTATGTTAGAATTGCACTTGTGTTAGCAAAGTGTTAGTAAATTTATATCCATCAGCATTTCTAAAGACTGTTGTATGTGTAACAGAAACAACATTAATGACACAACAAGCTAATAGAATAATAATGTATACCTTCATTTGCGCCTTATTTCACTTGCATGTCATATTAAATGTGCTCTGAAACAATTCATAGCACGATACCAACATTGTAGCTGCTAGCCAAGCACACACACAAAAACCAGAAGTCTAGTCTTATAGTATACCCAAGCCATAAGCCTAATAGTGGCTTATATACACAAACCCACAGCTTGAAAGTCTAGCGTTAGTGTACTGCATTGTTGTTCCACGTGTGGCCGTTAGCAACTGTAGGTGTAATATGATAGAATTATCTGAGACGTGGGATGGAGGGCGAGCAGAAGTGAAGCATGTTTTACAATTACATTTGCGTGTTTATGAATGTATGTACTTAATGAGGAACTATTAACTCTTAATTGTTATAACAGGAACACACTTTGCCACAATTTTGCATTTGTGTGGAAAAGTAAACAGAAGAGGCTACTATGGTTATCCAAATCATTATTGAATTTGGCGCATAAAATTCATCTGTAAACAAATTCTGTACATACATAATAATTTTTTATTTGAAAAACAAAGTTTTCTAAAAATACCTGAACTCAGTAACTTGTGAGAAGTTCTTGATGAACAGGAAAATTTATACTGAAACACCAAAAATGCACTAAGCAGTGCTGTTCTCTGGGGGTATGGATTAAACTTTCTGAGCAGTGGTGGATACTTCAATATTGACTCTAGCATACCTTCCCAAGCTGTGTATTGCTACCATCTTCTGTTCTGATAAGTAACTATTACCTATTCTGGCTGCAAACATAACAGCAGACATTAGCCTTTTGCACATGAGGATGTCTTGTGCATAGGCCACTAGCTTTGTAGTGTAACTTCACATGAAGGTGGAGGCAACACATTGCATCTCGTAACATCCCAGAAGACTGTAATCTGACATGTAGTTAGTTTTTTGATGGACATACACACCTTTATGCTACAAAATTGATACGTACATCATAATCTTGTCTCTTCTGCCGTTCTTCCAAGTCATACTTCTCTGTTTCCAGCTTCACAATTGCATCCCAGAGTTCAGTCGCCTTTTGTTTTAGTTTGTCAACACTCAGGTTCTCGATGTCCAGAGGTTTAATGCGGAAACTGAGCGAGATCTTCTTCTCTTCCTCAAGTTGCTCCTTTGTCTTATTCCGTTCAATCTGGGCAGATGACAAGTTGAACTGCAAAAAATATAGACATTTATTGTCACTGAGTACAACATCACATGCTGAAACGCTTAACTCTTGAGCCATGTAACATTGTCATATTCCAAGGAGGTCTACTGCTAGAAGCCATTTTGATCATGTATTCAATATCACATTTTGCCTCCTTATATTCTTTGATGTCTCCTTTTGTAGTCTGCATATGGGTACAGTAAACAGTAGGAGTTTTATAATTTCAAGTAGCAAAGTGTCCTTTTTTTTTTTATTTCTGTGAAAATGAATTTGTGTTTTGTAAGAGTGAGGATGGGATTCTGGAGAATCAGAAAGAACCATGAACTGAACGAACTCATAGGAAATGCAGACATAGTAAGATTCATAAAAAGCAGAAGAATAGCCTGGCTAGGACATGTGAAGCGGATGGATGGAATGAGAATGCCTAGAAGAATACTAGAATGGAAGCCAATAGGTAGAAGAATCAGAAGACCAAGGAAAAGATGGATTGAAGATGTTGAAGAAGACATCCAGACGATGGGAATAAGAGGGTGGAGAAAACTGAGTAAGGAAAGGACGGAATGGAAGAAAATCACTGAGAAGGCTAAAACCCATAGTGGGTTGTAACACCAACAAAAGAAAGAAAAGAAGAAGAGTGAGGATGGAAATAAAAAGGATAAAAGGGATGAAAATATATGTCCTTCACTTTCATTATTGACTTCAAATCATATGTTTTTTACAGTTAATTATTTGTTATTTTAACTTTCATCTGGTCTTAATAATGATGTATTTCATTTTTGTTTGACACTTGTCACCTGTCCAGGTAAGAAAGTAATATCTAAAGGCCAGCTCCTATCCTATCCACATCCTGAGAATGCACTATGAATGGTGACCAGGGACACATTCAACATGATTTTTTAATCATATTATTTGGAAAAAAAAACAAAATATCTTACTGATTGATCCTTCTTTTGGATGGTAAAGTTGGGCCCCTTCTGTTGCTTCTGTTCCTGTAAAATAAAACACGAACCTGTCATGTTGCTTTATGAATGTATATGCCTTCAGTTGTCAGAATATAACAAATATGTACACAATTTGACAAGCATGTCAAAACATTTTTTTCATATTGACTTTTTTTGTACCTTGAGGGCCTGCATCATGGCCTGGCGCTTCTTTTCAGCTTCTTCCAGACGTCGTCTCTTCTCCTCGATGTCTCTCTGTTTCTTCTCCTCAATCTCTCGGACTCTCCTCTCTTCTTCTTGCTTCTTGCGCTCAGCCATGCGCTTCTCCTCGTCAGCCCGCATCACCTGTTAGAATGTATTGATAGTGTTGGACATTGTGCCATGGAACTTGTAATGGGTATAATGTAAGTCACATTATGAACAAGACGTTCATTATGTAATCCATTACTTTTATACAGTATATTCCTCTTTCCTTCCCATGTTATCAATATTGACAGTTGTCACTGAAAGGTAAACAAATAAGCCTACAAAAAGAAATAAAATTAATAAAAGACAATTGACCCAGTATTTGTCAATAGAATTAGAAGAGAAATGGGTAAAATACTTTGGCTGTGAAACAAGAACGAATGGTGCAATGATAAATTAAATGAGAATTTAAAGGAAAGATGAACTAAGTAGGAACAAGAGCAAAAGGAAAAACTGTATGAAGATAAGAGAGACTGAGATGTATGAATGGAAACAATGTCAGAAGAAAAATATTTACAGTTTTGTTGCATGTATTCACCTCTTCTGAACCAATGAAGCAGACCTTCATGTACGATTTAAGCACGTAATCCTATTATTGTATTCTGTCGCAACACCATGTGAGGTGTCTTCCCTTGACAATTACAAACCTTGCGCTTGGATTGTTTCTCCTTGAGCCGCTTGAGATCCTCTTCTTCCTTTGCACGCTGTTTGCGCCATTCTGCAATGTATTCTTTAAGCTGTTCATCTAGGGCAGACGTCTTCTGTTCTTGACGCTGCATGAAATGTTAAAAATTATTTGTAGTGAAAACATTTGGTAGACACTGCATGCAAAGTAAGAAAATAACTTGTCATGTTTCTGAATTTGGTTAGTTTAGCTAGTGTGATTCCAGGCTTCCACCGCACCTTAGTGTTGCTGGTATCCTTTTTGGGCTGCCTGACCCTTTAAGATGGAACTGATATGTTGTCCTGAAATGTCGGTAACGAACTACAAATTTACATTGAATAACATCCTAGTAGAGTGAAGATGTAGTCTAATCTGGTTTATCATTTGTCCATTTCTCTTTAAGTCTGACATAGGGTTTGTCAATACCAATCCATGAACACAATGTTCTGAAGTGCATGTTATTATATCTGGGCTATCTGTTGGAAATAAATGTACTTTTCTAAGTTTTAGCAGTTAATGTGACCCAGGACAGGAATTACTGCTGTTTCATTTCATATCCACTTAGTCTTTCTTCAGAATTTCAGTGTTTGAAAAAATAAGCAAGATTTGAATTTGAATTTATTTAAATTGTGTGATTCAAGAACTGGTTAATACCTTGGATATAGAAAAAGCCAATCAAATATTACATATATTCAGTTGTTGTTAGTACAATACAATTTGCTTAGAACTGATTTAGCTTGCTGTATTGTTCTCTATTTATGCTAAAGTATACATCTATAGAATAGAAGGAACAAGTATGTAAATAATTGTAGGGGCTGATTTAAATATTTAGGTTTAATACTTAAATTTGTGATGTCACCATATTCCTACCACTTCATATTAGATGATGCTACGTGAAACCTTCACCCCTAATACTTTTTCGGTGTCATCTAAGAAACTAATGGCATTGGTAAATAATAAATAGGTTTGCTTTTTACAGATGTCCAGCATATAATTGTAAAAGCTCCTTCAGTCCTTCTCTACTGCACAGTAATTTACCTTCTAGCACCCAACAACTGCTACAGTCAGCCCCTTTGTCAATGTTACTATAACAGTGTTAATCAATATGTACATTGTCAGTTCAGTGCTGTAATATTAGTGCTTGACAATGAATGGTTAAACATTTGGAGATCTAATAAGGTAAAGTTGTAACTGTCCATTTTGTGAGAGCACATAGGATGTGCAGATGTATAGCTTTGGTCGTTCATAACCTTCTTATCAAGTGAAAGTGATTGGTCAACTGCATGCTCTGGCAGCTTTATGCAATGAAAGGAACCCCCAGTGTCCAGGCTGGGTGGTTAGGGGTCTAATATCATGAATACAATTCCCAGAATGGAAGATGATTAAAGGGTTACATAAGAAATGATGTGCAACTCACCTTAACAAATTCTGGATCCCCCTTCTCCTCCACCCTAAAGGAACATAAGCAGAAGAAAATATTCATTTTTTATGTGTTTTTAAGACGAATACTTGATTCTGTACTGAATTTATTTGAACATATAATTTGTTTAAACATATAATTTGTTTGAACGTATAATCTTATCAATCCAAACTTAGCTTCCAGAATTTCATGATGTGACTTGGAATCATTCTTGAAAAACAAGTAACAAACATTGTATTAAATTGTACAGGTGTCAATTACAAGATTTCAGGTGATTTGTCTTCTTGACAACAATGTAAGTCATGTAAATATAATATCATATCAATTTTGAAGTTGTAAGTATTTCAATACATGGTAACTCTGATTTAAATAACGACACTTGCCACATGGAGTTTCAAACAACACAAAAGCACAAACTTCAGCCCAAATTAAAATTACTGTGCATAAGTATGTTAATGGCATGAGGAAAATATAGGATGAAAAAAAATAAGAAGTTTCTCGCACTGAGAACATGCACAGTGGTTTTGAAAATTGTTTCACAGAACACACCACAACAGAAACACTTTTAATGTTTGTGAAACACAGCATAAAATTTCTGTAAAAGAAAACTTGCTTAGAGTTTCCACATGATGCACAGTGAATTATGTGGGAACTCCACAGAAGGGCGGAGTTTATTACTAGCACAGATATTACAGAACAGTTTTATTTGGTTGGTTGCACTTCCACACAACATTTTCACAGAGAAGTTAACTTCTTAACGGTAGACTTGGCACTAGCTTTCCAACACTCTTTGTTCATTTTAAGACAATTATAAAAGTTTATCAAAGTAACTCCCACAAATCTTCATACAGGTAAATTAGTGATGGCAAACTGACAGTGTCAAGTTCATGTCAGTACAAATAGTATTGAAGTTAATGATCAGAACTTCACATTAAAATTACAGTCTTTGGGACTGTGATGTCATACAGTTTTGTAAACAGGTGTCTGCTGCTTGAAGATAGGGACAGTGGTTTTCTCTAAAATATTGTTATCTAAATATTCATGAGTTCTGGGACAGTGCGACACTGTGTCATGGGGTGAGATAGTTCTAGGACACTGTGTCATTGGGTGAGGTAGTTCTGGGACACTGTGTCATTGTATGAGGAAGTTCTGGGACACTGTCATGGGACAAGATAGTTCTGGGACACTTTGTGATTGGGTGAGTTAGTTCTGGGACACTGTGTGATTGGGTGAGTTAGTTCTTGGACACTGTGTCATTGGGTGAGATAGTTCTGGGGCACTGTGTCATTGTGCGAGCTAGTTCTGGGACACTGTTTCATTGTTCGAGGTGGTTCTGGGACACTGTCATTGGGCAAGATAGTTCTGGGACACTGCAATTAGGCGAGGTAGTTCTGGGGCACTGCATGATTGGGTGAGATAGTTCTGGGACACTGTCATTGGGTGAGATAGTTCTGGGGCACTATGTCTTTAGGTGAGATAGTTTTGGGACACTGTGTCATTGGGCAAGATAGTTCTGACATTTGGAAGAAATGAAGTGTCTTTATCTTCAGGATCAAACAGTTCAAGTCTGTAGGTTGGGAAATGCTTGTGTCACATCCCAGAAGACTTGAGTATTTAGCAACACTGCTGTTAAAAGCTTCCAGTCTCACATTGTCACCTAACTATATATATGCTGTCACTTCACAGTAGATTGTAATAATGCTCATCACAGCCAGAGGCTGACTTGTGACAAAGTATTTCAGTTTTTTTGTGTCATTTCTTATGTTTGAAATGTAAAAAACATCAATTTACATGTTAGTGTGAAAGGAAAGTGACAGCGTGAATTTATACATTCCACATCTTTGCATTAAGGAATATTTACACTTATACAGTACACCAACAAGTGCACACTGATAAAATATCCTTTATCGTATATTAATAGTCACCTACATGTTTCAGTTGCTTTTGCAACTACAGTCAGGGTGCTTTACAAGATTACTGACAAAGCATAACAATTGTCCAGATTGCATAAGTACAGCCACATAATGTTACTGTGAATATCTCCAGCTTTCCTTATAGCCATTAAGTGTCAGATGATGTTGTTATTAAAAACAGATAAAATATACATGGTCGTTAAAAACAAATAAAACTGGCTGTGTTTATGTTGTTTGTTAGTTGTATATAGTTGACATACACCCTGTTGGAGGAGTAGAGACGTGTGCCACAGTGGAGATCTAACAGAGTGTATATCAACTATATGCAACTAATGTACAACATATTCACCTGATTGTATTTGTTTTTTTAACAACCATGTAAATTGTATCTGTTTTTAACAACAACATAATCCACCATTTAATGACCACAGGGAATGCTGGAGATATTCACGGAGGCATTAAGTGGTTTTACTTACGCAATTTGGACAATTGTTATGCTTTATTAGTAAACTTGTAAAGCACACTGACTGTAGTTGCAAAAGCAACTGAAACATGTAGGTGACTATTAACATATGATAAAGCATATTTTATCACCGTGCATTTGTTGGTGTACTGTGTAAGTGACAACATGACATTCAGAATTTTATCACACATTACAATAACATTTCAAAAGAAAACTGAGTGGTATAACAACTGGCACTGTAACTGATCCATGATGTACATCATAGAACAAAGAATGGTCCCGAGCTTTATGGTGTTATATGTTCTTCACTTTTTAAGATCCAATTTAACATTTTGTTTCAACTGAAACTGCAGTGACAAAGTCATGTGAATATTTTTCAGTCAATTTCAGTCCTTCTTATTTGTGTCAAGAAAGTGTGTGTTTATTATGAATGGAATGCTGATGGGGACAATTGATAACCATCAGATAACTTACACTGATGTACCTGAGGTTGTTTTGTGTGAGTATTCACACCACTTTCTTTCAGTCACCGGCACATGAGAGAAGTCAATTTCAGAAGCTCTGTTTACATTAAATATTACCATCTAATGGACATTTGAGACAAAACTGTACTACTTTAAAAGCAAAGTTGGCAGTCATTGTCATAAATGACCACATAATTCAGTGTTTGTGTATCTTTCTCTGCTGATGTACCACTGAATGTGAAATTAAGACTTTGTGTACTCTCTTTTAAGGACAGTTTAATTTGTGTGTGCAATTGTGTATTATAAACATGACAATATGCTGACACTTTTTCATTTTAAAGAAATATTATTTATTCCATGCACTAAAAAAAAAGTTGTCAAAACATATGTTGAGACTCTTTCGATCTGTGTTTCACAATGTGTGACATGTATATATATGATGTACCCCTTGGTTAGGCTTCATGGATCCCCAGTTCAGAACTGCTGAAACAAATGATGCCCGGGAAGTGACACTGCATTGCCGCATGTGTGGTTCCTTCACTCTGGGAAACACTTACCCAACAAGTCAGTGTCACTTCCCATACAACCAGAATACCTGATTACACTTCTGTGAAAACCTTTAACCTCGAAGAGTGATACCTTGTGAAACAGAGACCAAAAAGTGACTTATATATCATGCCATTCTGGAATAGGTATTATTTCATGACACGCAGCGCCCACATTGTAAGGTGGTGAAATGCAGGCTAGGTAACAGAACATGTCATTACAAAACTCGTACATGGAGGGTTGTTGTTTAAGGGACTGTGCAATAATCCATGACACAGCCTTTATTTTGGGGGTATGGGGAAGAAATGCTGCTTCCAGTTGCTTCCAATCTACCAAAGAAAAAAAACTCTTTTTTTAAATTTATGAATATGAAATTAAATGTTACTTTGGTAATTGTGTGGTTTCTGGTTCTTACTGTGATTTTTTTTACAGGTATTAAACTTGTGAGTTTGAAACGTAGAATTTAATGAAATCAATAATATATTTTATTGCCTTCCCTTTGCCTGTTCAAATGTGCATCTGTTATGAGTTAGAAAGCTGTATTGTCATTATAAAAAAAAAGAGACCTAAGTGCATTGAGTCAATAAATGCTACAGAAAGGAGCAGCTTGACACATTTGTGCATAAAAGTACATTTGTGTCAAGAAGTCCATAAATATAAACAAAAGACAGCAGCTATGTCTGCAAATGAATAAACGCATTGAGAAATATTTCAGCTACTGAAACTGCATTATCTATTTCATATGTGAATGTGTCCTAGGACTTCGTCCTGAGGAAACAAGCTGAGCTGTGACATGTGTACTGGCAATGTTCACCACACCAGTCACTGCCCCTGGTGATGGTGACAGTAACACTGTCCAGTGCGCTGGAATTCCTGCCATGGCTGACCACCCGTGTAGTCATCGTGAAAGTTTAAAATGTTACATATTTAACACTTTGTGTTCAGCTTTATAGATACTGACTTTATGTTCATTTCACTTGGTTCAGAGCAAATGATACATGTACAGATTCCTTCTTCTTTGATATGATACTGGGTGGGTTGGTACATAGATAGCAATGTTGTGCAGCAGCTGATACCACTTCTTCTGGGACTGCCTTGAAATGGAGGCTATGCGGCCTTCCACAACTTTTGTACCCATGTACCAGTCTCTACATGACATCACATCTCAGAAGATGGGAATGTTCGGTTGAACTGCTGTGATAAGTGCAAAGCCCACAATTGGTCATACAATATGGAAAATTGAAAATCATAAGAAGTCAACAGAATTTTAAAATTTTGGATTTTTTTTCTATCCATAACAATTTGGAAGCAGTATTTCTGTCATCTATGCACAGACATGCCAACCTAGGCTGTGCATCTTGCAAGACATGTAACATATAGTGGTGCTGTACAAACTTACACAATTACAGATTGTCTGGGCCTATAAAAGAAAAAAATAAAAGAGGCAATTACACTCAGTTAATATCAACACCAAGAGCGTTAGCAATAGTACAAAAATAGTAACTATGTAAAACAGTCTTTGACATCTGTCTCACTTTTAAAATCTACGTACGGTAATAAGCCTAAGGATCATTAATTACGTATTATATAACTTAGTGAAAACATTGAATCGAGTTCTTGTATTTAGACACTGGGTATGTAGGGTATGAATTCTTTTCTTAGGATGGAATTCTGTGGTAGAGTGGGCAGTACTTCTGGCCTCAAATCTCACCCTGTGTAATGTCCATGCTGGCTGTTTTTTTTTTAATGATTTTTGCCCCATCCCTCCAAGAATATGATTGAGTCATGTGTCAAAATAAGCCACAACCACTATCATGTGTTCCAGTTGCTTCTCAGTAATCATCACTACACAGACTGAGATGCTGACAGCTTCACAAAATGAAATGTTATGTTTTGAACTGGATGTTTTGTTTATTTGTATTATTTTTATATTATATATGATCTAGACTGAAGATCTGATTCACATAACACATGATGTCACAGAATTTATATTTTGTAAATACAGCATAATTTTGTGTGTCTGGTTTTTATTTTCTGTACCCAACTTATTTATAAATTTGAAATTTAAAGTATTCCATGTGTAAACTTTACATTTGCTGTAGATGTTGAAATTTTGGTGTGTTTGGCATATGTAATTTATTGATTATATGGAAAGTTTTATTCATTTCCAGTGAAAGTTGTCGTTACTCATCAGCGGGAACTAATACTGAAAAATACGTAATGGAGCTCATTGCTCTGTTTGCTGGGACAAGATTGCTACTTCTGGGACAGTAGAGACATACTGAGGAGCTAATATATGGTATTAATGTTAATGGTATTATGTCCTTCATTCCTAAAGCATATTATTGCATTTAATCTAACTAATGTTGTTTCAAACAACACTTAATTAGATATATCTTGTGACTATCATGTTGGTGGAATATATTACTGTAATTTTTATATTGTGGGTACTATTAAATCAACGATATCCAGTTTTACAGGAACTCGTTTCAAGAACTTAAAGCTCAGATAGGTTACATCTACACTGTACAATACTGTAACAAACATAGCATTTCTCAAGCCATTTGTATCTGTTGACTGTACTTAATGTATTTTTCTGTGTTACTTGTGTCAATAGTATTTCTGCATCTCTGTGCTCCATCCAGTGTCTGGTATTCTGAATACAGCGCAGCGTTTCCGAAACTAAGTCAATTTCTGTCCTTGGTGAGAGGAAAGTAAGTCATATACTCAGTCTGGTCTGTTGGAAAGAGCCAGTCTAAGTCCACTAGTTTGGTATTAACCACTTTTGATGAATAAATGATGGCAGATACTATCACAATTTTTCACCAAAGGTTTTTTTTATATAGTTATCTGATTATCAGAATAACCAGTGATGTTTTCTGTACACAACATTAACTGGCTGATCTATGTGATGCAGTTGCAGCATGTTTTCTTTGAAGCTGGTATTCATTCCTTGAATATTTTAGGTAAATTTCAAGTTTTAGTGGTTGATCAGTCAACTGAACATGGTTGAGAAATGGTTTTAAAAGCCATGTAATGCTACTATATATATATATATATATATACATATCTTTTTTTATGCTCTTACAGGTGGATACTGCTGTCTGTATGCAGTACGTGAGCATGCAAAGTGAACTGCCTTAAACACAATATTCTACTGAGGGTACTAACAAACTATCAGTACATTATGTTGGTAAGTATGCTCTAGAGGGAGCTTACAGCAAAAGCTTAATTTTATTCTCATAATCCACTGCTGTATTCAATGTGTTGAAGTTTATGGAAGTGGATTATTGTCCAGTCAGTGACTATTAAACAGTCATTCATAAAATCATAAGTATATCTTAGCTATATTTTTTATCTTTGAAGGCAGAATCTAGAGGCAGAAATACATGAATAAATTAGATACTCGAGAAAATTGGAAGTGTTTACCAAATCAAAGATTCATGGAAAGACTGACATTAACACAGATCTCTTAGTCTGAGTTTATGATGTACATATCCAGACTTTGTGAATGAGCAGTTACCAACTTATGAAGTCCCACTGACAGTTTTCATTTCCTGGTATATTTGAAGCTGTTGTTGTCAATATTACTTTAGACTTTACCATGATGTGTGCTCCCCACCCTCAAATTGTATGGTTTATTTTCATTTTTGTTTAAACAATTTTGCAACATACAGAAAACCAACCCAGTTTTGTGGCATATTTTATTTCAAGGTACAGTATACTAAATTTTCAATGAAATTGGTTATGCAGATGACACATTTTTAACAGTTCTCCATAGATGGCTCTGTAATGGTGTTATATGTGGAGGAGTGCCAAATGGTACTCCATTTCATTCTATCAAAACTCTTTGTGGAGCATATCTAATTTCATAACAAATTTATAGAGTCATTGCACAAAACACTATGTTGAACCCAACTAATTCCTTAGGTGAGACAAACAGAATGTTCTGGTGGCACTCCTTGTCATGTTTGGAATGAAAACATAACAAATGCACCAAAAATGACATTTCTCTTACATGTGCAAGAGGTGTATAGCAGACAAACTAATTTATATTTTAACTCATGACTGACATTATTAATAGCATATATTAATGGACAGAATATTTATGCTTGATCAGTACCTTTCAGCTTCAAGATGTGTCCTACTTCTGAGCCCTGTTGGCTTGAAAAGAACTCACATACAGTAACATGACTCAATTTAAAATGAACACATATCATATCATATATCATGATCAGTAACTTAATTTGTAAATGTAAAGTTCCAGACATTTGGTTACAGATTTCTGCATAGGATGAGTGTAGTGGAATATTTATGAGTATTACCTTATCATTATTATTATTATTGTTCTTATTATTATTTTTTTATAATTTTTATTGTACCATACTTCAGTAAGGAAGGTACAAGTTCTTCTTGTGCTTAGTTAAACACCATACCATTAAGATGCATGGGGAAGAGAATTTACAGCTTTATGACCTGAAATTGAATTGAGTGGTCAGCTTCACACCCTGGCTGTTTAATCTCCAAGGAAAGTGCCTCCAGTATGCATTGGAGGGGAGACTACATGGGCCCCAGAGTTGGTCTGGATAGCATGGAGAAGTTATATTTCTCCTTGCCCTTGTCTGGAATCATACTCTGATTCCTCAGTCTCCTGGTCTATTTACTGGCTGAGCTACCCCGGTTCAAATAATTAACCTTGGTTTTGATTTCAGGTACTGCCTTACTTATCAGAAACCAGATACTTACAAGTTGCAAAGATGAGTAAATCAGTTTAATACTGTCTTTTTAAATGTCTGTTCTTTTAAAATAGCATTTGAACAGCAGAATTCAAAAGTATGACACTTTCATTTTTGGATCATTAATTTATTTGGACATTTAGACCAGTTTACATTTATCAACCTCTAATTTTATACATCTGCCCTAGTACCGATCAGATGTATGCTGCATTGTTATGTGTAATGCATTTCTACCAAAAATTTTTATCCTATAAAATATGTGAGGTATTAATATAATGACACTTTTTATCCAAATAATAAACATTTATGGCATTTTTAACTTTATAAGACATTACATTAAAAAGCAAATGTAATATAAAATTCTTCTTGCAGTTCATACTGATCATTAAAACATACATAATTAAGCATAATTATTCCATACAATTTTGTAATATTGTAATTCAGTCCTCCTATATTATTGACAAGTTTTATTCTTATAATAAAACCAACGAGATGCACTAATTTTTCAAATTTATTTTTGGAATAGAACTCTACATGTTTCAGACAGGTTTTCTGCCCATCATCAGGAGTCTAGTACTACATACACAGAAAGAGGTATATGTCATACAGGTTATGCTGACTGCCTGCTAGCAAGCAGTCAGCATAACCTGTATGACATATACCTCTTTCTGTGTATGTAGTACTAGACTCCTGATGATGGGCAGAAAACCTGTCTGAAACATGTAGAGTTCTATTCCAAAAATAAATTTCAGAAATTAATGCATCTTGTTGGTTTTATTATAAGAATATATCACAATGCACGGTCCTCTAAATGTCAAAGACAGATTTTGGTTTAACAATACGTTTTAGTTTACTAATATTCTATTCAATCCTACTCTATTCCTATGCCTGTTAACTGTAAAATCAAAGATATGTACAGAAGTTTTGTTTTTTTAGTTACATTTTTAGTATTATTATATTATCTCCCAATTGAGGCATGTTCTGTAAGATATTTTTCTATATTTCAAGTTCATGTTATGTTTTGTATGTGCATCACATGCCTGTAAATAGCCTAATCCGTGATATGTTCAGACATTACCAATGTGTTCCTTACTTTCAAAATATCATTCGTTTACACGGTATATGCATACATGTAGTGTAATTGAAGGCTATAAGAAAAGGACGGTCTTCCCAGCATCAATTTTCATGAAATTCACAAATGATCAACAGCATTATGTGCTAGTTTGTTGAACCGAACTTTACCCAAATCCAATGATGAATATGGAAGACACAGATAGAAATTCATATATGCATCTAAGTAAAGTATGGCTTTCACTGTATTGATTTTCACTAAACTCACAGACAATCAACAGCTTTAAGTGAAGAGCTCTTATACTCTATTTAACCCAGATTGGTCAAGGAGTAAGGAAATATGGATAACAAGTTTGTTTGTGCTCTTAAATATGACTTTCACAAGGCTGATTGTCATAAAAATTATGTTTGCTTTGTAACGTCGTATGAAGAACGTCTATACTGAATTTCACAAAAATTTGGCACATGGTTTAGCCACAGACAGACTGACATATGGACGTACTCGGCATTTATGGCTTCTTTTTTTAACTCTAAAGAACGCCTGCCAACCAGTTAAGGTAAGAGTACTTTCTTTTCCTCCTCCCCTTCTTTCATCACTTCATCTTTCCTGCCATAGTAACCTGAAAGTGTCAATCGTCTTATGTATATTTGTGACTTGTTTCATATTCAACTGTCTTGTGACAAATGTTGGATCTGTGAAATGTATGGTATGTAATGTAATGTAGTCTAGCCCAGTATACCTAATATAGCATTTAGCTTTGATTAACATGATCCACATTTATCCATTTAACAGTATTTGTAGGGCAGAAAATATTCTAAGGAACACAACAATTAGCCCAGTGATGATACACAGTTTATGCTCCAATTACTGTGCAGGATGGAGTAGTAAGTATATTTACAGTATCCTGCAATGTGTTCGCGTATTACAAGGCACAGTGTTTGGTAACATGGAGGAATTAAAGACCATACAGTGAGTAGAGGCCAGCATTCAAGGGTTGAGGTTAGGATGAATATACTTATGACTTACCACTAGCTCTTGTTAGTGCAGTTGTGAATTAGTCTAAGGTGTGTTACTTAACAGTGCCTTTTTGTACAAATTGTAATTGATATAATAAATCCAAATCTTCACATTCCTCTGACATGTTGGCACCTTTGTGCCAAAGTATGTGGTATCACATCCTAGGAAGCCATAACCTTAGAGCTTGAACTACTGACAGAGTTGATGGTAATAGCTGGTAAAAAAATGGTCTATAAATTACAGTATATATCACAGAGAAGTAGAAGCATAAGATAGATACTATAGTTATCTCCTTCACCATAAACACACACTGAGTTCTAGGGAAACTGTTTCTACTCTTATAAAGTAAGATAACATTGTACTTAGAAAACTGTCAATATTAACACACTTATTGATGTGCCTTTACAAAACAAAAGAATGTTCTTTGCTGTACAGAAAAGTAATTTGTGTAATTCAAAGTATGATAAATACAGTAAAAGTAGAGTTTGATTTTTGTCCAAGCATGAGAAGTTTTAAACAGGCCAAGGTCTAAAGTCACAGTTTACAAAATGGACAAGTATCTTTAAAAAATTATGTATATGAATTTACCTTTAGAATATATTTATGTGATAGCTCGGAATTCTGAAAATTAGTTATGAAACAAAAAGAAATATTTGTGTGTGACTGAAAGGGGTCATATCAAAGACACAAAACACCAACAACCTTCTTTTGAGTGTGTTTTGTTTTTCCATTGTGCTGCACATTTACCTTCTTTTGAATTTAAAGAATGTTCTGCAGACATTATCTGTTGTGTGTATCCAAAGAAAGAAATTGTCCTAACTATATATTGCACCTTTATCAACAAATTTTAACACCATATGTTGTTTGTGAAGTGTTTATGTTATCTGCAACATCTGTAAGACCAGTAACCACTATTAGCCCACATAATTGCAAGTTGACCTTGGTACCTCTTAAACATTTGGAAAAGATTGTAGTCTTCTGGTGTGTGATGCCATATTGTTTGGTAAATAGGTGCAAACTTTGTGGAGAAACATGCTTCTGCCATCTTCAGGTTAGAGGAGAAAAGAGTGCAATTCACCCAGTGGAAGACAGAAGGCTGTCAGCTCTACATCTGCCTTCATTGTCCATTGCAGCATATTCTTCTGCCCAGAAGGTGGTGGCAGTAGGGTCTGTGAATGTTAGTACTTGTCCACCAGACTACATGGCGTCACATCCCACAAGACTTATACCCGCCACCATGAGAACCCAAAAATTCACTTAATATGAGGACTGTGTATCTTATATGCAATTCTTCCGGTTTGTTGCATATTGTAACCAATTACATACAATTAAGTAACTTTCTTAAAGTCATTGACAGGTGCTGTATACTTTACACTGAACTGTTAGCACATTGTGAGTACACTTAAGTTTGGACATGGCAGTCTTGACCAAGTTTGTCCATGTTAACAATGTAAATCATCAGCCATTACATGTGGAACATGAATGAAGAAAAGAAAACACGGATAGATGTGGTAGACTAAGAGAAGTATTAAGAAGAATGTATACAAGGAGTATAAAGCAGGCAGCACGGACAACACAGAAACAAACGTAACAAAACAAAGCGTTTCACTTCGACTGTGGCGAATTTCACACTCACAAATAATGAGTTAACCTGCTGGTCAGTCCTGTTCTAGCTTAGCAGAAATGTTGGACCATGGCAAAAATCCAAACCAGAAGTCCTTCAGTAATATTTAAAGGAACAGACTGTGCAGAAATATGTAAAGTCGCTTATTAAAACATAAAAATATATTTGAATCTTGGGTTCTAATCATTCAAGGCCAATCCAAATTTATATTAGTATTAGCCATTGCATTGCAAGATGAAATATGTATATATATATTTTTTTATTTTGTTTTATTTTGAAAGCCAAATTAGAATAGCAAGAGTTAAAACAATTTCAAAATACACTTGTAGATCTTGTGCTAGTTATAATGGATTATTTTTCAGGCTTCCCTTTCAAAATAGACTGTCTTGAACACAAAATCAAAATTTTTCAAATTTTAGAAAGCGGCTGGTAACATGAAAAGCAAAAGTCAAAACATGAAGATGTCTCACCACAAAGAAGCAATATTTTGGCACCAACAGTGACATAACCAAAAGTTTATTTATGGCCTGTCATGTTAATTATAAAGAAAATGAAACAATTCTTATTGTATCTATTGTCTAGACAAAATGTCTGTGTACCAATTAGAAGAATTTGTGGTCTGCTGAAAGCATTTTCATTAATTTTGAAATATGTTGATTCTGTGTGGTAAAACAATGCACATTGAGAGTGACTGCTGAGCGGTAGGTTGGACTGGCCTTAGAAGACTGCCAGCAGAAAAAACAAATAATGCTGTATAAGTACATCGATCCACTTACTCTTTCTTCGTTTCCGGTTGCTTTCTGTGTTATAGATGGCAGCCCAGGGAAGGAGAGAAAAGGAAAACAAAAACTGAATGAAATCTATCCTTTGTTCAGGGACATGACAATCATGACACAACTGAAAGATATGGAATTTTGTGAAGTTTGTTTTCTTGTCTACAGGATAATTAAAATGTGCACTTTTTTCCTTAGTTTGTAATCAGTTCAATGTAGTATAAATGCTACTAGACATTCACTGCCTGAAACACAAGATTACGTAAGATAATAATTAGAAAAAATTATTAGTAGTTTATCAGTATGCAATTTTGTATTATAATTCCACACACTCACCCTCATTTTGTACTGTAACCAACTACATATAGAACAGCAAGCCTCTTAACAGTGAATTGCTGGAAGCAGTGCATTCTAGGATCAAGAGCTGAAAGCTACATAATTAAAAGTTTGTTCACATTTATTACACTTGTGTTGTTCCCTGCATTCTGCTGTGTGTGGTTGATATGTGCCATTGGCAGTTAACACAGTTACAGGGTCATATGAGCAGCTATTATTTAGTTCTTTGCAGTCTGTGTTGTATTTCATTAAAAACCAATGGGGCATTCATCTTCAGCGTGGTCAGTAACGTTATTGCAGTGATTATTTTACTATTATTTACTGTATTCAGTCAACACTTGTTTATCTGTGGATAAACATTTTAGAATAACGCTGACCCTGATGAATGGAACTGTGTCATTTAATTCGGTAATCTATAGTGAGTTAGTCATGTTCATAGTACCATAAATTAAAGCACTAAGTATTTAGGTATGAAGAATGTAGCCATTGGTGAGATCTTATGCATGGATCAGTAGTTCAATATCTTATTGCATTAATCATTGGTTTTCATTAGTACTTAAGAAAATGTTAAGTTTGTCATAGAGGTAAGATAATCAGTATACCCATTATTCAGTTCTAAATGTTTGTTAATTTGGTATACTGCACTTCATATTACTGTCAGTGCTCTGTCCATCATCTCATATTCAAAAGACACTACATTTCAGAAGCTCTGCTATTACCATCCTCAGGTAAAAGGTTGGGGAGGCATGCACTGAGTTGGGCCTTCAGAGAGAGCCATTCTGAATCACAGGACAGTGTATGTCACTTAACCCTTACCCTGCTAATGTGGAGAATATGGTGAGCTCCTAATAATGCCAGCAAATGGCAGATGGGATATAATTCGGCTTTTAAAGCGTTAAATGTCCATTGACTTAATGTGTTAACTCTTTCTGTAGAACTGAACAGGGGCATTGCCTTCCATCCTTTTTACCTAAGGAGAGAAACAGATCCAATTTTTTAAAAATTGTGTTCTGTGTTAGATACAAGATGGTGGACCAATTCCAGACACATAGTAACCCTAAGCCAAGTGTAATGTTTACACTATTAAAGAATGCATTAATTACTAATAACCAGCAGTAATTAGAGTCGTGTAAGCTACTACATATAATAAGACTACGGTACCACTTGTGTCTGTGAAGTTAATTTAGTGGCAGTGGCTTCATGTAGCAGGATTACCAATGGATTACTTCAGTAGTTGTATGCTGCTGTTGTACTTACTTCCTGCAAAGAACAATAACACATAATTAGTGTCAAAATTCTTGGTATAATTTATGACAGTTTATTGGTTATTGACAGAATGCTTCACATACATGGCAAGAACCTTCAGAATTGGAGGAGATGGGATTTTGAGCAGTACCAGCAGAGCAGAAATATGTCTCATTTTCACAGCTACATGTGCTGTCTTAGATGAGGCAAGTTATTGCAATTGGAGACAAGTTATTGCAGTCGGACACCAGCAGTTAATGTTAAGGATAATATAATGCTGTTTGAAAGACGAGAAAACTTAAGGGAAAAATGTAATTACTATGTTTTAATCAGATTAACTGCATTTATAGAATAATTCTATTCATTTACCTTCTCTTTGTTCTGGACAAATTTGCAGAAATGCTGCCATAATACATTCCACTTAAAAAGATATACTGTGTACAACAGTTAGTGAATTTAATTGACAAGACTTCTGGATGGGTATTGAACAAACCAAGAATTTACATCAAGTGCAAGAGTGTGATGCTGTATCGCTAACAAGACAGGCAGTGTACATATGATGTAACATTGAGGCACTTTCATGTAACCATGTTGCTGTGGGAAAGCAATAATTATTAAATATCACGGGTGTGTATCTGTAGCCTTAGTTATCCAACATGAAAATCACACCTTTTCTGCACCATCTTGTATTGTCATCTATGGCCTGTCTGGCTGTACCACACTTTTCCATATTATCTCACAAACTGCACAATTTATGGGGCAAAATTTATGGAACACAATATGTGTGTTTTGATTTTCTCTGCAATTTTGTCTGAAACATTCATTCTAAGAAGAATTTAGCGATGTAAGATCATAAATGTACATGAATCTTAATGTAAACTAGCCATTATTCTTGTCAGATTTCAATGGAACTTGAATTTTCTTGGCAGATTTTTTAAGAATACTCAAATACCAAATTTAATTAAAATCCATCCTGTGAGAGCCAAGTTGTCCGATGTGGACAGACAGACATGACTAAGTTAATAATCAGTTTTCACAAGTTTGCGAATGTACCTGACAGCCAAGCATGTCATGCAAAAAAGTGACAAGTGCTACTCACAGTTGTAGCTTTAGTTTGACACCCATTACTAGCAGTTAATTATTCATAATAACAGTAGTTACTACATCATTTATAAGCTTTTAGCACTCAATGTTATCTGCATTTAATACCAGTGTGAGGCCATCATAAATGTTATAATCATGTATAATCATATATTTTAGTAAGGACAATAAGTGGTTATGTTATATAAAAACAGTGAGATATTCCTTCCTCCAGTGTTAACATAATTATTCCAGGATCAAAGTAAATAATGCTATATGTATTTGATAAGATTCCACTGTATCCACAACAAAGAATTTTTATTCTGACTTCTTAGTTCACTGGATTCATCAGAGCAATTATTACATTAAACTAAACTCCGTGGCCTTAGTCCGCACGCGAACTATACCGACAGAGCGGCCGCCGCCGGTCGGCGAAGTTTGTGCCAACTTTTGCGGATAGAGAGATGTCACGTATTATTACATTAAACACTGTTCTTAATTCCCTGGATTCCTTAGGGTCAATGTTATGTTAAACAGTTTGCAAAAATAGGGTCAAACTCATTTTGTCACACTGTGCCCAAATTTTTCAACGGTTTAAAGGGTACAAATAGTTCTCTAGAATTTGTCGTCTTGAATGGTATTTGTATTTTTGTGTGGCATATAAATTGAAATACTCAAAAAATATGAAGCAGTGTTATGGTACATACATGTACCTACATTAAATATGATAGAAAAAGGAAGAGTGTTAGAATATGGCCAAACTGTACACTCACATGCAACCAGTTAGAGTTGGGAATGAGTGGAACTAAAACTTCACAACCCCATATGCCTTTGTGGTGTGCAGAGGGACTAATTTACCTTTAAGTTTTTTCCTTATTTTTTACTGTGACCAGTGGAAGTACAGCAGTTGAAAAGGTCAGGGTTTAGGAACATTTAAGAATTGTTTAAAGGAATATTACACAGGGCGTTTCTTAATGTACTCCGGGATTACAAAAAATTATTATAGGAAAACCGTAGGACAGGTATTTATGAAACCTGTACAGATAGAAGGAACAACTCAAAAATGTTTTTCTTAGTAAGTTGTTTTTCATCGTAGTTCACATTTCTGCCGCTAGGCGATGCGAGTGTATGTAGTGAGAAAATGGCCGCTCAGGGGGAGAAATCGTTTTGTGTGTTGGAATATCACACGAGTGAGTCTGTGGTTACTGTGCAACGTACATTTCGTGCAAAGTACGCGAAGGTATTCGTCCCACTATTGCCATGTGACCTCGCTGACCTAAAGGCACGGATCATTGCAGCAGTGAAGAATATCGACGCACTCATGTTGACGCTTGTGTGTGGCAAGAAATTTAATATCGTATCGATGTGTACCGTGTCACCCGTGGTGCACACATCGAACTTGTCTAGTTGTCAAAAAATACCTTTTCAGTTTTCCTGTGGCTGTTAACAATTCCATTAAGGTAGGTCCTTTAGTTTTCTAGTTACAAATGTTTGTAATCACGGAGAACATTATGAAACGCCCTGTATTAACATTATTAATATGAGCTTGTAGGAAGGAAAATATGTTAAAAATCGCATCGCAGTGAGAACATAAACTAGTTTCAATTGAGAACTTCAAGAATATCAACTTACGTGTCAACTTCAACCTGGGGCTCCTCCTCCTCCTCACTGCAAGCAAGAGGTCAGATTGTTAATGCGTATATATCATAAAGTGCAGTCTGACTTCCTAACTACTACATTATTTATGTAATTTCAGTTTATAAATTGTGGCATACTTTGCATACAGTCAGTATCGCAAACCCAACAGTGTGATCACATTCCGCAACTATGTGAGATTTGAAGTGATTGCGTTTGTGAATATGAAGTGTATGGTCTTCTGTGATGTGACACTTAGTACTTGGGTATATAGGTACCATGTCTGCAGAAGCCTCCTGCCTCCATCTTCAGTGTGGAAGTGAAGGTGTAAGCCGTGTGATTGGTACCCATTTACCAACTACACGGTGTAACATCCTGGAAGACCGTAATCTTAATGCTGTTTGTAACAGGGAAGTCACAGGACAGATAAAGTAATATAATTGTGACTTACGAGTATTCCTCTTCGTCGGACATGATTGCGGATGGTTAAAGGGCTGAAACAGAATTGAAGATGATGTAAGTAAGGTGACACACACACGTATATATATATATATATATATATATTTTACACGATCGCCCTTCCTAACTTTGTTGTCCCGACGCGCTCAGTCTGGCAGGTGATCCTCTTTCGGGAAACGGGTGTGGTTCACCGAATCACACATAGTTTTAATTATTTCTTTTTTACATGTTGTTTTTACTCAATTTATTCTTGATATAAAATAACGGAGCGCTCTATCCAGTGAAACAACTAGATCATTTCTAGGAAACTAACATAGTCATTTCTCTGTACTCCTACTTACACTACACTCGTATGCGACTGAATTCGCACTGTATTGCTAGCGTCCGTTTTCCACTGCTAATGTTTTCTCATTTAAATCTCTCCCATCCTACCTATCACCAAAGGTCCTGAATATACGTTGACAGATTAACTTAACAACGCATGCCATGAACCGTCCGTAACTGACGCCAGGAATCCTAACAAACAACTATACTAAAAATGATCGGCTACCAGCAATCCTAAGGAACAACTATACTAAAAATCATCGGCCAAAAAAAATATATATATATATATATATAAACTTCTGAAGTATGCTGTTCTCGTTGAGGTGCTGTAAAGGGATTTGGTTTGGGTTCTGAGGTGGCAGAGAAATATAATAAACATTTGTCATTTTCTTCATTGAACCTTCATGTTCACATTTTGTATGTCATTGATATTATCATCATCATCATCATCATCATCGTGGTCTTTGTCTTTGTCTTCACCACCACAATCTACATCAAGGCTGGCACCTTCGGATCCTTCTCATTAGCCTACTCAGCCTTTTGAGCCACTGTAATTTAAGGTATAATCTGAGTTTCTTCCCCTGTGTACAGAATTCATTATTGTCAATAAATTCAACACGGTTTTGTTCTTTCACATTTTTATCCATTTATGTATGTTATTCACAGCTACGTTATTTAAATTCGATGTATTTGTACATTAAGGAACTGAACTACTACTACTACTATTACTAGTACTACTACTATAGGGATTAGGAAAGAATGGTTTTTCATCTTTGTCCTAATGATTTGTTTGTGTAATGTACCAATAAACATATAGCCACATTCATTGGAAATTTCGCTTCTGCAGTTTCCATTCTTTGTTGTTTTTACTTTGTTGGTGGCTGTACTTCAGTGCTGTATGTTATATGAGGATGGCTGTAGTTGTGTAAGATTTTGTCTGTGTATCTTCATTCTGCACTTATTTAACAGTCTTCAGATTATCCAAGACATGTGATCTCATCTTTTAGTCTGTACTCTCAAACACAGGATAATTACGTTCTAGAAAAGTACAGTGATTTACCTGTTCACTGTGTTCATGTGTACTGATTTTTTTTATCTTAGAGGGTGGTCTTATTTGAGAATGAAGTAACAAAATTTAAGACTTTTACAGATTGTGTGAGAGTGCATGAGGTTTGGGGGGGGGGGGGGAGCTGTGTTCTTTTTTTTTTTTTTTTTTTCAATTGCTGATACCAAAAACGTCTCCCCAAAAGTAAGATATTTCCCTTCTTC
>Ga0136643_10001193_pt1 | contig 31147 bp, 31 predicted proteins | sample TergutLab28metaG_FD_96883 | JGI IMG/M metagenome (GOLD analysis project Ga0136643, IMG submission 96883) | Labiotermes labralis P1 segment gut microbial communities from Petit-Saut dam, French Guiana - Lab288 P1 (version 3) (version 3) | ecosystem: Host-associated > Arthropoda: Insects >...
CATCTGGCCGTAGCCGATGAGGATCACCAGGTCGCCCGGGTGCACGAGGTGGGCCGCCGCGCCGTTGATGCCGATCACGCCGGACCCGCGCTCGCCCGCGATGGTGTACGTCTCGAGCCGGGCGCCGTTGGTGATGTCGACGATGTGCACGAGCTCGCCGGCCAGCAGGTCGGCGGCGTCGAGGAGGTCCTCGTCGACGGTCACCGAGCCGACGTAGTGGAGGTCCGCCTGGGTCACGGTCGCCCGGTGGATCTTGGAGGTCATCATGGTGCGCAGCATCGGAGGGTCCCTTCGGGAGATGCGTCAGAACTGCAGGGGAAGGTTGTCGATGAGCCTGGTCGTCCCGACCCGGGCCGCGATCAGGGCACGGCCCTCGGTGCCGGGCTCGGGCCGCTCGGCGAGCTCGCCGAGGTCGGCACGGGTCAGCGCGAGGTAGTCGAGCCGCACCCCCGGCTCGCCCGCCAGCACGTCGAGCGCGGCGGCACGAGCCGCCTCCACGCCGTACGACGCCCGCTGCTGCGCCGCGCCCAGCGCCCGGTTGAGGGCGAGGGCCCGGACCCGCTCGTCGGCGGACAGGTAGCGGTTGCGGCTGGAGCGGGCGAGGCCGTCGGGGTCGCGGTCGGTCGGCGCGCCGACGACGTCGACGCGCAGGCAGAGGTCGTCGACCAGGCGCCTGATCAGGGCGAGCTGCTGGTAGTCCTTCTCGCCGAACACGGCGACGTCGGGGCGGACCAGCCCGAACAGCTTGGCGACGACGGTCAGGACCCCGCGGAAGTGGCCCGGCCTGCTCGCACCCTCGAGGATGTCGGCGGTCGCGCCGGGGTGGACGCTCACCGGGTCGCCGGTCAGCGCGTGAGGCACTCCGGTCGGGTACATCTCCTCCACGGCGGGTGCGAGCACCACGTCGACACCCTCGCGTGCGCAGACCTCGAGATCGGCCTCGAGGTCGCGGGGGTAGCGGTCGAAGTCCTCGTCGGGCCCGAACTGCAGGGGGTTGACGAAGACCGAGACCACCAGGGTCGCGTCGGCGCCGACGCGCTCTCGCGCCAGCCGCACCAACGAGGCGTGGCCGTCGTGCAGCGCGCCCATCGTCGGCACCAGCGCGACCGGACGGGAGCGGTCGAGCACCCCGTCGAGCTCGGCGCGGGTGCGCACGACCGTGGGCGTGTGCCGCAGGGTCTCGGGGGCGGTGCCGGCCGGAGCGGTCACCGGGTCCCCGCAGGGGCGCGTCGTGTGGCCGCGTCGAGGGCGGCGGCGATGCGGCGGGCGCGGATCGGGAGCACCCGGCCGTCGGTGACGGCGCGGTCGAGGGTGGCCCGCCCCAGCGCGACGTACGACGGAAGCGTGTCGGGGCTGGTGCGCGCGATCTCCTGGAGGTGCGCGGTGACGGTCTTGACGTCGCCGCGGACGATCGGCCCGGTCAGTGCTGCGTCGCCGTGGGCGAGCGCGTTGTCGAGCGCGGCCTCGAGCAGCGGGCGGAGCGTGCCGGCGGTGTCGTCGACGCCGGCGGCGGCGAGGAGGCCCATCGCCTCGCTGACGAGGGTGACGAGGTGGTTCGCGCCGTGCGCGAGGCCCGCGTGGTAGAGCGTGCGCATCTCCTCGGGCACCCAGGTCGGGCTGCCGCCGAGGTCGCGGACGAGCGACTCCGCGAGGTCGCACTCGAGCGGACCCGCGGTCAGACCGAAGACGCAGCCGTGGAGGCGCTCGAGGTCGACGGCCGTGCCGGTGAAGGTCATCGCGGGGTGGAGGGCGATCACGCGGGCACCGACGCGGGCGGCCGGCTCGAGGATCGCGAGGCCGTGGGCGCCGGAGGTGTGGGCGACGTGCTGACCGGGGCGGATCGCGCCGCTGTCGGCGAGCATCGTCACGACGTTGGACAGCATGTCGTCGGGCACGGTCAGCAGCAACAGGTCCGCGGAGCGCGAGACCGCGCTCGGCTTGTCGATCGCCACGCCGGGCAGCAGCTCGGCCGCTCGGGCGCGGGACGCGTCGGACTCACCTGCGACGGCGACGATGTGGTGGCCCGCGGCGCGCAGGGCGGCCGCCAGGACGGCGCCGACCCGACCGGCGCCGACGACACCGACGCGCAGGGGTGGGCGCAGGGCACTGCTGGTGGACATCTCGAACCTCTCGTTCCAATCCCTCCGACCACCGGCCCGGAGTCTCGGGACAGTCGCTGCGCGACTTCCTCGACCACCGGGACGGCCGGGGTGGGTACCGGACGTCTGCTCGTTGCTGAACACGTCGAGGGTATGCCTACCCATCTCGGCGCGGTACCTGTCGGGCATGTGACCCGGGCGACACCGCCACGGCGCACCGTAGGGTTCGCACGTGCGATTCGGTCGGCGCAGCTCCCCGCTCGTGAGCGTCGTCGTGCCGGCGTACGACGTGGCGGCGTACCTGCCGGCCTGCCTGGACAGCTTGCTCGCGCAGACCCACCGCGAGCTCGAGGTGGTCGTGGTCGACGACGGGTCGCCCGACGAGTCCGGCGCCGTCGCGGACGAGTACGCCGCCCGCGACCCGCGTGTCACGGTGCTGCACCAGGCCAACCGTGGGCTCGGCGGCGCGCGCAACGCGGGCGCGGAGCGGGCGAGCGGCGACTTCCTGGCGTTCCTCGACGCCGACGACGAGGTGCCGCGGGACGCGATCGCGACGCTCGTGGCGGCCGCGCGCGACGGGATCGACCTGGTGACCGGCAACGTCGTGCGGGTCGGCGACGTGCCGCACGACGAGGAGCGGATCCGCTGGATGGACCGGCTGCACGCCGAGCGGCGAGCCGTGACGATCCGCGAGCACCCCGAGCTGCTCGGCGACGTCTTCGCGTGGAACAAGCTCTACCGCCGGTCGTTCTGGGACGCCGCGGGGCTGAGCTGGCCCGAGGGCGTGCGCTACGAGGACCAGCCGACCACGACCGCGGCGTACCTCGCGGCCGGGCGGATCGCGGTGCTGCCCGAGGTCGTCTACCGCTGGCGGATCCGCTCCGACGGCACCTCGATCACCCAGCAGCGCGCCAGCGTCACCGACCTGACCGACCGGTGGACGACCAAGCGCATGACGGCCGCCTCGGTGGCGGCGTACGGCGACGCCGAGGTCGGCCGGGTGCTGCGCGAGCGCGTCCTGGCCGGCGACCTGTGGCAGTACTTCCGCCAGATCGACGGCGCCGACGACGAGTGGTGGGCGCTGCTGGTCGCCGGGGTGCGGGAGCTGTGGGGCGAGCACGGCTCGCTGACCGGCACCCGGCTCCGCCCGGCCCACCGCCTCACCGGCTGGTTCGTCGAGCAGGACCGGCGCGCCGAGGCCACCGAGGTCATGAGGTACGCCGAGACCCACGGCGGGCTGCCGCGGGTCTCGGATGATGCCGGGGTGCGGGTCGACGTACCGACCCTGGACCTGTCGGACGTGCCGCGCGAGGCGGTCGCCCTCAGGCCCGACGAGCGTTAGACGGCCTTCTTGTTCGGGGCCGAGCGCCAGGTCTCGAGCTCGGTCTCGAGGACGCCGACCTGCTGCTCGAGCTCGGCGACGCGGACGGCCGCGTCGGAGGCGCGCACCTCTGCGTCGGTGACGCGGGTGCGGAGGCGCTCGGTCTCGGACTCGGCCGACTCGGCGCGGTCGGTGACCTCGTCCAGCTCACGACGGGCCTCGGCCAGCTCGGCGGACGCGTCGCCCAGGCGCTTCTCGAGGCGGGCGACGGCGGCGTCGCGCTTGGCCAGCTTGCCCTGCATGTCGGCGGCGAACTCGAGGTTGTCCGCGGCCTGGGCCTCGGCCATCCGGCGGTAGCCCTGGGCCTGCTCGGCGCGGTCGCGCGCGGCCTCGATGCGGGTGGCGCGGACCTCGGCGTGGGTGATCTTGGTGGCGGCCGCGCCGAGGACGATCGCAAGCGCACCGCCCACGACGAGGGCGAGCCAGGAGCCGGTCACCGCGGTCACGACGACGGCCACCGCGGCCAGCACGAGAAGGGCGACGGCGACCATGACACGGGTCGACCGCTGGCGACGACGGGAGCCGACAGGGGAAGTCATGCCGCCACGGTATGCCCGCCGCAGACCGATCCTGCGGACCTCGCTCGCGTGGCGCGTGAGACGGGTGTGACGAATGCTTCGTCGGTCGCCGTCGGTCGCCGTCAGTCGCCGTCGTCGTGGCGCGTGCGGCAGGCGCGCTCGAGGAGCAGTGCTGCGACGATCGCCAGGAAGCTGCCGCCCGCCGCGATCAGGGACCGCAGCAGGCGCTGGTCGGCGAGGTCGGCCTGGTTGGAGATCCAGCTCAGGCCGTAGCCGAGGTAGCCGGCGCCGACCAGGGCGCAGACCAGCGCGCACGCCCGGGCGAGCACGAGCCGGTTGACCGCGTGGTTGGCCTGGATGCGCTCACGGCGCACCTGCACGGAGCGGTGGGTCGTCCAGGCGGTCCAGCCGAGGATGGCCGCCAGCAGGACCAGGGCGGCGGGCTGCACCCACGGCACGAGCGGAGGTACGACGCCCAGCCGGTCGCACACTCCGTGCAGCGCCCAGCCGCCGACGCCTCCGACGACGGCCCAGCCGAGCAGGACCAGCGGGGAGGTGGGGCGCAGCGAGCCGTGCGGCTCGTCGGGCCCCTCGCTCACCCTGCCGTCACTCCGACTCGAGCACCAGGTCGTCGCGCAGCGTGATGCCGGCGGTGCCGATCTCCGCGAGGAGGTCCGCGATGGGACCGCGGTCGAGGAACTGGGCGTCCGGCTCGAGGTCCAGCCACGGCTTGAGGACGAACGCGCGCTGGTGGGCCTGCGGGTGCGGCAGCTTGAGGGTGTCGGTGTTCGCCCGGCGGTCGCCGACCACGATCAGGTCGACGTCGAGGGTGCGCGGCTCGTTCTTGGCGCCGGTGCGGGCGCGGTCGAACGCGTCCTCGACCGCGAGGGCGCGGTCGAGCAGGCGACTGGCCGACAACGTGGTGTCGGCCAGCACGACGGCGTTGAGGAACGTCTCGGACCCCGGCGGGCAGTTGACCGGCGTGGTCTCGTACACCGGGGAGACGCCGGTGACCCAGACGTCGGGGGTGTCGGCGAGGGTCGCCACCCCTCCCTGGAGGTTGGCGAACCGGTCACCGAGGTTCGAGCCGAGTGCGATGACGACACGACGGATCGGTCGCATCTCGCCGGTCAACGTGTCGGCGTCGATGATGTTCGGATTCGGAGTCTCGGTCATTCCTGGCCCTCTCCCTGCCCGCGGTCTGCGGCTTGTCGACGGGTGATGGTCAACTGGACGTCACCGAAGGGGTTCTCGATCGGTGCGTCGGGTTTGTGAACGGTCACCCGAGTCCATTCAACACGACGATCCCTGAGGCAGACAGTCGCTATGCGTTCGGCCAGCGTCTCGATCAGGTCGACCGGGTCCGCACCCACCGCGCCTGCCACCTCGGAGACGAGGGTCCCGTAGTCCACGGTGTCGCGCAAGTGGTCCGAGAGGGCCGCCGGACGGCTGTCCACGGCAAGCGTCAGGTCGATGACGAACCGCTGCCCGTCACGTCGCTCGTGCTCGAACACCCCGTGGTGCCCCCAGCACTCGATGCCCACGATGGTCAGCTCGTCGAACACGTCGAGCGGCTCCGCTGTCGCCTCAGGCACGAGCATCACCCTGCCATGCGGCCACAACACGCAGTGCGTCGAGGTGCGCTCGTACGTCGTGGACGCGCACGCCCCACACCCCGGTCCGGCCCGCGCCGGCCGCGAGCATGACCGTCAGCGCCACGCCAGCGGCCTCGCGCTGGTCGACCGGTCGGGGCCGGGCATCCGGGTCGGCCGGATCGGCCAGCAGACGGCCGAGGAAGGTCTTGCGGCTGGCCCCCACGAGGATCGGCAGCCCGAGGTCGCCGATGCGGTCGAGGTGGCGCAGCAGCTCCCAGTTGTGACCGGCCAGCTTCGCGAACCCGAGGCCGGGGTCGAGCACCAGGCGGTCGTCGGGGACGCCGGCCGTCCGTGCGGCGTCGGCACGCGCCGCGAGCTCGGCCCGGACCGCCTCGACGACGCCGCCGGGGCCGTCGTACACGGCGAAGTCCTGCATCCGGTCGCTGTGGGCCCGCCAGTGCATGGCGACGTACGTCGCGTCGGAGCCGGCGACGACGTCGAGGATCGCCGGGTCGGCCAGCCCGCCGGAGACGTCGTTGACGATGCTCGCGCCCGCCGCCAGCGCGGCCGCGGCGACCTCGGAGCGCATCGTGTCGACCGAGACGGTCGCGCCGTGTGAGGCCAGCGCCTCGATGACGGGTACGACGCGGTCGAGCTCCTCCGCGGGCACCGGCCGGGTCGCCCCGGGCCGGGTCGACTCCCCACCGATGTCGAGGATGTCGGCACCCTCGGCCAGGAGCTCGCGGCCGTGCGCGACGGCACGGTCGGTGTCGGCGTACAGGCCGCCGTCGGAGAACGAGTCCGGGGTGACGTTCACGACCCCCATCACCAGCGGCCGCCTCGTCATGACCGCAGGCTACCGATGGGCGCGCCGGAGGGACGACCCCGACCGGAGGCTTGCCGCCGGGCGGTCACAGCCATGCACCCGGGCCGACTGCGGCGCGGCAGCGAGGCGCCGCAGCGACCGAGGCCGGACGCGCGGGGCGAGGCGACGGAGGGAGCGAGGGACGAGCGACCGGAGGAGCGGAGGCCTGCAAGTCCGGCGAGGGAGCGGCCGCGGCGACTTGCTCGCGCTATCGAACGGCGCGGCAGCGAGGCGCCGCAGCGACCGAGGCCGGACGCGCGGGGCGAGGCGACGGAGGGAGCGAGGGACGAGCGACCGGAGGAGCGGAGGCCTGCAAGTCCGGCGAGGGAGCGCCAGCGACCGGAGGAGCAGAGGGACGCAAACCGAGCCAGGCGCCGATCAGCGGCGACTCGCTCGCTCAGTGCGCATGGATCAGGGCCATCGCCTCGGCGCGGGTGGCGGCCTTGTGCATCTGGCCGCGGACCGCGGAGGTGATGGTGCGGGCGCCGGCCTTGCGCACGCCGCGCATGGTCATGCAGAGGTGCTCGGCCTCGATCACCACGATCACGCCGCGCGCCTCGAGGATCTCGACGAGGGCGTCGGCGATCTGGGTGGTCAGCCGCTCCTGGACCTGCGGCCGCTTGGCGTAGACGTCGACCAGGCGGGCGAGCTTGGACAGGCCGGTGATCTTGCCCGACTCGGCCGGGATGTAGCCGACGTGGGCCACACCCGTGAACGGCACCAGGTGGTGCTCGCACATCGACCACAGCTCGATGTCGCGGACCAGCACCATCTCGTCGTGGCCGAGGTCGAAGGTCGTCGTCAGGACGTCCTCGGGCCGCTGGCGCAGGCCGGTGGTCATCTCGGCGTACGCACGCGCCACCCGGGCCGGGGTGTCCCGCAGACCCTCACGCGTCGGGTCCTCGCCGATCGCCGCGAGCAGCTCGCGTACGGCGGCCTCGGCCCGGTCGTGGTCGAAGGCCGGCACCTCGGCCCGCTCGGGCGTGCTGATCGGGTCGGTCATCAGGCGCCCGTGGGGCCCGGCGGGGACGGCGGCTCGGGGGCCTGGCCGCCGCCGTGAACGTCGCCGCTTCCGGACGGAGGCGTCAGGATCTGGTCGGGGCGGGAGTCCTCGGGCCGGGTGCCCTCCTGGGCGCGACGGCGGATCTCCTCGGGGATCTCCACCGGCGGCACCGTGGACGGGACGCGGGTCGGCGAGCCGGTCCAGGCCGGCCGCGACGGACGACGACGCAGCGGCGTGAATATCTCCGCGATCTGCGCCTTGTCGAGCGTCTCCTTGTCCAGCAGCTGGAGCACCAGGGCGTCGAGGACGTCGCGGTTCTCGACCAGGATGTCGAAGGCCTCCTGGTGGGCGTTGGCGAGGAGCTTCTTGGTCTCCTCGTCGACGATCGCGGCGAGGTCCTCGGAGTAGTTGCGCGAGTGGCCGAGGTCGCGGCCCAGGAACGGCTCGGAGTTGGACTCGCCCAGCTTGATCGCGCCGAGACGCTCGGTCATGCCGTACTGGGTCACCATCGCGCGAGCCACGTTCGTGGCCTTCTCGATGTCGTTGCCCGCGCCCGTGGTCGGGTCGTGGAAGATCAGCTCCTCGGCCGCACGGCCGCCGAGCATGTAGGCGAGCTGGTCGAGCAGACCCGAGCGCGGCTGGGAGTACTTGTCCTCGTCGGGCAGCACCATCGTGTAGCCCAGCGCCCGGCCGCGCGGCAGGATCGTGATCTTGTGGACCGGGTCGGTGCCCGGGAGCGCCGCGGCGACGAGGGCGTGGCCGCCCTCGTGGTAGGCGGTGATCAGCTTCTCCTGCTCGCTCATCAGGCGGGTACGACGCTGCGGGCCGGCGATCACGCGGTCGATGGCCTCGTCGAGGGCCTCGGCCGTGATCAGCTTCTGGTTGTTGCGCGCGGTGAGCAGCGCGGCCTCGTTGAGCACGTTGGCGAGATCGGCACCGCTGAAGCCGGGGGTACGACGACCGACGTTCTCCAGGTCGACGTCGGAGGCCAGCGGCTTGCCTCGGGCGTGCACCTTGAGGATCTGGTGGCGGCCGGCGAGGTCGGGGGCGTCGACCTGGATCTGGCGGTCGAAGCGGCCCGGACGCAGCAGCGCCGGGTCGAGCACGTCGGGCCGGTTGGTCGCGGCGATCAGGATCACGCCGCCGCGGACGTCGAAGCCGTCCATCTCGACCAGCAGCTGGTTGAGGGTCTGCTCGCGCTCGTCGTGACCGCCGCCCATGCCGGCGCCGCGGTGACGGCCGACGGCGTCGATCTCGTCGATGAAGACGATCGCGGGGGCGTTCTCCTTGGCCTGCTCGAAGAGGTCGCGCACGCGGCTGGCGCCGACGCCGACGAACATCTCGACGAAGTCCGAGCCGGAGATGGAGTAGAAGGGGACGCCGGACTCGCCGGCGACGGCACGGGCGAGCAGCGTCTTGCCGGTGCCCGGAGGGCCGTAGAGCAGCACACCCTTGGGGATCTTGGCGCCGACGGCCTGGAACTTCGCGGGCTCCTGGAGGAACTCCTTGATCTCGCCGAGCTCCTCGACCGCCTCGTCCGCGCCGGCGACGTCGGAGAACGTCGTCTTCGGCATGTCCTTGGTGATCATCTTCGCCTTGGACTTGCCGAACTGCATCACGCCGCGGCCGCCGCCCTGGACGTTGTTCATCAAGAAGATGAACAGCAGCATGATCAGTGCGAAGGGCAGGACGGTGCCGAGGATCGAGCCGATCAGGCTGGGCTGGGGGTTCTCGGAGTTGGAGTCCTTGATGGTGCCCTTGGCGACCTGCTTGTCCACGGCGCTCAGCAGCGCCTGCTGCTGGCCCTGGATGTAGTGGGTCGAGACCTTGTCGCCCTGGCTGCGGACGCCGCTGTCGAGGGTGGCCTGGATGGTCTGATCACCGTCGATGAAGGTGATCTCCTTGACCTGACCGGCGTCGATGTACTTGGCCATCTGGGAGGTCGAGACGTCGTCGTACCCGCCACCGGGCGCGAGGAACTCCAACGCCAGGACGACGGCGACGACCGCCACCACGATCCACAGCCACGGGCCACGCAAGAGGCGCTTCACCGAATTACCTGCTCCCACCGACTACTCGTTGATCCGGACGACGGTACACGTTCGAGTCCCCGCCGTTCCCCCTGGGCAAACGCGCCACGGGCCCTGCTGGTTCCGGAACTGCCGACATGGTCGTAGGACATGGCTCACGCTTCAGCTGTACACGTGCGGCGCGAGGGTCGCGATGTCGCGCAGGTTGCGGTAGCGCTCGCGGTAGTCCAGGCCGTAGCCGACGACGAACTCGTTGGGGATGTCCCAGCCGACGTACTTGACCGTCAGCGGCATCCGCTGGGCGTCGGGCTTGCGGAGCAGGGTGCAGACCTCGACGCTCGCGGCGCCGCGTGAGGACAGGTTGCGGGTCAGCCAGGAGAGCGTCAGGCCGGTGTCGATGATCTCGTCGACGATGAGGACGTGACGGCCGGTGAGGTCGGAGTCGAGGTCCTTCAGGATGCGTACGACGCCGGACGACTTCGTGCCCGAGCCGTACGACGACACCGCCATCCAGTCCATCTCGACGTGGCGCGTGAGGCTGCGGGCCATGTCGGCCATGACCATGACCGCGCCGCGCAGCACGCCCACGATGACGAGGTCCTTGCCGTCGTAGTCGCGGTCGATCTCAGCGGCGATCTCGGCGATCCGCTCCTGGATCTGCGCCTCGGTGAACAGCACCTTGACCAGGTCCGACTCGACCGCGGCGACATCCATGCCCTCATGCTTCCACACGGGTGGAGCGAAAGCGCAGGTGACCGTCAGACAGGTGGGCGGTCACGTGACCGGGCAGCTGGACCTCCCCCCGGATCTCCCCCACGACCAGCGCGACCAGCCGCGTGACGTGCACGTGGAACAGCTCCGCGTCGATCGCCCCGGCGTCCAGGGCGGCCAGCCGCAGCACCCGGGCCCGCAGCGCCGGATGGGTCGCGCCGAGCTCGGCCACCTCGAGGTCGGCCATCTCCTCGTACGCCGCCAGCGCCATCGCGTCGAGCAGCTCGACGTCGTCGCGGACCTGGTCGGCGGTGCGGGCGAGGGTCTCGGCGATCCCCGGCCCGAGCTCGTCCTCGAGCACCGGGAGCACCCGCTGCCGCACGCGGACCCGGGTGAAGCCCGGGTCGTCGTTGTGCGGGTCGCTCCAGACCGCCAGGCCCTCCACCTGGCAGGCGGTGACGGTGTCGTCGCGCGACACTTCGAGCAGCGGGCGGGCGTAGTGGTCGAACGAGCGGCGCATGCCCGCCAGGCTGCGGGCGCCGGAGCCGCGGGTCAGGCCGAGCAGCACCGTCTCGGCCTGGTCGTCGCGGGTGTGGCCCAGCAGCACCCGATCGGCCCCGAAGTGCTCGCGCATCTGCTCGAGGACGTCGTACCTCGCGCGGCGGGCGGCGGCCTCGACGCCCAGCCCGGCCGCGGAGACGGTCACCCGCGCCGAGGCGGTCTCGTCCACACCCATCGCCGCCATCCGGCGTACGACGAGGGCGGCGTGGTCGGCCGATCCCTCCTGGAGGCCGTGGTCAACGGTCACGCCGATCACCCGCAGGCCCGCCTTGTGTCCCTCGAAGACGGTGGCGGAGAGCAGCGCCGTCGAGTCGGGCCCGCCCGAGCAGGCCACCAGCACCGTCGCGCCCTCCGGCAGCCCGAGCTCGTGGCGCACGGCCAGGCGACAGGCGGCGACGGCCGGGTGCAGCGCCATGGCGGAGGCTCAGCCCAGGACGCGGGAGATCCAGGCGTCCGCCGCGGAGAGCTCCGCCTTGGACGGCAGGTTGGCCGGCTCCGCCCAGACGGCGTTGAACTCCTGCATGCCGACCTTGTCGACGACGGCGCGGACGAAGCCGGCGCCGTCGCGGTACTGGGCCATCTTGGCCTCGAGACCCAGGAGCCGGCGCAGCAGCCGGTCGAGCGTGCCGACGCCCTTGCGGCGCTTGGTGAACTTGTCGCGGATCGCCTCGACGCTCGGGATCACCGACGGGCCGACACCGTCCATGACGACGTCCGCGTGGCCCTCGAGCAGCGACATCATGCCGGTGACCCGGTCGAGGATCTCGCGCTGCTCCGGCGTGCTGACCATGTCGACGATGCTGCCGCCGTTGCGCACGGCCCGGACCATCTCGCCCAGCCGCTCGGTGCCGCCCTCGAGCAACGAGGCCGGCTCGACGGCCTCGGTGATGGCGGCGATCTCGGAGAACAGGTGGTCGCGCATCCAGGGCACCGCGGTGAACTGCACCCGGTGGGTCTCCTCGTGGAGGCAGACCCAGAGCCGGAAGTCGGTGGGGTCGACCTCGAGCTCGCGCTCGACGTGGACGACGTTGGGCGCGACCAGCAGCAGACGGCCGTGGTCGGGATGGAAGGGGTCGAACTGGCCCAGCACCTTGCCGGCCATGTAGCCGAGCAGGCCGCCGACCTCCATGCCGGTGACCTTCGAGCCGATCGCGACGCCGATCGCGGACGGCGACTTCTTCTCGGCCAGCTTGCCGACCAGCGGCGCGGTCGCCACCTTGAACGCCTCCGCGTTGGCCCTCACCCAGCCGGCACGGTCGACCACGGTGATCGGCGCGGTGCCCTCGGGGGCGTCGAGACCGGTGAACTCCCGGACCAGCCCGGTCGAGCGGTGGGCGTCGGCGCGCAGCTCGGTCACCGCGGCGTCCGCCTCGTCGCGCGAGACGATCGGCCCCTCGCCCGCGAGCCTGCTGCCGATCGCGACGGCGACCTTCCAGTCGATCATCTCGGGAGCAGCGGCGTCGGTCATGCGGACCAGCCTACGGATGACCTGTCGTCGGGTCAGCCACAGCGACACGCGCCGAGCGCCGAGGCGGTGTCGTCACGGGCGATCCGCGCGAGGCCGTCCTTGCCCGGCGGGATGTGGTCGGTCATCAGCGCGAAGACCATGGGTACGCCGTCGCGGCCGACCGCGATGCCGGCCAGCGCGCTCACCCCGGTGAGGGTGCCGGTCTTGCCGCGCACCCGGCCCCAGCCCTGCGGCGTCGGGCCGCCCGAGGACTCGATCAGCGAGCCGTTGAAGCCCGCGACCGGCAGGCCGAGCAGCACCGCGCGCTGGTTGGGCTGGTCCCTGCGCGCGTCGAAGCGCAGCACGTCGACCAGCAGCCCGGGCGACATCAGGTCGTCGCGCGAGAGGCCGCTGCCGTCGTACAGGACGCTGCCCTGCATCGGGATGTCGTTGGCGGCGAGCACCTGGCGGACGGCCCGGCGGCCGGCGGCGAACGAACCCCGGCCCTCCTCGGCGATGCCGAGCTGACGCAGCAGGACCTCGGCGCCGTCGTTGTCGCTGACCTGGAGGATGCGCTGGACGATCTCGCCGAGCGGGGCGCTCGACACCGAGACGAGCGGATGGGCGCCGGCCGGCGCGACGGTCCGCGTCGGCGCACCGAGGACGTGGATGCCGTGCTGGGTCAGCGCCTGCGCGAGGTACAGAGCGGCGGTGACGGCCGGGTCGGCGTACAGCCTGCCGTGGAAGGTGGAGTGACCCTCGTCGACCCAGAGCGACGTGGTCGGCGAGACCTCGCCGGAGGGCACGTAGTCCGGCTCCCAGCGCGGGTTCACGCTCGGGCCGGTGAACAGCGACTCGTCGTACCCGAGCCGTACCCGGTGGACGCCCTGCCGCTTCAGCGCGGCCGCCGCGCGGATCCCGAGGGTCGTGACGTCGGCTCGGTGGAGGTCGTACGTCGGACCGGGGGCGTCCTGACCGGGCGTCGAGGCCAGGTAGGGGTCGCCGCCGCCGATCAGGGTCAGCCGGTGCGAGGACCCCGAGCCGGACAGGACCGTGCGGGTCTTGAAGGTGTGCTGCGCGCCGAGCGCGAACAGCGTCGAGCTGGTGGTCACCAGCTTCGTCGTCGAGGCGGGTGTGGCGAGGAACCTGCCCGAGGAGTCGTAGCGGAACGTCGTCCCCGAGCCGGTCAGCGGCGCCACCAGCGCCAGGACGTGCTTGCCGAGGACGTGCTTGTGGAGGTCGGCCCAGATCGCCGCCCGCACCTTCGCGGCGCGGGGGCGGAGGGCGCCGTCGACCGCCGTCGCCACCACTGCGGGCCGTACGACGCCCGGAGCGTCGACACCCTTCGGCGCCGCGACCGCCGCCGGGCCGGAGGCGGCGCCGCCACCGCGCAGGTCGTGCCACCACTCGGTCAGCCTGCCGGTCCGCCAGCCCACGCCACCGGCCCCGGCCAGCGCCAGCACGAGCACCAGGGGTACGACGATCAGCACCCGCCGGCGTACCGACGATCCACCGGCGCGGCCCGCGTCCTTGGAGCCGCGCGTCTTGGTGTCTGTGCTGCCCGCCAAGGCTGGCCCCTTCCGTTGGCCCGCCGGGGCCTCGACTGCGCTCGGGGGGCTATTGTGCGCGACAATGCTGAGAGCCGCCGATCCAGGGCGGCGCGAGGTGCGTCGCGACAGGATCGACGCCGATCGAGACAGCTTCAGACAGGTGGAGGAGCCGAAGTGGCCGAGTTCGACGTTCTGGTGGAGATCCCCAAGGGCAGCCGCAACAAGTACGAGGTCGACCACGAGACCGGTCGCATCCGCCTCGACCGCTTCCTCTTCACCTCGACGATGTACCCCGCCGACTACGGCTACATCGAGGAGACCCTGGGCCAGGACGGCGACCCGCTGGACGCGCTGGTGCTGCTGCAGGAGCCGACCTTCCCGGGCGTCCTGATCAAGTGCCGCGCGATCGGCATGTTCCGCATGACCGACGAGGCCGGCGGCGACGACAAGGTCCTCTGCGTGCCGTCCGACGACCCGCGCATGGAACACCTCCAGGACATCGACGACGTCCCCAGCTTCGAGCGGCTGGAGATCAAGCACTTCTTCGAGGTCTACAAGGACCTCGAGCCCGGCAAGTCCGTCGAGGGCGCCGACTGGGCCGACCGCGCCGCAGCCGAGGCCGAGATCCAGGCGTCGTTCGACCGGGCCAAGGCCGCGGGTCACTGATCCGCTGGCGCCGTCGGGCCTGGTATTTCACTGGGTTCCCAGTGAAATACCGACTTTTGGCGCGAAGTTTCCCTGCAAGAGTCGGTAATTCACTGGGTTCCCAGTGAATTACCGACCCCACATCAGCCGCGCCGCACGCCCCGGAAGTACGCGATCGCCCCGCTGACGTCGACCACCACGTCGTCCACCCCGCCGTCGCCGAGCCAGTCCTCGAGGTCGGTGGTGCGGCAGCCCGGACCCATCAGCCCGGCGATCCGCCCGACCCTGCGCAGTGGCTCGTAGACCAGCCCGGTGTCGTTGAGCAGCGCGCTGCCGGTGAGCACCCCGCCGGGTCGCAGGACCCGCGCCATCTCGGCGACCGCCGTACGGGGGTCGGGGAAGCAGTGCAGGCCGGTGAAGCTCACCACGAGGTCGAAGGAGCCGTCGTCGAAGGGCAGGTCGCCGACGTCGGCGATCCTCGGCGTGACCTGGTCGGCGACCCCACGCCTCTCGGCGGCGCGCATGGTGCGGTCGAGCATCGCCTGCGCGATGTCCGCTGCGACGTACTCGACGTCCTGACCGGGCCGCAGGCCGCGCAGCGCGACGCCGCCGCCACAGGGGACGTCGAGGACCCGGCTGCCCGCGGGCAGGCAGCCGATCTCGGCCGCCGCACGGTAGAGGCGGGACAGGTCGCTGTGCACGCCGGCCCGCCACACCAGGCCGCCGCGCAGCGGGTGCTCGACGGTCCAGTCGTAGAAGGACGCCCACAGCGGGTCGTCCGACCAGCCGCCGAGCCCCGCGAGCCGCGGCAGCCGCACGGGCAGCGGGATCATCGGGCTCCGGCCTCGCCGGCCGGGCCGATGAGTGCATCTGCCCGCAGCAGCTCGCGAGGTACGTCGAACGCGGCCACCAGGTCGCGCGCGATCGGCCGGACACGGCGGCACAGGTCCCCGACCTCGCGCGTGATCGCCTTCGAGCGCTGGACGGTCAACCGGCCGTGCTCGATGAACCACGCGCGATCGGCCTCGATCCCGGAGAGCGCGAACAGGTCGCACACGAGGCTGAGGGTGTCCTTGAGGTCGCCTTCGGGCTGCTCGTCGACCTTGTCGAGGAAGGCCTCGAGCACGAGCCGCTCGACATGCGCGCGGGCGGCGGCGATGACGTGGTCCTGGACCCGCGAGAACACCTCGCCGGGGTTCATCCCCTCATCGACGCCGCGCTTGAGCCGCCGCGCGACCGCGCCGAGCAGGTGCTCCTCGCGGAAGGTGTACAGCGCCCGGTGGTAGTCGGAGTTGAGCAGCCCGGCGTCGGTGTCGTCGGAGTCGCCGCCCGGGAGCACGTCGCGGACACCCTCCAGGAGCTGCCGCACCCGGGTGCGCTCGAGCACGGTGTCGACCGCGAGGCCGGCGACGAACCGCACCGTGCCGAGCTGGTCGAGGTCCTCGAAGTCGCTGGCGTAGTCGGTGAGGAGCCCCTTCGCCACCAGCTGCAGCAGGACGTGGTTGTCGCCCTCGAAGGTCGCGAAGACATCGGTGTCGGCCTTCAGTGCCGTGAACCGGTTCTCGGCGAGGTAGCCCGCGCCGCCGCAGGCCTCGCGGCACTCCTGGATCGTGCGGGTGGCGTGCCAGGTGCCGAACGCCTTGGTGCCGGCCGCACGCGACTCGAGCCGGCGCCGCGACTCCTCGTCGCTGATCGTGCCGGAGAAGACGCCGTGCAGCTGGCCGGCGAGCACCTCCTGCGCGAAGCTCAACGCGTAGGTCCGGGCCAGCAGCGGGAACAGCCGCCGCTGGTGCAGGCCGTAGTCGAGCAGCAGCTCCTCCTGCTCCTCGTCGGTCGCCTCGAACTGGCGTCGACGCAGGGCGTACTCGATCGCGATCGTCAGCGCGACCTTCGAGGCGGCGATGCCGGCACCGCCGACGCACACGCGACCCTGCACGAGCGTGCCGAGCATCGTGAAGAAGCGCCGGTTCGGGCTCTCGATGTCGCTGGTGTACTCGCCGTCCTCGGTGACGTCGGCGAAGTGGTTGAGGAGGTTCTCGCGCGGCACCCGTACGCCGTCGAACCAGATCCGCCCGTTGTCGACGCCGTTCAGGCCCATCTTCAGGCCGTCGTCCTCGATGCGTACGCTGGGCACCACCTGCCCGCCCTCGTCGCGCAGCGGTACGACGAGCGCGTGCACGCCGTGCCGCTCGCCGCCCACCTCCAGCTGGGCGAACACCACCGCGAGGCGGGCGTGGCGCGCGGCGTTGCCGATGTAGTCCTTCGACGCGTCGGGCTCGCGCGTGGTGATCACGAACTCCGACGTGGCGGGGTCGTAGGTCGCGACCGTGCCGAGGTGCTGCACGTTGCTGCCGTGGCCGGTCTCGGTCATCGCGAAGCAGCCGAGCAGCTCGCCCTTGATCAGGTCGGCCAGATAGGCGTCGTGGTGGCGCTTGGTGCCGAGCTGCAGGATCGCGCCGCCGAAGAGGCCGAACTGCACCCCGACCTTGACCATCACCGACAGGTCTCCGAAGCCGAGCGTCTCGAAGGCCGCGATGGAGGCGCCGATGTCGCCGCCTCCGCCGTACTCCTCGGGGAAGCCGTAGCCGGCCTGGCCCGACCTGGCGATCTCGACGACGACCTCGCGCACCCGCTCGCGGAAGTCGTCGCGGCTCATCTCCTCGGCGTCGGTCAGGACCGAGGCGTACTCCGCCATCGTCTCGCGCACCTCGGTGCGGACGCGGTGGTGGTCACCGTCCAGCAGGAGGGCGAGTGCCTCGACGTCGACGTTCGGGGCTTGGTCGGCGTTCTCCTGAGCCATGCTCAGAACCTAGCCGAGGGCGGATGCGGCCGGGAAGGTCGAGGGCGGGCCTGGGGCTCAGCCGCGCTCGACGGGGATCCGCGACGTCGTTGTCGTCGGATGGGACCGCATGCCCGGATCGAACTTCTGGCCGCTCGCCACCCCGCCCAGCCAGACCGAGAAGATCGCGATGGCCGCGCCGGCGATGTCGTCGGCGACGTAGTGCCAGCCGAAGTACAGCGTGGCCACCACGACCAGGCCGAAGTAGATCCAGCACGCGATGCGCAGCCACCTGGTGCGGATCGTGTAGTGCACCATCAGCGCCACCAGCAGGGTGATGCAGGTGTGCAGGCTCGCGAAGCCCGCGATCGAGTTGACGGTCTCGCGATCGCCTCCCCAGAGCAGGTTGAAGCGACTGTTCACGATCGAGTCCATCAGCTGGTTCGCGCTGGTGTTGGGCAGGTTGCCGTACTCGGACTTGAACATGATGCCCGGGCCGAGGGTCGGCAGCAGGTAGTAGCTGAGCGTGCCCAGGGACCATGCCAGGCACTGGGCGTTGACGAACCAGTAGCCGAAGGAGATGTTGCGGGACCAGACCACCCACAGGCACACGACGACGGGCACCAGCGGCAGGAAGAAGAGGTAGACCCAGGACAGGAGGTAGGGAACCGGCCCGTGCGTGCCCAGGACCGCCTGCAGAACCTCGCCCGGGTTGTGCCCGAAGAACAGCACGCGGTCGAGCTTGTGCAGGTCGTTGTCGTACAGCAGCGCGCCGCCGTCGGCCCGGCGCCGCACGTAGGGCAGGTAGGACTTGAGGTTCCGGTAGCCGACGTAGGTGACGTAGAACGCCGCGACACCGACGAACACCAGCACCATGCGCTCGCCGGTCCAGTGGGTGCGCCAGCGCTCCTTGACCAGCGGGCCGAGCTCGGTCGGCTTGCCACGCGACAGCCACAGCGTGCGCGGCAACAGGTCGACCCCCAGCGCGACCGCGAGCAGCACCGGCAGCCGGACGTACGACGGCCCGAGGAAGCTTCCCTCGGGGTCGAGGATCGGCCGGCCGTACGTCTTGTGCACCCAGAAGGTCAGCACCGCCATCGTCAGGCCGACGATCAGCAGCAGGGTGTACGCGCGGCGGTAGGAGACGCCGCTGCCGCGCGGCGGGACGATCGCGGCCATGACTCCTCGCGAGCGCCGCTCGCCCGCTGGGGCGTGCTCCGGCGCCTGCTCGAGCACGCCCACGGCGTACCCGATGGACCCCACGGCCCACTCGGCGCGAGAGCGGTCGCCCTCGCCGGCGTACGAGCGGGCGGTGGCGGCGACGGCCTCGGCCGGGGGTGCGCCGTCACCGAGTGACGTGCGCAGCCGGCCGAGCGCGCCGTGGCTCGCGGCATCGACGAGGAGGTCGACCTCGCCGTCGGCGGTGTCGCCGCCCCGGAGCGTGTCGCCGAGCGCGGAGCGGAGGGCGTCGGGGTCGTCGAACACCTCGTCGCCACGAGCCGTGGCCAGCTCGCGGAGCGCTCGGTGCAGCGACATCCCAATCCCTTCTCCAGGAGCCGCCCTCGTCGGAGGCGCGGAAAACCCTGAAGCAGTGTAGGAGGCCGGTCGACGCGAGACCGTCAGGCCTCGGGGAGCCGGGCGAGGGACGTGTGCGCCACCACGATGCCGACCCGATCACCCGGCGCGGCGGACCAGCCCGGCCGCGCGACGGCGTCGAGCTCACCGATCCCCTCGACCGCCACCACCAGGCGTGCGCCGTCGGGCGACGCGGTCGCGACCAGCACGGTGGCGGCGAGATCGGCGACGTCCGAGCCCTCCGGCACCGCGGTCAGCGCACCGGGCCGTACGGCGACCCGCCCGTCGTCGCCGCCCGCCAGCAGCCGCGCCGCCGGCCCGGTGAGCACCCTGGTGCAACCCAGGAACCGCGCCGTCGGTACGTCGACGGGTGCGGCCCAGACCTCCTCGGTCGGCCCCTCCTGGACGACCCGGCCCTCCCGCATGACGGCCAGCCGGTCGGCGACGGCGAACGCCTCGTCGTGGTCGTGGGTCACCAGCAGCGCGGTGGTGCCGGCCTCGGTGATGATCCGCCGCAGGTCCGCGGCGAGGCGGGTGCGCAGGCCGGCGTCGAGCGCGCTGAGCGGCTCGTCGAGGAGCAGCAGCCGGGGGCTCGCGGCCAGTGCGCGGGCGAGCGCGACCCGCTGGCGCTCGCCACCTGAGAGCGTGCGCGGGAGGCGGTCGGCGTACCCCTGGAGGCCGACGAGATCGAGCAGGTCGTCGGCGGTCGCACGCGCACGACGACGACCGTCGCCGCGCAGGCGCAGGGGGTAGGCGATGTTGCGGGCGACGGTGAGGTGGTCGAAGAGCTGGCCGTCCTGGAACATCAGCGCGAAGCCGCGGCGGTGGGTGGGCACCGCCCGGAGGTCGGCGCCGTCCCACCCGATCGTGCCGGCGGCCAGCGGCTCGAGGCCCGCGATCGCGCGCAGCAGCGTGGACTTGCCGCAGCCCGACGGGCCGAGGACCGCCAGCACCCGGCCGTCGTCGAGGCGGAGGTCGACCCCGTCGACCGCCCGCGTCCGGTCGGTGGCGCCGACGTCGACGCTCACCCCGGAGAGCTCCAGCGTCATAGGGCCCCCACCCCCGGCACCCGCAGCCGCTCGATGACGAGGACGACCACGGTCGCGGTCGCCGCGAGCACCACCGAGGCCGCCATGGCGGCACCGTAGTTGAGCGCGCCGGGGCTGCCGATCAGCCGGTAGATGACGACCGGCAGCGTCGGCGCCTCCGGCCGGACCAGGAAGCTGGTCGCGCCGAACTCCCCCAGCGACACCGCGAACGCGAAGCCCGCGGCGGCGAGCAGCGGCCGCCACAGCACCGGCGCCTCGACCGTGAGCGCGGTGCGCCAGGGGCCGGCGCCGAGCGACGCCGCCGCCTGGCGCTGGCGGTCGTCGATGCCGGCGAGCACCGGGACGAGGATCCGCACGACCATCGGCAGCGCCACCAGCGCCTGGGCGATCGGCACCAGCAGCGGGCTCCCGCGCAGGTCGAGCGGTGGCCGGTCGAGGGTGATCAGGAAGCCGAAGCCCAGCGTCACCGCCGACACCCCGAGCGGCACCATGAACAGGCCGTCGAACAACCCGCGCAGCCGGCGCTCGAGACGGCCGTGCGAGCGGCGGGTCACCACCACCGCGACCAGCAGGCCGAGCACGAGCGCCGTGCCGGTCGCGACCAGGCCGATGGCGAGCGAGTTGGTGACCGCCTCGGTGATCGGCACCCGCAGCAGCCCACCGCCCAGGCCGCCGCTCACCCCGGCGCCGACGTCGTCGCCGCGCCCCTGCAGCGCCCGGTAGTACGCCAGCGTCCAGTGACCGTCGTGGCGCAGCGAGGAGACCACGAGGCAGGCGATCGGCGCGGCCAGCGCGGCCAGCACGACGGCGGTGAGCGCGAGCACGGGTACGTCGCGGGGTCGTGGGCGCGCGGGGGTGGCCGGCACGCGTCGTACGGTCGGGTCGGGGGTCGCGCGCAGGCGGCCGGCGACGACGAGCAGGGCCACCACCGCGACCAGCTGGACCAGCGACAGCGCCGCGGCCGCGCTCAGCTCCGGGAAGCCGGTGACGCCTCCGGTCGTGAGCAGGTAGATCTCGGTCTCCACCGAGGAGTAGCGCAGGCCGCCGAGCGTCAGCACGACGCCGAAGCCGGTGGCGCAGAAGAGGAAGACGACCGAGGCCGCCGAGACGATCGCCGGCCGCAGCGCCGGCAGGGTGACGGTGAGGAGCACCCGCGGGGGGCTGGCGCCGAGGGCTGCCGCAGCCTCCGCGGGACGCCGGTCGAGCGCCTCCCAGGCCACGCCGACCGTGCGGATCACGACGGCCAGGTTGAAGAACACCAGCCCGACCAGGATGGCGCCGGCCGTGCCGTCCAGGCCGAGGAAGCCCAGCGGGCCCGACTCCCCCAGCAGCTGCTCCACCGCCACGCCGACGACCACCGTCGGCAGCACGAAAGGCACCAGCAGCGCGGCCCGCACGAGCCCGCGTCCCGGGAAGCGGAGGCGGTGCGTCACGAACGCCGCGGGCACGCCGAGGGCGACCGCGACGACCGTCGCGACCGCGCTGATCCAGACCGTGAACCACAGGACGCGCCGCGTGCGGGACTCCGCCAGCACCCGCCAGACCGCGCCCGGGTCGAACCGCCCGTCGGGCCACAGGCCGTGCTGGACCATGCCGCCCACGGGCAGCACGAAGAACACCGCGAGGACGGCCGTCGGGACCGCCGCGAGTGCGAGCAGGGCCAGGGCTCGCCGCATCCGTCAGCCCGAGACGATGTCGGACCAGGCCGACGTCCAGGCGCGCCGGCGGCTGGCGATCTCCGCGGCCGGCACCCGGATCGGCTTGCGCGGCACAGGGGCGAACCGCTTCCACGATGCCGGCAGCGAGACGCCCCTGGCGGTCGGGTAGACGTACATGCTGCCGGGCAGCGCCTTCTGCACGGCCGGGCTGAGCAGCCAGTCCACGACCTGCCTCGCCTGGGTCGGGTGCTGCGCGCCGGCCAGCACGCCGGCGTACTCGGTCTGGCGGAAGCAGGTGTTCAGCAGGGCGTGAGTGCTGCTCCGCCCGTGCTTCACGGTGTACGACGGATCGGTGTTGTAGCTGACCACGATCGGCCGGTCGCCGCCGGAGTAGGAGTAGTCCTTGTCGAAGGCCTCGGTCCAGCCGCTGTCGATCTTGGCGCCGTTGGCCATCAGCTTCCTCCAGTAGGCCTGCCAGCCGTCGCCGTAGGTGCCGATGGTGGCGAGCAGGAAGGCCATGCCGGGGCTGCTGGTGGTCGCGCCGGGCGTCACGAGCTCGTTCTTGTACGCCGGCTCGACCAGGTCGCCGAGGCCCTTCGGCGGCGCCTGGTGGTGGGCGGCGAACCAGGCGTCGTCGACGTTGACGCAGACGTAGCCGGTGTCGACCGCCTTCATCCCGCCGGCGAAGACGCCCGACTTCTGCACCGCCGCCGCGAAGGTGTTGTCGATGCCGTACGACGCGTCGCCGAGCGGGTCGCCCTGGCTGAGCTCGAGCTTGCTGGCGAGCTGGCCGGCGTCACCGGAGGTGCTCACCTCGAGCTTGATGCCGGAGCGCTTCTCGAAGGACGCCACGAGGCTCTTCGGCAGGTCGAAGGAGTCGTGGGTGACCAGCGTGACGGTGTTCGCGGCCTCCTTCGAGGAGCCGGCCGAGCAGCCGCCGACGGCGGCCGCCAGGGTGGTCGCGACCACGAGTGCGAGCGCGGGACGGATCGATCGGGCGAGCCGCACGGATGACTCCCTTCGCCGGTGCTAGCCGGAGCAGGTTCGGAGGGTCTGCGGATCGCGCCCGCACTCTCAGCCCGCGTCACGGGCTCCCCTGTCTTGTGCCTCCAGTCTACTGAGTGCCGTCACCCGCGGCGGGCTGGTACCACCAGACTCCGTCGCGGACGTCGACGGTGGCCTGGCCGCGCGCGACGAGCAGGTCGAGGTGGGCCTTGGTCTCCATCGCGGCCATGCCCTGGTTGAACGGGTCCAGGTCGGCGTAGGCCCGCTCGTGGCGGGTCCAGCCGAGGTCGCCGGCCACCATCTCGGAGGTGACTTCGCCGCGCGAGCGGACCGACTGCCGGCAGAGGTCCAGGCGCGTCTCGTGGTGGGTCAGCAGCTCGTCGACGCGGGTGTACGACGACGGCGCGACCGGGCCGTGGGCGGGGAGGATCCGCAGGTCCGGCAGCGACCGCACCCGCGCGAGCGACGACAGGAAGTCGCCGAGCGGCTGCTCGACGGCCGGCATGGTGAAGCCGATCGACGGGGTGATCGTGGGCAGCACGTGGTCACCGGCGAAGAGCAGGCCGGCCGCGCTGTCGGCGTACACGTAGTGGCCGGGGGTGTGGCCCGGGGTGTGGACGGCGTCGAGCAGGCGGCTGCCGATGTCGAACCGGGTGTCGCCCTCCAGCCACTGCGTCGGGTAGCGCCACATCGCCGGGTCCGGCAGGTCCTCGTCGTCACGGCCCTCGCGCCACATCTCCGCGACCTCGAGCGCGCCGGCGGTGCGCAGCACCGGGATGAACGGGCTCTCGGTGAGCTGCTCGGCGTTGTTGAGCAGGTCGAGCGCGGACTCCTCCTCCCGGCCGAGCGCCACGTCGGCGCCGTTCTCATGGCCGAGGACCGCCGCGAGCGTGTAGTGATCGCGGTGGACGTGGGTGACCAGGAAGCGCCTGATGTCGCCGACGGCGTACCCGACCGACTTCAGCGAGCGCTCGAAGAGGTCGCGCGCGACCGGGATCGCCCAGCCGCCGTCGATCATGGTCAGGCCGTCGTCGCCCTCGACGACGTAGACGTTGACGGCCTTGAGTCCGTCCATCGGGAGCGGGAGCGGGATCCGGTGGATGCCGTCGGCCACCTTCCACGCGCCCTCGGCCGCCCAGTGCTCGCCGGAGTCGGGTGAGATGGCCACGCCGGTCGGGACCGAGGCGTTCGAGGACGTCATGGGTGCAATTCTGGCAGCCCGAGATCCAGGTTCGGCTCCTGGAGCCCTCCATCGATCTCCAGCATCTTGCCGGTGAGGAACTTGCCTGCCTCGGAGGCGAGGTAGACGACGCCGGCCGCGATGTCCTCGGCCTCGCCGATGCGGCCGAGCGGTGTGGCCTGCTCCATCTGCTGCTTGATCCCGGGGTTGCCGGCGACGTACTCGAGCGCGCTGGTCATCACCGAGCCGACGAAGATCCCGTTGACGCGGATCCGCGGCGCGAGGTCGGTCGCGGCGAGGCGGGACCAGTGGGCCAGCGCGGCCTTGGCGGTGCCGTAGGCGAGGTAGCCGCGGCCCGCCGTACGGCCCATCATCGAGCTGATGGTGGTGATCGACTTCTGCCTGCCCTCGCCGACGCTCCCGAGCATGAGCGGGACGGCGGCCCGGCTCAGCGCGTGGGCGGTGGCGACGTTGAAGTGGAACGCCTCCTCGAGGTAGGCGACGTCGGTGTCGAGGAACGCGTTCGGGATGGTCCCGCCGACGTTGTTGACCACGACGTCGAGCCGGCCCAGCTCGTCGTACGCACGCTGGGCGAGACCGGCGACCTCGTCGGTGTGCGCGAGGTTGGCCGGTACGACGACGGCCCGCCGGCCGGCCTGCGCGATCCGGGCCGCGACCTCGGCGAGCTGGCTCTCCGTGCGGCTGGAGATGACGACGTCGGCGCCGGCCTCGGCGAGCGCGACGGCGGTGGCCGCCCCGATCCCGCGGCCCGCGCCGGTGACGACCGCGACGTGGTCGGTCAGGGTGAAGCGGTCGAGGATGCTCACCGGCTCACCAGCCCTCGACCGGTGACCAGCGGGAGGTCGAGCGGGCCGACCAGACCGGGCTTCGCGGCGACGACGGCCGGGATCGCGTTGATCAGGCGCTGCGCGGTCACGATCATCCCGGACGTGTTGTGGTCGCCGTCCTCGCCGTGGTGGCTGAGCTCGACCTTCATCCGCGGCTCGCCGGTGATCTCGATGCGGTAGCAGCCGGCCCCCTCGTACGGCCTCGGCCAGTCGGGATCGCTCTCCGCGTCGGTGCGGGTGACGTGCTCGAGGGTGATCCGGGGCGTGCCGTCGACCTTCCCGATCACCTGGAACCGGACGCTGCCCATCGTCCCCTCGGCCACCTCGACGCTGGCCGTCCCGACGTCCCGCGCGGCCGGACGTCGCTCGACGGTCTCGGTCAGCGGCTCGTCCAGCCTGACGCCCAGGCCGTCGGCGATGACGCGCACCACCGGCCCCCAGGCGGTCGACAGGATGCCCGGCTCCCAGAGCATCGGCCTGGTCTCCATCGGCTGGCCGAAGCCGAAGATGTCCCGCATGACGACCGGCTGGAAGTACGTCGAGTAGTCGGCGATCTCGCTGACCTTCACGTGGTCGATGCGCTGGCTGAGGCTCGTCATGACCAGCGGCAGCACGTCGTTGGCGAAGCCCGGGTCGATGCCGTTGACGTGCATGCTGGCGCCGCCCTGCTGGCCGGCCTCCTCGATCGTCGCGATCATCTCGGCGGGCAGGGTGCCCTTGGGGTGCAGCAGGATGACCGGGCCGCTGGACACGACGTTGACGCCGTCGCGGATGAAGCCGGTCAGGTCCTCGATCGCCTCGAACACCCGGTCGTCGGTCATCGCGCCGTGCACGATGCAGTCGGGCTCGAGCGCGATCAGGGCGTCGCGATCGGTGGTGGCCGCGACCCCGAGGCTCCGGCCCAGGCCCGCGAGCTCGCCCGCGTCCTTGCCCTCCTTGGCCGGCGTCGACGTCCACACCCCGACCAGCTCGAGGTCGGGATGCGCGTCCACGCCCGCGATGGCGTAGCGCCCGATCGTCCCCGTCGACCAGACGACGACGCGCAGCGGCTTCTCCGGGATCACCTGTGACATGGGCCGAATGTAGAACAAGTTCTACTTGATGCCTAGCGAGTCGCACGCCGCGCCGGCCGTGAGGACGGCCGAGCCTGTCTAGCCCCCCGGCGATTGGGTTCTTCCCACCCGCCGCTTCGGTTGCGGCCGACAGCAGCTACTGCTCTGCAACCACCATCACCACCGCGCCCACGACACCCACTACGAGACCCAGCGACTCGCGTCCGGCGACCTCAGATTCCACCGCCGGACCTGACCGGGATCATGGTGAGATGACCGGGATGACCGAGGGCTCCGCACCCATCGAGCGCTGGCGCCCACCGTGGACCGCGCGGCTGGTGGCGTGGGCGGCGGCCGCGGGGTTTCTCGGCATGGCGGGGTGGACACTGACCTTCGGCTGGCCCGAGTGCCTGCTTTCCCTCGCGTACCTGCTCGTTGCCGTCGTCTTTTGGAGCCTGGTCAGCTGCTCGCTCGGGCTGTACCCGGATCGGGTGGTGGTCGATGGGGCGCTCCGACGACAGCGCGAGGTCTTGCTGAGCGACGTCCGGGCTGTGGAGGTCACGTTGGCGCCGTACGCGAGCGGCCTGTTCCTCCGTACGGCGCCGTATGAGGGCGTCCACGTGCCGGATGCGATCGGGCACGCGACGCTGGCCTCGCGCCTGTTCCACTACCGGAGCCGCGGGGACCGGATCGCCGACGCGATCCGGGCGCGGGCCGCAGCGGCGGGCAGGTCAGGAGTCGAAGCCGAGGCCAAGGCGGTCGAGGAGGCGGAGCCAGGGGCCGCGGCGGCCGGTGCGATCGGCGCGGGCGAGGGCGCGACGGGTGAGCTGGATGCCGATCCAGGCGATCGGCTCTGGCGGGAAGGGCAGGGCTGAGCGTCGTACCATCGCCAGCCGGGTGCGCTTGGTGTCCTCGCCGGACAGCAGGTCGAGAACGGTGTCGGCGGCGAACCTGGAGGCGCCGACGCCGAGGCCGGTGAAGCCGAGGGCGTGCGCGACGCGGCCGCCGTGGCTGGTGCCGTACGACGCGCAGAAGCGGGTCGAGGTGTCGATGACGCCGGCCCAACGGTGGGTGAAGCGGATGCCGGCCAGCTGCGGGAACGTCTCCGCGAAGTGCTCGGCGAGCACGCGGAACGTCTCCGGCCGCTCCTCGTGGGCGGGGTCGATCGAGCGGCCGTAGTGATAGATCGCGTCGTAGCCGCCCCACAGGATCCGCCGGTCCGGCGTGACCCGGTAGTAGTGGAACTGGTTGCCCGAGTCGGCGATCCCGTACGACGGATCCCAGCCGATCGTCGCGAGCTGCTCGTCGCTGAGCGGCTCGGTGGCGAGGACGTAGTCGTAGACCGGCACGGTCGCCAGCCGCAGCCGCCGCAGCAGCGGGCGGAACACGTTGGTGGCAAGGACGACCTGCCGCGCGGTGACGGTGCCGGCCGAGGTCTCGACCCGCACCCCGCCGGCGGTACGCCGGACCGCGCGGACCCGGCTGCCCTCGGCGATGCGGACCCCGAGACCCTCGGCCGCCGAGGCCAACCCCCACGCCAGCCGGGCGGGGTCGACCAGTGCGCACTCCTCGGGCCCGGAGAGCCGGCCTGCCAGGTAGGTCGGCGAGTCGACGAGCCGCCGGACCGCCTGGGCGTCGAGGAAGCCGGGCTCGTCGGGGTCGAGGTCGGCGATCTCGTGCGCCCGGGTCGCGACAGCCAGGGCGCCACCACGCACGAAGCCGCAGTCGATGCCGTAGCGGGCGACGGTCTCCCCGATCGCGTCGACGTTCTCGACGCCGAGCCGCTCGAGCTCGTCGTACTCCTCGGGCCACCGGGCGCGGCCGTTCGGCTCGCCGTGGGTCAGCGACGCCTCGCAGAAGCCGCCGTTGCGACCGGTCGCGTGCTCGGCGATGCGGTCCGCCTCGACGACGACGACCCGGCGGCCGGGCTCGCGCTCGACGGCCCGCAGCGCTGTCCAGAGGCCGGTGAACCCGGCGCCGACGACGACCAGGTCGGCGGAGGTGTCGCCGTTGATCGGCGTCCGGGGCCCCGGGCGCGCCGGGGTGTCGAGCCAGAGCGGGCAATTCACCGAATCCGCGAACGCGTCCACGCTCGGCAGGCTAGCGTCGGCGTACCGCTCGCGGCATCCTCGGTACGACGACCGCTCGAGCCGCTCCTGCGCGCGTATGTCGCCAAGGGCCCCATTCGTTACATCCCCGGAATTTCTTTACCTTCGGATTGCTCGTTTCCGCGTGACACCGCCCCTGCGCCGTGGCAGCATTCCTGTTGCCGCCGCAGGTGACCCGAGACGCCTGCGGCGGCATTCGACTTTTTGGCGTGATGGACGCGGGCGGCACCTGCCGGGGCCGAGGACCGCCACTAGTCTGCGGGCGTGTTCATCTACGAGTTCGAGGGCAAGCGGCCCCAGATCCATCCCGACGCGTTCGTGGCCCCGACGGCGACGCTGATCGGCGACGTCGTGATCGAGAAGGACGCGAGTGTCTGGTACGGCGCCGTGCTCCGCGGCGACGACTGCAGCATCGTGGTGCGCGAGGGCGCGAACATCCAGGACAACTCGGTGCTGCACGCCGGGCCGGGCGAGACGCTGGAGATCGGGGCCTACGCGACCATCGCGCACTCGGTCGTCGCCCACGGCAAGTCGGTCGGCGAGCGTGCGCTCGTCGCCAACGGCTGCGTGCTGCTCGACGGCGTCGTGATCGGCGCCGGCTCGCTGGTGGCCGCGGGCTCGACCGTCACGCCCGGGACCGAGATCCCGGCCGGGATGCTCGCCTCGGGCACCCCCGCCAAGGCGACCAAGGAGATCGCCGGCACCGGCGCGGCGATCTGGGTCGAGCTGAATCCGCAGTACTACCCCGCCCTCGCGCAGCGTCACAAGGCCGGCGTCAAGCCGGTCGAGGAGTCGGCCGGCTGATCGCCCGCCCCACTGGATCAGCGCTCGCGGCGGAGGACCACGAACAGCAGCGCGACCCCGAGGCCCGCGAGGATCGAGCCCAGCTCGGACCACGAACGACTGGTGTCGCCGGACGACCCGACGTACCCCATCCCAGCGAGGGCGAGGAAGCCGCCGCCGAGGATCAGCGCCGCCGCGAGCACGACGCCCGCGATCCGCTGTCCACTCATGCTGATCCTCCTCGCTTCGCAAGAAGCCCTCGCCGGACAGGTCCGGCGAGGGCTTCTTCGCTCGCGCGCCTGTAGGGATTCGAACCCCAAACCTTCTGATCCGTAGTCAGATGCTCTATCCGTTGAGCTACAGGCGCTCGCCGCTGACGAGCAGCGACCGGACGAGAATAGCCGAGGGCGGCGGCTGATGCCGAATCAGGGGGGCGACCGGACCCTGCTGTGCCACGATGACCGCATGCCCGCCAGCCCGTCCGACGACCGCGAGCTGTTCGAGAGTCGGGCGCTCGGGCTGTACGACGCCGCCGTGGCCGAGGGGGGCATCGACCAGGCCGATCCGCGCATCACCGGGACCGGCGGCGACCGAGCGGCGTTCGACCTGCTGGTCGGCATGGGGCTGCTGCAGCACGACCCCCAGCGCGGCGGCTGGCAGGCGGTCGAGCCGTCAGGCGCGCAGTCCCGGGTCGTCGCGCCGCTGACGACCGAGGGGGCCCGCCTGCTCGACGAGTCGGCGCACTGGGCACGGCTGTTCCAGCACCTCTCCACCACCTTCCGCGCGGCGCCAGCCGAGGAGACCGGCACCTCGGTCGCCTACCTCCACAGCGACGCCATCGACCCGTACCTCTCCGGGCTGATCGCGGAGGCCCAGACCGAGATCCTCACCGCGCAGCCGCAGACCGGCCGTCGCTCGGAGGCGGTGGCGGCCGTGGCGCCGCGCGACACCGAGGCGCTCGAGCGCGGCGTGGCGATGCGCATCCTCTACCAGCACAGCGCGCGCCGACACGCCTCCACCCACAGCTACGTCGCCGAGGTGAGCGGTCTCGGCGCGGAGGTCCGCACGCTCGACGAGTTCTTCCACCGGATGATCCTGGTCGACCGGCGCGTCGCCGTGATCCCAGGACCGGAGGGGCCGCAGACCGCGGTGTTCGTCCGCGAGCCCGCCATCGTGGCGTTCCTGGTCGACATCTTCGAGCGCACCTGGGCGCGCGCCCGCCCCTTCGGCGAGCGCGAGTCGAACCTCCCGCGCAGCATCGCCGCCGAGCAGCGGCAGATGACCATCCGCATGCTCATCGAGGGCCACTCCGACGCGACCAGCGCACGCCGGCTCGGTGTCAGCCCCCGCACGTACGCCGGCTACATCGCCGACCTGCGTCGTGAGTACGACGCCGCGACGCGCTTCCAGCTCGGCTACACGATGGGCCGGCAGGGCATCTCCGGCGACGAGCCGCCCGAAGGGACACACCCCGGCGGGTGAGCGTGGGCGGCCCGCGCGAGGCCGCTAGTCGTCGCCGATCGTCAGCGCGACGTGGTGGGCGTACGGCCAAGCGGTGTCGGCGTGCGCCGGCGACGCCGCCGTCGCGATGCCGATGCTGGCGCCGACGACGGCCAGGCCGATCGCGACCTTGCGAAGCACGTTCTTCATGGGATCTCCCCTGAGCTCTGTGGCCGCCCGAGCGTGCCTCCGTGGCCGACACTCTACGTCGAGGGCCCCGGGGCGTGTCCACGCCCCAGGGCCCTCGAACAACGGCGGAGGCGGAGGGATTTGAACCCTCGATGGGCGATAAACCCAAACCGCATTAGCAGTGCGGCGCCATAGACCGGACTAGGCGACGCCTCCTCAGCCACCGGCGCGAGCACCGGTCCGCCAAGGCTACAAGCAGCCGGGTCGGCTGCCGAATCCGCCCATCCGTCGTACGGACCGGTCAGCTGGCGGCGGCTTCGAGGTGCCGGCGTACGTCACGGGCGAAGTCGTCCTTGTCCGCGGCGATCAGGTCGACCGGGATGGTGGTGGAGCGCCCGTCGCGCAGGCGGATCACGACGCAGTCGATGTCGCTGGGCGAGGCGGCGACGGCGTCCTCGACCTCCGACCAGCGGCCCTCGGCGACACCGACGGCGCGCACCATCCGGACGCGGTAGCCGTACGACGTCAGCCGCACCACCGCGAGCCGCGTTCGCAGCCACCAGCCCATGCCGAGCACACCGAGCACGCCCAGACCGAGGACGAGCACCAGCACGTCCGGGCTCATGCCTGCGAGGACGACGACCAGGGTGACCACGAGGACCACCACCGCGAGCACAACCAGGTAGGCGCCCACCAGCCGCGCCAGGACGGGCGGGGCGATCCGGTAGTCGGCGACGGCCTCAGAACTCACGAGCCCGATTGAACAAGACCGGCCGCGTCACGGGCAAAGCGGCGCCTCCTAGACTTCCGTCACGTGCTGCGGTCCCTGCCGCAGCGGGGTGGGGTGCCGGAGTGGCCTATCGGAACCGCCTTGAAAGCGGTCGTAGGGAGACCTACCGCGGGTTCGAATCCCGCCCCCACTGCAACATTGGCGCGAGAGTGTTCTCGCTTCGCTCGCCCACTCTGCCGCGCACGCGGTCGAGGCGGTGCCCGGTCGCCCGCCGCCGGCGGCTCACCCGGCGCTGCGCCGAAGTAACGCCCTCCTCGCCTCCGGTCGCTGCGCTCCCTCCGGCTCC
>Ga0136643_10001195_pt1 | contig 31137 bp, 39 predicted proteins | sample TergutLab28metaG_FD_96883 | JGI IMG/M metagenome (GOLD analysis project Ga0136643, IMG submission 96883) | Labiotermes labralis P1 segment gut microbial communities from Petit-Saut dam, French Guiana - Lab288 P1 (version 3) (version 3) | ecosystem: Host-associated > Arthropoda: Insects >...
ATCTCTAGTGGTTTTGCTGTGCCTTGGCACTTTCGCTTTGCGAAAGCGGTCTTTGACCGGTTTTCCGCAGGAAAACTGCTTGGACTGGCTTCGCCACTCTGCCGAAGGCAGAGCACAAAGGTAAACGCCAATAAAATACAAAAAGCATGGATTGCCACGCCTCTTCGAGGCTCGCAATGACAATATCCGAGTTATTTCTAATTTCAGTACAAGTCTAATGGCGAACAGAAGTGTATCTCTTTTTCGTTTTGCTACTACTCTTTTGACGATATAATTAACTCATTGTTTTCCCATAAACTAGAAAACACAAATAACAAAACTTTCTTATTTCCTATTATTAAAGTTAATTCCTAAAACTCCGCCAAGTCCTCCACTTGCAATAGACAATACTATTAAAGTAAGCGTTCTTGAATCAAACGTTGCTGCTCTTTGTATCCAAATCATAATACAAATTAGTATTAAAGCATAAAAAACACCCGCAATCATGCCCCAAAGCCAGCCACGGTTTTTTGCACCTTTTGCCGCATCAAACCCCGCTACAATTGCCGCTGCTATGCTTGTAATCGTAACAATTAAAGATATGTTGTTTTCTGTCATGTTTGTGTATGTAAGAAGCATTGCGTAGCCAATAAACACAACAGCAGTTATGGCATATGCAATTAATATTCCTGTTATCAGGTTAGAAACTTGTGATTTTTGTTCGTTTTTCAAGTTGTTTTCCTCCTATATTATTATATATAATTTGTTTATATATATTAAAAAAAGACTAGGTTTATACCTAGCCTTTCGCCTATGCTGATTATCCTAACATAGACATCATCAAAATTAAAAATAACATATTATCTTTTCCGCCGCCCATGCCACCAAAAAGATTTGGGAAAAGCATAAGCATCATTAAAAGCATAGAGTTGTCTTGTGCTGGTGGTGCAAAGTTGTGACCATGATTCATGTTAGTATCCTCCTAGATTGTGGAAAAGTCTTGCGACCTTGTTATACTACATATTATGAACCTTGGTTTATTTGTTGCCTGTCTATAGTAATTTACTTTTTACCTTAGTACAACAGAATTATTAGAAGCATGCCTGCGATTTTGCCACCACTCAACAATTCTAAATCTTACTTCTACCGCAACATCTTCAGATGATGTTAAAAGCTTAAATTCTTCTGCTGTTAAAGTTTCTTCAAGCTCTGCAAGAGCCTCATCTGAAATTACGCCCCTTGTAATATCCACAAAGCATAGTGGCGGAAACATCACGCACCACCAGTTATCGCCTACTCCTTCACCAACAACTATTTTCAGGGTTTCGTATTCGCCCGCTGGAAGTCTTATATTTTCATATTCAACAGTTGGAAACACGCTTCTTCCTAGGCTAACTGCTACAGAATAGTTTCGCCCCGCAAGCTTTATGGTTTCTTCCGCAACGGCTTGTATTCCATTCATATTTTCTAAAATTATGCTTCTAGTTTCTGCTATGTTTTCAGATGTGTTGAGTATACCTTCGTATTCTGCTAACACTGCATCTCTAATTTTTAGCTTAAGCTCTTGGTCAGCTTCCAAATTACTGTTCGCTAAAACGTGAAAACGTATAACCTTTTCCGCTATACTTTGCTGGATTCTATCTGAGTAGATTTTTGTAGATACGGCAACCCCTAAGGTAATTACAAATCCCATAGCTAATGAAAATAGTATAATTCTTTTGTCTGCTCTAAGTAAGTTTTTAAATTTTTGTAATATGTTCATAAAAATAGCCTCCGATAAAAATAATGTATTTACAAATACATTGTTTCCATCAAAAGCCATCTGTATACATATCATTTTATTCTTCAATCTCTTCTTTTTTCTCGGGCTTGGTAATAAGCGTTGAAAGTATGTCGCCATAAAGTGTTGCGAGGTTTTGCTTCCAATTGCTACATATAAGCTTTGCATGTTCACGAGAAACAACAGAAATGTTAATTTCCATCATCATTTTTTCATCTTCATAAAGGCCGCATTTAACAATAAAGTCTCCCGTATTGGTGTCTTTAAAGTAATTTGCACTTGTTTCGTAATCTCTTTTAATACTTCTGCGGTTCTCTAGAATAAAATTATTAATTTTATTTTTAAGATGTAGTGGTATATGAGTTTCAAAAAGTTCTAAAGTTTGCTGACCTTGCTCGGTTAAGGTGTGCCTTGTTGTGTTGTTTTCTGTTGCGGTTTCAAGATAATCGCTTTCTATCATCTCACCAAGACATTCTTGTAGCTCAAAATAGTTCATAATACTCTCACCAAGGGCAAATTGTGAGATTTGTGAGTGAGACAACGGAATATCAATTTTATCAATCAAATAAAGCAAAATAAGCTTATTTTCAACCTGTTTGTTTTCCAATTAACTGCTCCTCCATTTCCCTTGATACGAGTTTCTCTTTTTAAACTCTTCATCAATTGCATTTAATATATGAAACTTTTTTATTGTGTACATAGGAGCTAGAAGCTCGTCCCTTTTCGCATCGCCCGTAAGCCTATGAATTACAACATCTTTCGGCACTTTTTCAATTATATCAATAACCAAATTTATATATTCTTCAAATTCTAACGTCATAAACTCTCCACTTTCATACATATCACCCAAAACAGTGTTTTTCAAAATATACAAAAGATGAAGTTTTATGCCGTTTGTGCCTGCGTTTATGGCATAATCTACTGTATTTTTCATGTCTTCTGGTGTTTCATGAGGAAGCCCCAAAATAACGTGTGTTACAACATTTGCACCAATATTTTTTAAATTTTTAACGGCTTCTAAATAAACGTCGTTTTCATAACAACGATTTATAAATTTTATGCTTTTTTCGTTACTTGTTTGAAAACCAAGCTCTACCATTAAAAATGTTTTTTTAGATATTTCTTCTAAAAGATTTAGCACATCTTTATCTAAACAATCGGGCCTAGTCGCTATAGAAATTCCAACAATTTCAGGAAGATTTAAAACCTCTTCGTATTTTTTTCTTAGGTTTTCCACAGTGTCATAAGTGTTTGTGTAAGCTTGAAAATAAGGCATGTACTTTGCATTTTTCCATTTGCTGCTTATAAACTCTTTATATTTTTCAAACTGCTCGGTGATAGAAAGCTTACTAAATGCAAACTCCGAAGAACCTTCTTTGCTGCAAAAAATACAGCCCTTTGAAGACAAGCTTCCATCCCTATTAGGGCAAGTAAATCCGCCATCTATAGAAATTTTTATAACCTTACAACCAAACTTATTTTTAAAAAAATGATTAAGCGAATGAAAACTTTTACCTCCAAATTTCATACAATCACCAGCAATTAAAATTTTTACGTATAAAAAGCAGCCCTATAAATTATTATACGGCTGATATTTATGTTAAGTAGCACTTATTAAGCACTCATTTTATTAACCATTTTTGTAAGCCTTGATTTTTTTCTAGCAGCATTGTTTTTGTGTAAAACGCCTTTAGAGCAAGCCTTGTCAATAGTTTTGTTAGCATTTCTAAGTGCAGTAGTTGCTGCCACTTTGTCACCCGCTTCTGTTGCCACAAATACTTTTTTAATTTCAGTTCTTGTTTTTGATTTAATCATTTTGTTTCTAAGAGTTTTGCGAGCAATAACTTTAATTCTTTTTTTAGCCGATTTAATGTTAGCCAATCTTTTCACCTCCGCTTTTTAAAACATTATATAAATCCCCAATATCTTCGTAGAAATATCACGGTAAATTTACGAACATAAATTATTATATATCAAAATCCACAAGAAGTCAATCAAAACTTGATTTTATTTTTAAAAAATGTTAAAATACTATTAGTAAATATTACTATGGAGGTTACACTATGTTAGATGCTAAAGATTTAAGGGGTAATTTTGAAGATATAAAACGCAAACTTGTAAGACGTGGAGAAGATTATGGCATTGATGCCTTTTTAGAGCTAGATAAAAAAAGACGCCAGCTTATAGGTGAAGCCGAGGAGCTTAAAGCCCACCAAAACACGGTTTCTAAGCAAGTTCCTATTCTTAAAAAAGAAGGCAAAGACGTTACCGCAATTTTTGAAGAGATGAAAGAAATTTCTGAAAAAGTTAAGACGTATGATGCAAAAATTAAAGAAATTGATGATAATATTGAAAACTTACTTTTAAGTATCCCAAATACACCAAGCGATTTGGTTAAAGATGGTAAAGACGAAAGTGAAAACGAGGAAATTAAAAAGTGGGGTGAGCCTAGAGTTTTTAACTTCGAGCCAAAACCGCACTGGGATTTAGGGCGTGATTTAGATATTTTAGATTCGGAAACCGCAGGTAAAGTTACAGGTACAAGATTTATGCTCTACAAAGGCTTTGGTGCAAGGCTTGAACGTGCTTTAATGAATTTCTTTTTAGATTATCATGGCAAAAATGGTTATACAGAAGTTTTTGGCCCTACAATTGTTCATAGAAGAAGTATGATTGGAACGGGGCAGCTACCCAAGTTTGAAGAAGATGCCTTTAAGATCGAAAATTCGGAGTATTTTTTAATTCCAACAGCTGAGGTGCCTATAACTAATATCCACCGTGAAGAAATTTTAGATGGTAGCCGCTTGCCTATAAAATATTGTGCTTATTCTTCTTGTTTTAGAAGAGAGGCGGGTTCTGCGGGGCGTGATACTCGTGGACTTATAAGGCAACACCAATTTCAAAAAGTTGAGCTTGTAAAATATGCAAGCCCTGAAACTTCTTACAGCGAGCTTGAATCTATGGTTTTAGAGGTTGAAAAATTATTGCAAATGTTAGAGCTTCCTTATCGTATTGTTTGCCTCTGCTCGGGCGACATGGGTTTCTCAGCTGCCATGACTTATGATATAGAATTTTGGATGCCAAGCTATTTGCGGTATGTAGAAATTTCTAGCTGCACTAATTTCGAGGGGTATCAGGCAAGGCGTGCAGATATTAAATTTAAAAATTCGCCTAAAGATAAAGCTCAATATGTGCATACGCTTAACGGCTCAGGAATTCCTTTAGGCAGAACCGTGGCAGCCATACTTGAAAATTTTCAAAATGAAGATGGTACAGTAACCATTCCAAAAGTTTTAGTGCCATATATGGGCGGAGAAACAGTAATAAAGTAATAATCCCAAAAAGGAGGGATATAGGTATATTATGAACATTTATTTTAGAGCAGTTGGTTTTAGTACCCCAGATAGCATGACTTCAAAACATGCAAAAAAACAGATAATCGAAGGTTCTAATAAAAAATTTGTAGACAATCAACATACCGGCAAAACTTACATGGAAGCTTTAAGAATGTGCGGCGATGGTATTGGCATCATGATTAAAGGCAATATCACCCATGAAACAGAAGATTATGAGGGTATTGACATCATTCCATATGCAGTAAGCACTCATAACACTAATTGCCTTAAGTATGATGTTGATTTTGATGAAAGCTTTGAAGACCAAAGCATTATGATATATTACCAAGAAGAAAATTTTGAAAGCGAATTAACTTTTTTGCTTCAAGAAGAGGTTGCTTTTAAGTCTAATAAAGAAGCGTTTATTGCACATGGCCAAGAAGATAAAATATTTAATAAAGAAAAAATGGTTAATGTTTCGGCACTTTCTATAGATGGCACGGTTGTATTGCCAACATTTAAAAACGAACTTAGCGACGAGTTGCAAAAAATAGAAGAAGACTATGTAAAGCACTTAATAAACAGGCTCAAAAGTGGTGATTTATTAGCTGAAGAGCTTCTTAAAAGCTATGAAGAGGAAACAACAGAGCTTATACGTGAAAGACTTCACGAGGAGGATTTTCTCACCGTTATAGAAAGCTATTTTATGCCAGAAGATGAAAATGCTTTTACTTATTCATTACTCGGCACCATAGAAGATTTTAAAGAAATTACAAACAGTGCCACAGGTGAAATTATTTATAAATTGCTTGTAGATGTTACCGGCATTAAATTGCAATTATATATAAATAAGCAAGACCTTGTTGGTGTTCCTAGCAAATCTATGCGATTTTTGGGCTCTTGCAGGCTTCAAGGCAATGTTTTATATACTAATAATAAAAATTAAATAAAGTGAGGGATTTATATGGCAATTGTTATGGATACGGCTTTACTTGTTAAAAATATGGAGGAAGAGCAAAAAACAAATGTAGCAGAACTATTAGAGATAGGTATAACACCAACGTTGGCGATAGTTCGTGCTGGTGAAAAAAAAGACAGCTTAAGTTATGAAAAAAGCATGATGAAAAAGCTTGAAAGGGTTGGTATTTTATGCAAGAGCTATGCTTACCCTGAAGATATTTCTAAAGAAGAGTTTTATCAAAATGTTAAAGATATTAATCATGACGATAGCGTTCACGGCATTATTATTTTGCAACCTCTACCAAAACACTTACAATCTTGGGATTTAAATTACTTGATAGAACCAAGGAAAGATGTTGACGGTACAAACCCACTAAGCATTGGCGAAATTGGTATGTGCAAAATTTTTTGCGAGCCATCTACAAACGTGCCTTGCACGGCCGAATCGGTTATGCGTATTTTAGACCATTATAACATAGAGCTTTCTGGCAAAGATGCAGTTGTTATTGGTGCAAGCACTGTTGTTGGCAGACCCGTTGCATTTTTACTATTAAACGAAGAAGCAACGGTTACAATTTGCCACATAAAAACTAAAGATGTTAAAAAAATGTGCAAAGATGCAGATGTTATTGTTGTTGCGGTTGGTAAAAAGGGTTTTATCACCAAAGATTTTGTTAAAGAAGGTGCTATTATCATTGATGTTGGCATAAATGTTGATGAAAACGGCAAAGTTTGTGGCGATGTTGATTTTGATGAGTGTATTAAAATTGCTGGCGGTATAACTCCTGTTCCTGGTGGTGTTGGGCTTGTTACAACGGCCGTTCTTGCCGAGCACGTTATAAACTGTGCTTTAAAAGCTTCTGCAAATGAGTAAAATAATTTTAAGAGCGTTTTCGATTTTAAATTTAATTAGTCTTATAATTGTTGTTTTGCTTACTTCTGTAGAAATTGCAACATTTAGCCGTATATTTTATAGGTTTGAATTTGGCAGAAATAATTCGCATGAGTTTGTAAATATCACTGAAGAAGAGCTTGACAGCGTTACTAGCGTACTTCTTGACTACATGCGTGGCAGGCGTGAAGATTTGGTTGTAGAAGTTAATATACATGGCGAAACAAGGGAGTTTTTTAGTGAACGCGAAAAATATCACATGATAGATGTTAAAGACCTTTACGACGCTGGGCATCTTATAAGAAATATTTGTATACTTATATATATAATAACTCTTGTACCTATCTTGATAATATACAAGAAAAAGGCCATAAAAGAGTTTTTAAACTGCTATCGTTTGGGCATTCCCATATTTTTTGGCGGGCTAATCATCTTAGGGGCTTTAATATTTTCAAGCTTTGACAGGGCTTTTACAATCTTCCACGAAATACTGTTTTCAAATGATTTATGGCTGTTAGACCCAAGGTTTGATTTAATGATAAACATTTTGCCGCTACAGTTTTTTATAAACATATTTATTTTTATAATGATTATGTTTGTATTTACACTTCTTTGCATAATGGCGGCTTCTCATATAGTATTTAAGAGGTTAAAGCGAGGTGTTTCATGAAAATTATTAAATTTATTTTGAAATTTATACTTTATGTGCTTGCGTTTGTAGCCGTAGTTTTGCTATTGCCGCTTATTGCTTTTATTTTGCTTTATCCACTTAAGTATAAAATTTCGTCTAATATAGAAAATAAAGATTATGAAACAAGTATCTACGCTTCTGGTTTTTTTAGAATTATCCAGTATTATAAAACTACTGATGGTTCTTATTTTAGAATTTTTGGCATAAAGAAAAAAAAGAAAGTAGAAGGTGAAGAAGCTCAAGAAAACTCCACTTCGGAAGAAGAGCAAGATGAAGAAGAAAGTATAGTAAACACAGTTTTCAAAAAATTGCAATCGGGTGATAGCCGAAGCGGGATTCTTAAAAAAATTCAAGGTACGATAAATCAAATAAGCTATTTCAAAAATCATCCCGATAGAAACGAGATAATTAAGCTTACTCTCGAATTTTTGAAAAAACTTGGGCTAAAAAATAAGCCAAAAAAACTACGGATTACAGGTATTGTTGGCTTTGAAACGCCAGATAAAACTGGCATGTTCCTTGGGGCTCTAGGTATTGTATCAGCTTACATCCCTCTTAATTTTGATATTGCAGGCGATTTTGAAAAACAAAGAATCGCACTAAATATAAAAGTAACTGGGCGTCTTGTATTATGGAAAGTTTTATACCCAATAATCAGATATGCCCTTAAAGAACCAATATGGAAAATTTTAAAACCACTAATCTTCAAGAACAAAAATAAAGAAAAAGGGGAAGAAATCTATGTCTAGCAATTTTAGTAATAATCTTGAAACACTTTTTGGTAAAATGGAAAATTTTATTTCAACCAAAACGGTTGTTGGTGAGCCTGTGCACATAGGCGATTTAATTATGCTACCACTTGTTGATGTTACGTTTGGCGTTGGAGCTGGAGGCTCTGATAAAGGCGAAGCAAAAGACAAAAAAACTGGCGACATGGGCGGACTTGGTGCCAAAATCACGCCTTCGGCTGTAATTGTTATTAAAGGAGATTCTGTTCAAATGATTAATGTTAAAAATCAGGATGCTATTGGTAAACTCATTGATATGGCTCCTGCGGTTTTATCAAAACTTAATCTTTCTGGCCTTTTTAGCAAAAACAAAGATAGCAAAAAAGAAGAAAGTATTGCAGAAGTTAATGAATAAATGCTATAATATTAGCAATAGTTAAAGAGGTGTGTTAGGCACGCCTCATACATAAATAGGGAGGATTTATCATGCAAAATTTTTGTACAAATTGCGGTAAACAAATACCTGAAAGTGGCGTATGTGTTTGTGTAGAAACTCAAGCAGCGAAACCTGAAATACCAGTTAATACTGCGGAACCAGCTACACAACCAACACCTGCACCTATTGGTGTAACACAGCCAAACATGGAGTTTGATAAAGTAAAACAACAAAGCTTAAATGTTGTAAGTAGCTGTATGAACTTTTTAAAGAAATTTTTCAAAGCCCCAGTTGCAACAATAGAGGAACATACACTTGGATTGCCTGAAACCATAATTTTCATAGTGCTTCAATTTTTAGGGCTATTTGCTACAGGATTTTGGGTTATTTTTAGATTTAGATTAAGACTAGGGTCGTTTAGCTCAGTATTTAACATGTCATTACGCAGAAACTTTTTCAGAATAGGTTCGAGCTTTCCCGGAATGTTCGCTCGTGCATTTTTCGTTAGTATTATAGGGTTTGCCCTTTTAGCTGGTATATCTATATTCTTCGGGCACATTGTTTTTAAAGGTAAGCTTGATATGAAAAAGCTAGTTTCTTCAGTTGCTATGGCTAATGTTCCACTTACTTTAATGGTTATTGTGGCTTCTGTCTTCGCTGTTGTTTGGCCGGGAAGTATTATTTTGCCATTAGCACTTGGTGTGACCTCTTCAGCCATTTTAGGCACCTTCGCATTTATGAAAAGTTTTGACCTCTCGCTTGATAAAGCAGTATACACAGCCATTTTTACATATACAATTCAAGCATGGATTGTTTACGGCATGATTGGCAGAACGCTTATAAGCTTAATCTAACAAATTAAAACAGATAAATAAAAAAGGCGTGAGAAAGCTCATGCCTTTTTTATTACCTATTCACATGTATTCTAAGCACAATTTTATCTTTTTTAGTTTGCCCAATTACTTGAGCAATTTTAACTCGCCCATACCCACGAAGGGTTATCATATCGCCTTCTTTAATTAATCTTTCTGATTTCTTGCACAAAACCCAGTTTATAAGAGCTTTATCTGCTTCTATAAGCTTTGAAACCTGCGAGCGAGAAATTTTAAATGCACAACTCAAAACCCCGTCAAGCCTCATACTCGACAGGTTTATTATCATCTCTTCATATTCTGATAGTGGTAAAAAAATCAATTCAGACGAAATTATGCTTGCAAAAACCGATACATTTCTCACTTGCGTTAAATTATTAACCACAAAGCCCGAAACATCACGGTGTATAAACGCAATAGCTCTTTCAGCAAAAATAACTATATCTCCTACTCTTGCCCTGTCTATTCCTAGTCCAAGTATAGAACCCAAAAAATCTCTATGTGTAAGATTTTTAGAAGTTTTATCAGAAAATTTTATTTCAATAGCATCTATCGGATAATCATCATCAGTTATTTCCATATATTCGGGCGAAAAAGCAATAATTTGCCGTTCGCAACCCTCGCTTCCACCAAAAGAAGAAATTTTGATGCTAATAAGCTCTTTAGAAATTCTTCGCTTAAATTCTTCTGTTTTAATGGGGTCCAAAAATTCTGTAAATGTTGGCTTGTTTTTATGCTCACAAATATATGCTTGCTCTAAAGCTTTTCCTAATAAAATTTTACTTAAATCTTTCATATCACAGCAAAATCCATATAAGGTTAATCAAGAAGTCGCCAACAATACCAATAAGCCAAAACACAATTAAAGCCGCCAAATCTAAAGGCATTTGCCTTGTTCTAAATAACTTTCTAAGTAAAAGGCGAACAGGGTATAAAATTGGCTCAACAAAAGTATATATTATACGAATAATTGGACTTCTTGCAATTCCAGGTGATGCAAGTATAAACCACGAAAGAATGGCCCTTGCAAACAGCAATATTCTTATAACAAAAACAAAATACCTAATAGAATCTATTAATACAAATTTCATAACTACTCCTATCAGACGTACCCTATTTATAGCTTAGCCAAGATATACCACTGCCGCCTCTACCTTTAAGCTCTTCGCTAATATCGGCTTGCAATTCACCAGTAATTTCAACACCAAGTGGTGCAATGATAAACATATCATAAGAAAGCCTTCTAATAGTTGCATCAAGTGCATCAACAGAACCACTTAAAAAATCGGCAATTCTTTGAGCTGTAGAACTGTCAACCTCTTCAAGATTTACAACAGAAATTATGTTACTTCTAGTGTTTTCAATAATATCTCTAGCATCTTCAATATTTCTTGGCAAATGAACATTAACTTGTGCGTGAGATTTACCGTAAACATCAGTAACAGTGTTTTGATTTGGTCTTTGTATGTATCCGCCTCTTTGTGTGTTGGTGTGAGAAATTGGAGCGATGGTGCTGCTGCCTCCTCTTGGTTCCTTGTTAGAAGCACGCCCTGTGCCACTTCCACCAACAGGCCTAATTATATCTTGTTGCCTTGTTGTTCTTTTCGGTTGCTCGTAGATGTCGTCGTCGTCATAATAATCGTCTTCGTCGTCATACTCGTCTTCAACGCCTAGTAGCATATTTTTAAGCTTTCCAAATAGTGCTGCCATTTTAGTTCCTCCTTGTATACTTAAACGCTATAGCCTTGCTCCAAAAATGGCCGAACCTATTCTAACCATATTGGCACCTTCTTCTATAGCGATTTGGTAATCATTAGTCATACCCATTGATAAAAACTGCATATATATATTATTAACGCTTTTATGCCTAATGTCAACTAATAATTTCTGCATATTTATAAAATAAAGCCTGTTTTCTTCTGGATTTTCGCTAAAAGGTGCCATTGTCATTAGCCCTTTAACAGATATATTGGATAATTTTGATATTATTTCTAAAAACTCGTCTATCTCTTCTTTAGCAATGCCAAATTTGCTTTCTTCCGAAGAAATATTAACTTGAACCAAAATATCCATAATAATCCCAGCTTTTTTTGCACATTTATTAATTTCCTCGGCTAATTTAACACTATCAACCGAATGAATCAAACACACCTTATCTATTATATACTTTACTTTGTTTGTTTGCAAGTGCCCTATAAAGTGCCATTTCACTGTCTTTGGCAACACTTCATATTTCCCAAGCAATTCTTGAACCTTATTCTCACCAAAGTTGTGAACACCCAAATCCAGCAAATACGCCATTTTTTCTATATCTATCGTCTTTGTAACAGCAACAAGTGTTACCTCTTGCTCGCTCTTTTTTGATTTTTCTATGTTTTCGTTTATAATTCTTAAGTTTTCCTTAATATTTTGCACAGCTATCACTCCCCTACAAAGTAACTAGGCGGCTTTAGCCGCCAAAAACTCGATGAAATAGCGAAGACATTTTATCGAAAAGCAGTAGGCGAGGGCAAGCGGGATTTATCCCCGCACAAGCCCGAGCCACTGCGTCACCCGCCCATTTGATGTATGATAGTACCTTCTGTTATATTTAGATTCGCAGCATCAGTAACAATTCTATCATGCACATTAAGCCCGCCAAAGTTTAAATCTGTGTTTAAAATAACATAACCAGCCGAACCCCTAATAATACCATCCATATTTATAGAAGTAAAGCTTGCCACACCGTTATTTGTTCTAAAAACACCGCTGTTTACAACAATTTCTTCTATTCTATATTCTCGTCCATCTTCAGGGTGAATAATTACTTCGCCACGCCGCAAATTATTAAAATCTTGCATAATGAAGATATACCCCTCAGCCCTTTCAACATTTCTAAGAGCCCTTGTAGTTATATGCACATCCTGTAAAACACCATTTTCAATCTTAGTAACCATGCGGTTTTGCGATGTACTCCAAGTTGCAAACTCTTCCGGAATTTTTAAAAATGTTTTTTCAATAATCGCAGATTCTGGAATTTTAAGCCCCGTAAAAATACTGTCATGCGTTTGAAAATTAATTGAACGCATTCCTAAAAAATCTATCATCCGCCTTGTAGAGCGAAGTATTACAAAAGATTCGCCCTCGCCACTATAAATGCTATGTACTCTCACCATAAGAGGCTCGAACCTGCCGTTTATTTCTACATGTATTGTTGTGTTAGTATTTGTATTCCATCCTCTAATAAGGTCATTCTGAATATATGCCGCAATGTACCAGTCGTTAGAATTTACTATTTTAAATACAGACTCGTTAGGCCCTACCTGCCTAACTCTGTGAAGTGGGTCAATATCCACCCTCATTCGTGTTTGTTCTTTTGTTATATAGCTCATATTTTCTGTGTTGAATATCTCTTCAAACCCATCAACCACATGCGAAACTATGCCACCAGCACTTGCTGTAATAGCCGAGTTTATATCAGCTATTCTGTTAGCAAGCTGTCTATTTTCTGATGTATATGCTAAAACTGCTCCGCGATTTTCATTTAACAAAAGGTCGTTCCTATGCTCCAATGTTCTCTCCACATTTGTGTGTAGAGTATATATATGCGAAAAATCGTTTCCAGCCATTAGGTGCATATTAGATACAAAAATATTGCTTATAGTAGTATTTATATTCGCAACATCAGAAGAAACAGCAGAAACTTCAACCCGCTGTTCTTGAAGTGCAAGTATTCTCTCTTGAAGCCGCTCTTGCTCATTAGATAAAGCCGTGCCAAACTCAGTATGAATGCTTGAAACCATGGTACCTGCCCTAATCCTTTCACCGTGAGGAACATTAAAAACAACCTCACCAGAAGTAGCTGCACGATACACCGTTTCATCTCTCACAATTATACCATTTATAATAATTGGCCTATCAAGGCTACCTTGTGCAACAACCATGGTCGCAATGGTGTCCCTCGTTAAAAATCCAAATATAGAGCCGCCTATACTAATAACAAAAAAAATCATTGCAATAGCAAGAACAACACTTTCTGCTCCAATTTTAGAATTTTTATTACTATTAACTTTTTTTCTTGTTCTTTGGCGTCTTTCTTGCATTTTAAAACCTCCGTGATCATACACATGTATAGTTAAGGGGGTAAGTCCTAAGTGAAAAGGTTAAGTAAATTTTCTGTGTTCATTATATCTATTTTGGTGATAATTTTTAATATAACTTTAATTTTTCATCCTGCCGAAATAATTGGAGCCTCTAAAGATGGGCTTTCGCTTTGGTTTAATAATATATTACCGTCGCTTTTGCCGTTTATGATTGGCGTAAACATTCTTGTAGCACTTGGCAGCGTTAAGCTTATAGCAAAGCTTTTAGAACCACTAATGAGGCTATTATTTAAAGTTTCAGGTGCAGGAGCATTTGCTCTAATATGCGGTATGCTTTGTGGCTACCCTATGGGTGCAAAAATAGTTTCTAACCTTAGAGAAAAAGGCGAAATTACTAAATCTGAAGCACAAAAATTAATTGGATTTACAAATAATTCGGGTCCTATATTTATTTTAGGAACAATTGGAATAGGCATATTTGGCTCACGTAGTGCTGGGGTATTTATAATATCAGTGCACTATTTATCAGCAATTATTACAGGGTTAATTCTTAGGTTTTATAAATCTGACCAAAAACCTATATACAAAAAACCTATAACGCCTACAGAAAAGTTAAATTTCAGCCATATTTTTTCAAAAAACGTAATAAGTTCTATGGAAACCTTAGTTCAAATTGGTGGATTTATTATATTATTTTCTGTTTTAGTGAAAGTGTTTGAGCTTTTAGATATTTCTGTGTTTATTTCAAACATTTTAAGCCCATTTTCAGAGCGTTTCTCAATTGTAGAAAATGTTGTGCAGGGTACAGTTTACGGTGTTCTTGAAATGTCTAATGGCATACGAAGCATATCACAAGGAGGCATTTCAAAACATGCCTTAATTGCCACTTGCTTGGTAATATCTTTCGGTGGTTTTTCTGTTCATGCACAATCAATAAATTTTATATCAAAAACAGACATAAAAACTTCGCTTTACATAGTGTGTAAATTTTTACATGCAACAATAGCCCTAGCTTTAGGACTTTTTATGTACCCATTATTTAGTTTTTAATATCCTGCAATTAACCATTATCTCTAAGCTCTTGCCTGTTGCTATACAAAGTATCTAAAACTTGAGTGAAATACGTATCTGTTGATTGAAGCTGCTTAGAAATATTTTCAGAAGCCACCCTAATCGCATGTTCTCCTTTTGCCAAAATATCGTCAGCATATTCTAAAGAATTTATACGCATGTTTTTAGCGTCATGCTTTGCTTCTTCGATAATCTTTTCAGCTTCTAAGGTTGCAGTTTTAACAATTTCGTGCTCTGCCGTAAGCTTTGCGGCTCTATTTTCACCATCTTTAACAATTTCTTCGGCATCTTTTTTTGCCTCTTCAATAATTGCAAGTGCACGCTTTTCAGCATCTCTAAGATACTTATCGCGATTTTCGAAAACTTTTTTTGCCTCTTTAATTTCTTTTGGCATGTTCATTCGCATTTCGTCGATAATTTCGTAAATCATTTCTTTATCAACGGCAACCTTGCCCATAAGTGGCACGGCTTTGCAACTTTCCAATATGTCTTCAATCTGAATTAAATAATTGTCAATAGATTCCATGGCAATTCCTCCTGCTTAAATTATATATTAAATTTTCTTTCAAGTTCACGCTTAATAATTTCAGGCACCATACCCGAATAATCACCAGAAAACCTAGCAATTTCTTTAACTACGCTTGAGCTTAAAAAAAGATATTCTTTAGATGTTGGTATAAAAAGAGTTTCAATTTCGCCCGAAAGCTCACGGTTTGTAAGTGCCATTTGAAATTCAAACTCAAAATCGGTTAAAGCTCTAAGCCCTCTAACAATCATTTTTACACTGTTTATTTTAGCAAAATCAACCAAAAGACCGGAAAAAGAATCAATCTTAACATTTTCTATATCTTTGGTGATCTCTTTCAAGTGCGAAACACGCTCTGCAACACTAAACATAGAATTTTTGGCATGATTATCTAAAACCGCAACAATAAGCGTATCAACAATTTTTGCTGCTCTTCTTATTATATCAATATGCCCGTTTGTGGTTGGGTCAAAACTGCCTGGGTAAACTGCTGTGGTCATTTTTTTACGTCCTTTTCTTTAAAAAGTAAATGCTTGTCCTGCCATATTTTTTATTTTTGTAAATTTCAAAAAATTCAGAGTTTGGCAATTCTTCTTTTGCATCTTGCTCTATAATTACCGTTCCAAAATCGCTTAAAATACTGTGATTATATATCTGTTCAAGCGTTTTATTAATTAAGTTCTGATTATAAGGCGGGTCTAAAAAAATTATATCAAACTGCTCTTTCAAGACTTTCAGAGCTTCCAAAACATCACGATTTATAACCGAATAGTTTTCATGCCCCAAAGCTTTTTTTACATGATTTAAGTTTTTATTTATAAATTTTACATGCTCTAGAGAATTTTCAATAAATGTGCAAAATTTAGCTCCACGGCTTAAAGCTTCTATACCAATGGCACCGCTCCCGCTAAACAAATCCAAAAAATTAGAATCGTAAATATCGTTTCCAATCATGCTAAAAATTGCACCTTTAGTTTTGTCAGAAGTTGGGCGAACCTCAAGCCCCACAGGAGCCTCTAGCCTATGATTTCTGCACATTCCAGCTATAACACGCAAAACTACCACCTCATAACATAATTATACACTAATTCACATGGACAAATCAAGTGTTTTTTAGGATTTAGTTAGCTTTCCCATAAGACTCTTAACAGTTTCCACCAATTTTTCATTACCTTCTATACCTTTTAGAGCCATTTCTTTGGCTAGCTCTTGTGCAATTGCTAATTCTTTTGTGTCTTTGTATAAATTACCAATTTTAAGTTCGATAAGCCCGTGTTGGCGTGTTCCGAAGAAGTCGCCCGTTCCCCTAAGTTTTAAGTCTAGCTCTGATAGTAAAAAGCCATCAGTGGTGTCTACCATAGCTTTTAAGCGTTTTTTTGTTGTTTCTCCCTTAGAGTCTGAAACTAATACACAGTAAGACTGCTTTTTACCACGCCCAACTCGCCCTCTAAGCTGATGAAGCTGCGAAAGCCCAAACCTTTCGGCATTTTCTATAACCATAATCGTTGCATTTGGCACGTTTACGCCAACTTCCACAACTGTCGTAGCAACTAGCACAGAAATTTCGTTTCTTGCAAACTTGTCCATAATTTCTTCTTTTTCAGATTGTTTCATTCTTCCGTGTAAGCACGCCACAGAATAGCCATTTAATCCACTTTGCTTGATTTCTTCGGTATAATTTAGCACAGATTTTATATTTTCAGTGTCGTTTTCAATACTCGAGCAAATTATATAAGCCTGTGAACCTGCATCAACTTCTTTTTTAATAAACTCAAAAATCCTATTGCGATAGCTCGAATTAACTGCAAAAGTTTCGATTTTTTGCCTTCCTGGAGGCATTTCGTTTATTATAGAAATATCTAAATCACCATATAAAACAAGTGCCAAAGTTCTTGGAATAGGTGTAGCACTCATAACCAAAACATGAGGAAATTCGCCTTTTTTTGAAAATGTTTTTCGTTGCAACACACCAAAACGGTGCTGCTCATCAGTAACAACCAACCCTAAATTTTCAAACTCAACCCTATCTTGTATCAATGAGTGTGTTCCAACAATCATCTGTGCATCACCTGAAGCAATTTCAGCAAGTGCAAAGTCTTTGTCCTTTTTCTTCATGCTACCAGAAAGCATCACCGTATTAACACCAAGAGGTTTGAAAATTTCTGCAAAACCCTCAAAGTGCTGCCTTGCCAAAACCTCTGTTGGTGCCATTATAGCCGCCTGGTACCCCGATTTTATAGCCAAATATGCGGCAATTAACGAAACAGCGGTTTTGCCCGAACCAACATCGCCCTGAACCAACCTACACATTGCATGGCCTGCCTTAAAATCGTGTTTAATTTCGGATATAACTTTTTTTTGAGCATTTGTAAGCTCGTATCCAAAATTTATATTGGTGTCAAAGTTGTTGTTTATAAAGACGCTTGTTGCCTCATCTTTTGAAACGCCCTTGATTTTTAACAGTGCCAAAAGCAAGACAAAAAATTCTTCAAAGACAAGCCTTTTTCGTGCCTTAAAAAACGCCTCATTATTTTCTGGGAAATGAATATTTTTAACTGCGTAACTTTTTGCACAAAGGTCGTATTTTTTTAAAATATCATCGGCTAAAAAGTCTTCATATTCCTCAGAAATTTGATTTAACGAATCTGCAATCGTTTTTCTCAAAAGCTTTTGAGTAAGACCGTTTGTTGCAGGATATATTGGCACTATTCTAGAGGCATTTAACGATATTTCACTCTCTTTTTCAAAATCTGGCGAAATCATTTGTTTTTTGCCGTTTTTCTCCGAAACTTTGCCTATAAAAAAATATACATCAGAGCCAGCCTTAAAAGTATTTTTAAGATATGGCTGGTTAAACCACACAATTTCAAGTGTTCCTGTTTTATCTTTTACAAAGCCTTTGGTGATAATCATGCCCCTTGCTCGCAAAACTTCACATTCTTTGTAAAACGTGGCTTTTATAACATATTTTTCGTCTAATTCTATCTCAGTTATATCCGTAATTTTGCTTCTATCTTCGTAATCTCTTGGGTAGTGTGTAATTAAATCACCAATTGTATAAATAGAAAGGGCTTTAAATGCTAAAGCCCTTGTTTCGCCTATATTTTTAAGTTTTGTGATATTATCATCAAGTTTCATGTTTACTCCAGCGATAATGTATAATAGTAAAGTGCTTGGCCACCTTTTATAATTTCAACATCGCAATCTGGATATTTATCCGCTGTATAATCTGCGAGTTCTTCGGCAGCCTCTAAAGAAACCTCTTCGCCGTAATAAATACTTAAAAAGCTTCCATCACGCTCTTTAAACATAGCATCTATAAGGTTTTTCGACCCTTCGGCAACATCTTTAGAAACGAGCTTTATTTGGCCTTCTAACATTAAAAGAATGTCGCCTTCTAAAATTTCATTACCATCAAAATTAGAATCCTTAACAGCGTATGTTACAAGCCCTGTTGTGATATTGCCAATAGCCTCTTCAAAAACCGCAATTCTTTCCTCGATGCTACCAAAAACCGTGTCGTTTACCAAGGCACTAACACCTTGCGGAATAGTTTTTGATTTTATAACGCAAACATCTTTTTCTGAAAGACTAGCTGCTTGCTCTGCCGCCAAAATAATGTTTTTATTATTAGGGAAAATAACGATTTTATCAGCATTAACGGCATCTATGGCAGAAAGAAAATCTTCTGTTGCAGGATTCATGCTCTGCCCGCCCTCAATAACATAATCAACGCCTAAGTCTTTAAAAAACTTTTTAAATCCATCACCCTGAGAAACAGCAATAAACCCGATAGCTTTCTTTTCCTTTGATTGCTCTTCTTGTTGGCTTTGCAAAAGACTTTCGTGTTGTTCTTTCATATTATCGATCTTAATGCTTGATAGCGTACCAATAGTAATTGCACGCTCTAAAACTGCACCGGGATTGTTTGTATGCACATGGATCTTAATAATATCCATATCTGCAACAACAACAACCGAATCGCCCATTGTATCTAAGTATTTTTTAAGCTCATCTTCAACTTTTTGTGTTGCATTTTCAGTATTTATAAAAAATTCGGTGCAATATGCAAATTTTATGTCTGCATGTGAAAAATTGCTACTATCAAAAGTTGCTGCTGCAGGCTCTTCTGAAGAAGGTGTAACAAGTTCTGCCATCTTTATAGTTTTTGTTTGATAACACCCTTCTATAATGCACATAAGCCCCATACCGCCAGCATCAACAACGCCTGCTGCCTTAAGCTCTGGAAGCATGTTTTGCGTTTCTTTAAGTACCTCGTGCCCTTCTTTTATAACAATTTCAAGAAGTTCATATATGTCGTCCGTTTCAAATGCCGTTTTGATGGCACAATCGCCAATAGCTCTAGCAACGGTTAAAACCGTACCCTCTTTAGGTTTCATAACGGCCTTATAGCTCATTTCGGCACCCTCTTTAAGTGCGATTGCAAGGTCCATAGCATTTGCAGCTTCTTTGCCTTCAAGGCCCTTAGCAAATCCTCTAAAAAGCTGCGACAAAATAACGCCCGAGTTTCCACGAGCACCTCTTAAAGACCCGCTAGAAATAGCCTTTGCAACATCGTATATATTACCCGTATCAAGCTTATAAGCTTCTTTCGCCGCTCCATAAGTAGTTAAAGACATATTAATGCCCGTATCACCATCAGGAACAGGAAACACGTTAAGCCCGTCAAGATATGCCCTTTTAACCGAAAGCTCGTTAGATGCCAGTATAATGGCACGCCTAAGAGCGTGACCGTCTATTACTTTCTTAATCAAGATAAATCCCCCTACCATTTACCACTTGCCATCTGTATTAATTATTTACTCTAATACCTTCAACAAATATATTAACCTCTGTAACTGAAATACCTGCATACTCTTCAACTCTATATTTAACCGTGTTTATAAGAGTGTCTGCAATGGCAGAAATATTTGTGCCGTATTCAACTATTATGTGCAAATCAATAATACAATCTGTTTCTGTAATATTAAGCTTAACGCCTTTTGTAAGGCTTTCTATTTTCAAAAGTTTAGTAATTCCATCTTTAACATTTTTAGCTGCCATACCAACAATGCCGTAACAATCCATTGCTGCAAGCCCTGCAATACGGGCAATAACCTCGTTTTCTATAAAAATGCTACCATATTCGTTTGAAGTTTTAGACAACATGATAGTGCCTCCTTTAAATTTACTTTTCTCTATACTCTATATTATACACATTTTTAATTATTTAGTCAAATTTATAATTATAGTTTACCCAAGCTAATAAGTGAGAATGAATTAATCTAAAAAAATTAGCCACCGCACTTTATGAACCAACGGTAGCTAATTTTATTAAGAAATAAGTTATACTTTAAACTACATCATATCACTATAAGTTTCTATAACAACTTGACCCTCAAATACATATACAGTTTGTGCAAGTACATATTGTACAAAATCCATAGAAACAAAAGTTGCACTATCCACAAGAATTGGTGCAGTAGAAAGCTCAATTGGAGCCATTCTTCCGCGGTGTGCTTCTGTATTGCCTATCCAAGTGTGAATTGCAACACCAAGCCTAATGCTTTGCATTTCGCCGTCCCAGTTAACGTCATAACCTAATGCTTCTGCAACTACTCTAAGTGGAATCATTAAAATGCCCTCTTCATTAAAAAATGGAGTAAGTTCTGTTTCTAAAATTTCGCCGTTAACAACTATTTCCCCATTAATAAATGGAGATAAAACGCCCATTTCTAGGTCTATGTCTAAGTCATCGCCAATATTAATAGGCAGAGTAACAGCCGTTTCAAAAAGAATCTCTATAAACTCTGCAACATCGTTTTCACCTAAAACAACGCGAAGATTTCTGTTTTCTAAAACTTCTGCAAGTGTTCTTCCAAATAATACTTCACGTGCGTTTCTTGTCATTTCTTCAAAGTCGTCGTCCATAGGCACATAGTCTTCAAAGTAAACTACTGTATCGTTGTTGATGTGGATAATTGTTTCCCCGTCTTCACTAATCATAGAAAACTCTTCACCAGCTTCTCCATGTAGAGTAAATCTTTCTGTAATACTCGCTACTCTTTCTTGTGCATTATTTTCAAGTGCAGATACCGAAGCTATGCTAAACGCCATAGCCGCCGCTGTTAATAATGCAAAAACACCTTTTCTTTTCATTATAAATTCCTTCTTTCAATTTTTTTATTTTATATTTAATAAGACGGAGCAAAATAAATTAAGTTCCATCTTTTTTAAATTTTTTTGTTAGAATATATATTGCACAAAATATACCATTTTATACCTGATTGCCATAATACAAAAGCCCCAACTGCGTACGATTTGAAACACCTAACTTTTCCATAACAACAACAATATTATTGCGAACCGTGCCCTCGCTTAAAAAAAGATGCGTGGCAATTTCTTTATTTGTTAGCCCTTGAGCAATTAAGCGTGTAATATCATATTCTCGCTGGGTAAGTTGTTTAAGTACTTCGTTTTCGTTTGTTGTAAGCTTTTTCAAAACATCTGCATCTAAAACACCTGTACCACCCATCATCATCCTAAGTTTGCTCGCTATATCCGCTATTTTATCAGTCTTAATAAGATACCCATCTGCCCCAGAAGCAAGGGCTTGTTGTATATTAGGCTTGTCAGCAAAGGTGGTAAGTATCATGATGCGAATATTTGGGTATTTCTCTTTAATTAGCCGAGTTGCAGCTATACCATCAACATTCGGCATACGTATATCCATAAGTGCAATATCAGGTTCTTTCTCTTTGCAGATGTTAAGTGCTTCTGCCCCATCTAACGCACATCCAATTACCTCAATATCTTCTTCACGTGATAAACTAAGTTCTAGACTTTTTAAAATTAACGGGTCGTCATCAACTAGCAATAATTTCATCTTCTGCTTCTGCCTCCTTTTGATTATTTATAGGTATAACACATATCACCCTAAAAACTTCGCCTGCATCTACCGAAAGAGTTCCGCCAATTGCAGCCGCCCTGTGCCGTAAATTTCGTAAGCCCCTGCCCATTGGCTTGTTATTTTTTAAAGAACCATCATTTTCAACTAAAAGCCTTATTAGATGCGGAGTTGCATCAATGTTTACGGTTACTTTTTTCGCTTTTGAATGGCGAAGAACATTTGTTAAACTTTCATTTAAGCAAGATTCAAGCATTAACCAAGCATGAACAGCCACTTTAGAAGTATCGCCATACACATTAAACTCAACATCACAAACCGGAAAACTTTCGCAAATACCTTGCAATTTTTCAACTCCTGGAGAAATGATGGTTGACATATTGTGAACAGCCTCTCGTATTTTATTAACGCCTGAATCTAATCTCCCAAGAGCTAAATCGTAAAGCTCTAAAACATTTTTGTCAGCATTACCCCCTTCAAACAGCTGCCTCGCCGTTTGAAAAGAAATATATGCAGCAACAATTTCATGCCCTGCATTGTCGTGAATATCTCGTGATATGCGGGCTCTTTCTGCAACTGCAGTCATTTGCTCTACCTGCGTTAATGCAACTGACAAATCGCCCTTTAACTCGTCTAATTCGTAATATTTTTCTGCCAACTTATCACGCTCTTTAAATTTTTCAGAAAACTCTAAGTTCCAAAATCTTAAAAACAACCCGCATATTGCACTAAAAATAAATATAGCCAAGAGCAGCGGGCTAAACTCATAAAATAAATACAAAAGCGTTAAGATCGCTGGGTAAACACCCAAATATATGGCTTGAAACAGTAAAAGTCCAAGTGTGTACACAGAATACTCCCAAGGTTCCCACGAAGTAGCCAGTATCGTGCAAACAATTATATCAATAATAATTGTAAACCTTGCCACATGAACACGCCTTCTTAAAAGCGACATCGCAATTAAAAATAAAATCAGGAAAAAGCCTGTTACATCACCACTTAAAAGCCAAGTGGCGAACAACAGACCAAATCCTAATATTTTAAAAATTAAGAAACATATTTGTGGAGATAATTTTTTCATATAAAGCTCCATTATTATTCAAAACCCACAAGGAAGCATTTTTAACAAATTGAGCGGCGTTAGCCGCAAAACTCGCAAAAATCCTGATTTTTGCGAATGTAGTAGGCGAAATCTAGGGCGGTTCACCCGCCCGTAAGGTTGAGCCACTACATTTATACAATTCTCCGTTTTCCTCCGTAGAGTAAGAATATTACAGTGAACATAGCCATTATTGCTATAGAAAGCCAGTACCTCAATGTTACTCCGTCGAGCAATAAACTGCCAATACCAGTAGATGCCCAATAAGATGGTGAAAATGCTCCAATATATCTTATAGCCGTTGGCAACACTTCTACAGGAATTAAAAGCCCACCAATAACAGCCATTGCAGTTAAAAACATCGAAAACGTACCCATGCTGGTTTCTTTGCTTTTAAATAAACACACCCAAGCGAAAGTAAGAGCAACTGATGCTATTGCAAATACAGTATAACACAACATAAGTGCAATTGTAAAGGAAAAAGTCCAATCGTAAAGTGCAAAACCTATTAAGCAAACCATGATAATTACAACTGTTATAGGCACTATATAGGCAAGTAGCTTTTGCACCAGATAATTAAACATAGTGACAGGTGCTGCCAAAATTCGTGTTATTGTGTTATCAACCCTATCTTCCATAATGCCTTGCGATATTAAAAATGTGCCGCTCATAATAGCAAATGCCATTATACTAAATCCTAGCTGGAAATCTCCCGTCCACAGTGGGCGTAAAAATATAAGTGCTAAAGGTAATATACAGTTACATATTAAAGTAAGCTTCCCCTGTAAACCTTTTATCATTGCATATCTAAATATTGTCAAGCTGAACGCCTCCTCTTAGCTAAAATGGCAACTATTATTGCTAAAACTACCATAATACCCGCTAACAGCCCCACATTAAATATAGCTTCGCTCATATCATCAAGTATAGGGCCAGAATATTGAATTGCACGCCAGCCTAAAGATATAGGTGTGCCACGAGTTTCTAAAAATCTTACTACAGGATTATCCTGAAGACCTAGTATACTAAAATTCACTAAAAAAGTGCCTGATATAATCATAAGTCCAAAACTATATATATAACCAATTGCATTTGCCTGCGATTTTGACTTAGACAAAATGTAAGTAATAGCAGAAACAAGATGCGATATTATTGAAATAGTTAAAAGTGTTAATATTAAAATTATAGGATTACCCCAGTTTGCATCAAAAAATGCCCAAGTAACAACAATAACTACTATGCCTTGTATTAAAGAAAAAGCTATAGACCCGAGTGCCTTGCCAAAAATAAAACTTGCTCTTGATGTTGGAGTTGAATATAATCTATCCTTAACAGCTCCTTCAAGGTCGCTATAATACCAAAGGAATAAATTCATCCCTGAAAAAAACTGAAATGCTATAACTAAAGATGATGCCAGAAAGCTTGCAAATGGGTCGTATCCATTTATTAGCTCTCTATCGGGCATTTGCCCATTAAAAACCGCAAGATTTAAAATAACCATACCAAGAGGTATACCGATTAAAGCAATTGGGTCTATAATATTAAGCCACGAACGCTTAAAATAAGTTTTTGCTATCAAAAATACGTTACTCATTACATTCCCTCCTCATCACGAAGCTTTTTGCCCGTTAATGTTAAAAATACATCTTCTAAGTTTGGCTTGCCTTCTGAGAAAGAAGTTACTCCGCCATGGCGTACCGCCACTTCCATTATACGGTTTACGTTGCCACTTCCAGCACCCGAAGTTACTACATAATTAGCACCCATTTGCACTACGTTTTTAACGCCTGATATTGCTCTTAAATCTTCTGTTAAAGCATCTGATGGTGTTACGGCTGTAAGCCTAACTGTGTCTTCGTGTTGTATGCGGCTAACCAGCTCGTCGATAGTACCTTCCACAATAACACGTCCAGAATCCATTATAGAAATTCTATCAGAAATTGCTTGAACCTCTTCCATATAGTGAGATGTGTAGATAACCGTCGTACCTTTTTCGGCTAGTTTCTTTACAGATTCTAATATGTGATTACGTGACTGTGGGTCTATCCCAACTGTTGGTTCATCCATTATAACGAGTTTCGGCTTATGAACTAATGCACAAGCTATGTTAAGCCTTCTTTGCATACCACCCGAAAATGTTTTTGGCTTTTTCTTCGCATGCTCCGAAAGACCAACAAACTCAAGCATTTCTTTAACGTTTGCATTAAGCTCTGCACCTCTTAACCCGTAAAGACCACCAAAATATTTAAGGTTTGCCTCTGCTGTAAGGTCTGTAAAAATTGTAATTTCTTGTGTAACTAAGCCTATATCTTGCCTAATTTTCAAATTGTTTATATTCTGGTCTTGCCCAAATACTTTTATATCGCCAGAATCTGAGTTGATAAGGCCGCAAAGTATGCGAATTGTTGTACTTTTACCTGCACCGTTAGGCCCTAGTAATCCGAGCACTTCGCCCTCTATTATATTTAAGTTTAAATGGTCTAATGCTACAAAATTACCATATCTTTTTACTACATTTTTTAAACTTGCTATCATGTTATTGCCCCCTATTTTTGTCTTTGCTTTTATCTTATGAACTTATTATATCACGCAGGGCTATATTTAAACAGTTACATTTGTCATGATGTTATAGCACAATCTTATAAAACAGATAAATTGCTCTTGATTTTACCTGCAGTATTCAATGAAAGCAGCTGTAAGCCATTATACTTGTTGCGAAATTCAAAGTTTTCGCCGAGAAACAAACGTGTAATCCAGTGTAAAGTCAAGCTTTTTACCTATGCCTAACTATCCATGCTACTATCATACCACAGAAACTACCCTCAAAAGTCTCAAATTTGTTTCAAATTTTTTCAATACAAAAAAGACTTGTCAAAAAAATTTAACAAGTCCTCCTAATTTAAAAATATTAAACGTATTTTACAGCCGTACCGTAAGCTGTTACTTCACTCGAACCATCCATAACAGAGCAAGTTGCAAGTCTAACGCAAACAATTGCATCTGCACCCATAGCCCTAGCATCAGAAACCATACGCTCGATTGCGGTGTGTCTTGCTTCATTAAGTAGGTCGGTGTAAATTTTTATTTCACCACCGCCAATAGCTCTAATTCCTGCAGCAAATGCTCTGCCAATATCTTTTGCACGAACAACATTACCTTGAACCAAGCCAAGAACTTCTATGTTTTTTCCCGGAATTGTGTCTGTTGTTGCCATTATAATACCATAATTTTGCATATCAATCAGTCTCCTTTTGAGTATGTATAATGCTCTCACTTTTATCATATCATACCACATAAAATTTTGCAAGAATTTCTTATTCTTCTAACCAATCCAAATCACCATTTTTTATAATCATGTAAAGAACTACATCAATCATATCAAGATAACTCGAAAGCCTAAATTGAACATAGCCCTCAAGATTTATCGAATCGCTTTCCTCAACGTATTTCTTAAGCCCTTCTAAAATATCGTCTTTACAAGGGATAAACACAAGCTCTTTAATCTTATTTTTTAAATTCTTGTTTGCTTGCAAAATTTCACTCATATTCAGTGCAACTTCTTGTATAAGCGTAAAAAGTTGCTTATGAAAATTGTCAGTTTTTTCAAAATTATTATCTTCAAAATTATTTAGGTGAAGCCACTCACCAAACTCTCTGTAAAAAATACGGGTACGAATTTTAAAATACAACTAAATCACCTCTAAATGGGGTACTATTAAATATATGCCACCCTGTAAGTCCGACTTACATTGTCTTAACATCTGCTTCAAAAAATTTATAATCAGAGTTGCAAAAATGGCAATGAATATTAATATGCCCATCGATTTTAATTATATCCAAAAGCTCAGCTTTACCTAGTGGTATAATGGCTTTTAAGGCTTTCTCACGGCTACAATCGCAGCTAAATGTTACACTTAGTTTTTCATGAATTTTAATATCTTCACCATTTACACCACTTTCAAACTTAGCTTTAGCCTCTTCTGACGCTCCAGGCATTAGCTGAATAAACTGCCCTCCATCATACGAAAGAATAAACCTAGTTTTAACCTGCTCACTTGTTTCAAAAAAGTGGTTTAACGTTTTCTCTATATCAGAATCAATAATAGGCCCAAGCGAAACAATAGGCTCTTTAAGCCCTAAATCCTTCACAACGCTAATGCTACCATCACCTAAAGGCCCATTTGCCTGTGGCTCATAAACATAACCCTTAATTTCCTGCTTGCTGTTTGCCGTAACAACTATTCCTGATATTTCGCCATCTACTTTAAGGCTTATTGTAAGCAAATCTTTATCACTCTTTAACGTAGCACTCATTAAAATGCCCGCTGTAAGCATTTTTCCAAACTCTTTAGCCGAAAAATCGCTTAAATTATGTAATTTCTTAGCATACTCATAAATCTCTTTTGTGTTTGCTGTAAAAACTCTGATAGAGCCATCAAACGTTGTGCCTCGTAAAATATAGTTTCTCATGTTTATCCTCTCGCTACAAAGAAAATCTTTTCACTCTTTTCATGAATGTCTAAAAAAGCTTCTTCGTCATATATATTTAAAATTTCAAAACCTGCTTTTTCTAAAAGACTTGATATAACTTGAGCAGAATACGCTTTTTGATAATGTATTTCTTCAAATCTCTCATACAAACCGCTTTCTTCGTCTTTAGCAAAAAAATCTACCGAGTATTCGTTAATTTTTGTATCTTCGTCGTAAAAATTTTCCCAGATATATGCCGAATCTTCATCACTTTTCGCAAAAACATTCTCGCCTAAAATATTTTTAAATTTAAACTCGGTATTCACATCAAATATAAACAGTCCGCTTGGGTTTAAGTAGTTTTTAACTAGCTTAAAAACAGTTAATAAATCTCTCTCACAGGTGATGTAGTTTAAGCCATCGCAAAGGCAAAAACAAGCATCTACCGTTCCATACAATTCAAACTCTCGCATATCTTGATTTAGATAAAGAATACTGAGATTTTCGGCAAAAGCTTTTTCTGTTGCCACCATAAGCATATCTTGCGATAAATCAATACCAATCATATCGTATCCTTTTTTTGCAAAAATTGTTGTAAGTGTTCCACTTCCGCAAGCTAAATCAAGCACAAGTTCAGGATTTAATCCATTTTCTTCAAAAATTTTTTCAATAAACAAAACCCATTTTTCATAGGGTATATTTTTCATAAAATTATCATAAATATACGCAAAATTGTTGTACATAAAAAGCTCCTACTAGTAAAATAACTTTGAAACAGCAATATCAGAGCGAAGTCGCGACTGCACTTGTGGTTTGCCTTTTGGCAAACTTGCATAGCAACTTTCGCAAAGCGAAAGCACTTGGGCGACGTTTTGAGCGAATGATAGTGCTGATTGAAAAGCATTTTACTAAATTTTTCTTTAGTCTATTATAACATAAAAATGCTGTTTCGTGGTAAACTAATTTCGTAATTTTATATATTTGTAATCTATTTATTAAGGAGACATAAACATGAAAATGAAACCTCTCGACTGGTTTGCATTATCGCTTATAATACTTGGTGCGATTGACTTAGGCCTTATCGGATTTTTCCGCTTCGACCTTATCGGCTCAATATTCGGTGGTATGACAAGCTGGTTTGCAAGAATTATATACGCACTTATCGGTCTTGCTGGTATCTATGCGTTTAGTATGTATGGAAGAATTGCAACAAACGACTTAGCAAGAGGCGATAAGTAACGATTTAAAAAAGGCTGCCGATTTCTTCGGCAGCTCTTTTGTATTAAAAATTATTAGAATTTGTTATTGGCTCAGGAAAATCTATTCCAAAAGTTTCAACTGTAACGCTTGTCATAACCCAGTCATGAAGAGGCCTTTCTGTTCTTGCAACTGTAGGCGAGTTTGCAATTTCGTCAACAACTTCCATACCCTCTATAACACTGCCAAAAGATGCGTAAGCTCCATCTAAAAACGTAGCATTGCCATGAACGATAAAGAATTGGCTACCTGCCGAGTTGGGGTCATTCGCTCTTGCCATAGAAAGTACACCCGGTAGATGGTTTAAATCGTTCTCGAATCCATTTTGCGAAAATTCTCCCATAATAGAATATCCAGGATTACCTCTGCCTGTGCCCTCTGGGCAGCCACCCTGAATCATAAATCCAGCATCTACTCTATGAAAAATTAACCCGTCATAAAAACCTTGATTTATAAGGCTTATGAAGTTGGCCACAGTGTTTGGTGCAACATCTGGGTATAATTCTGCTCTGATAATGTAGTTGTTATTAATTTCAAAAGTTACGATTGGGTTTTGTGTACCTGTTGGTGCAACTGTAGAGCTGCTGTTATTATCCCCATTATTATTTGAACAAGCTGCTAGTGACACAACTGCCGCCGTCATAACTGCCAGTAATGTTAATATTTTTGATTTTTTCATATGCTTTATAATCTCTCCTTAGTTTACGCTTTTTGCGGCTCTTCGTAAGTTTCGCCAAAAGTTTCAATTGTAGCTTTAGTAATTGTCTGTTCTTCAAGTGGCTTATCCATATGATTTGTGGCTACCATTGCAATTTTATCAACTATTTCTTGCCCTTCTATAACCTTGCCAAAACCTGCATAATTTCCATCTAAATGTGGGTTATGCTTGTGCATTATAAAGAATTGGCTACCTGCCGAGTTAGGGTCATTCGCCCTTGCCATAGAAATAACGCCAGGTTCGTGGCTTAAATCGTTTTTAAAGCCATTTCCAGAAAACTCGCCCTTAATTGAATATCCTGGGCCACCTGCTCCGCTTTTTTCAGGGCAACCACCTTGAATCATAAACCCTTCAATAACCCTGTGAAAAATTAGCCCGTTATAATAACCTTTTTCTACAAGGCTCACAAAGTTATTAACCGTGTTTGGTGCAATTTCTGGGTATAATTCTACCTTGATAAAATGGCCTCCACTAATTTCGAATGTAACAATTGGATTTTTTTTCATAATATAAACTCCTTTAATTTATAGTCTTTGTCTTAGAACTTCATATAAAATAATGCCCGCCGCAATAGATACATTAAGCGATTCGGCACGCCCTTTCATAGGCAATTTTACAAGGCAATCGGTTCTCTCTGCAAGTTCTTTTGAAATGCCATTCGCCTCATTACCTATAATTATAGCACAACCACGCTTAAAATCAACATCATACGGATAAATTTTACCAGATAAATGTGAAGAAATCATTAAAATATTATGAACTTTAAAAATTTCTGTAGTTTCTTGGGTACAAGCATCCCAAACTATAGGAACATTAAAAATTGAACCAGCACTTGAGCGAACCACCTTTTTATTATACACATCAACACAGCCCTTTAAAAGAATTACACCATCTGCACCCGAAGCGTCTGCCGTTCTTATAATTGTGCCTAAATTTCCAGGGTCGCTCAAGTTTTCTGCTACCACAAAAAATGGATTTTCTTTTTTAACCAACTCTGTAAGGATTGCATTTTTTTTCTTAGCAATAGCCAAAACGCCTTGCGGGCTAACAGTGTCGGATATTTTCTTAAAGAGTTCGTCAGAAACAACAACCATCTCTTTACCTTCTACATATTTTCGCCAAGTTTCTTTATTATAATAACTTTCAGAAAAACAATATGTTAAAATATCTTCATTATTGGCACTTACAAAATTTTCGCCTTCAATAATAAACTCGCCATATTCATCACGATATTTTTTGTTATCCAGTGAAATAAGCCTCTTTATAAAATTGTTTTGCCTGCTTGTTATAATTTCCATGGTTCACCTGCCTAAAAAATTGTGGTATAATTATTA
>Ga0136643_10001196_pt1 | contig 31134 bp, 21 predicted proteins | sample TergutLab28metaG_FD_96883 | JGI IMG/M metagenome (GOLD analysis project Ga0136643, IMG submission 96883) | Labiotermes labralis P1 segment gut microbial communities from Petit-Saut dam, French Guiana - Lab288 P1 (version 3) (version 3) | ecosystem: Host-associated > Arthropoda: Insects >...
CTAAATTTTTTGTGTTGGTGAAAATAGTTTTTTTCTAAACAAAAGTTATAATAATTTTGGCAAGAGCAAGGGATTAATTGGTACCCAAAAATCTGATTCTATAAACCGGGGGGGGGGGGGGGTGTAAACTGATGTCTTTATAACCGGTCTGCTTCCTAAGAAGGGCAGTGACAGTTGACAGACCTACATACCATTCGATGCAACCCTTTTGTTCCATAATTGCAGGTTTTCGGACTAATTTTCTGCCATTACCAGGTCCATGTATTTATAAATACACAAGCTCAATGCATTCGATGACTGATGTCTTGGTCTTATTTTTATATGATAATATAACCATATAGAATTTATCATACAAGGTGTTTTATTCACGTGGACTGAGGTTAAGAATGAGTGGCGCTACACCTGTATTCCCTCTATATGAATTCGATATGCATTTGTGGGGTGGACAGGGAAAACTTTACTTTGTACCTTTTTCGCCTTTACGGGAAGATTGTAATGTATACAGTCGAGGCCGGTTATAACGACATCGGTCTATGCCGCATCTCGCATATTGCGTTAGATATTCTGCAGTACCAATTAATTATTCACCGTTAAACAAAAAATTTCATTCCTCGGTTAGAAAAACACTCAGCCTCTTTAACGACGTTATAACCGAGTTCGACTTGAATTCGTAGTAAATGTGTGTCTCACATAGGATGGGTAACATCTTAATATTGGTGTCAAATTTCTATGTTTGTGGGTAAAGTTGAGTATATAACTAATTTGTGGAGGTTATAGACTATCCCATTTTTCTTTGTAAAGTACCGGTTTAAACTTTGGCGTTGTTCGGTTGCGCTATGGTGTTCCGTAGATATGCATACCGTATAAGGCACAACCACGAATTACGTATTTTAATTCACATGTAAATATAATATTTTATATGTTCAATTTTGTATGGTTGTATAACCAAATCTTTAAAAGAGGGAGATCTAAATCTTCAAGCACATTAATGCACATGTCTTGAAACTTGGACGTGTCACGTTGATATGGCGGCACCACAAAGAAGTCGTCCATCTTTACTGCAGAATGACAGTCCAGTCTTTAAAAAAGCCTTATCTTGCACGATTTCTGAATCTCATATTTGTAAGTCATTATTATCGATACTTTTATAAAATTATGTATTGTACATTCATCATATTATCTACATTGTAAATGTATATATAAAACGAATCAAACGAATTTCACACAGTGGCCTCTGTAGTTAGACACTGTTTTAAAAATGAACATCCTTACATTCGTAGCTTTGCTGCTGTTGACAGTGGCTGCAAATTCAAAGGTGAGTTTTCTCGTATCATGTTCCTTTCTTACGTGATTTTGTAATGCCAACTTCAGTAACAACAAATTTAACTTTACAAATATTCTGTGTTTAAGATTATATTTTTCGGATTAGCCAGTCGCTCGCGTGAGATTGGAATTGAATGATATTCCCTGTAATTAATATGTCTATTTCTCCTCATTTTCAAATATTTTTACCCACAAATTTCAAATACACTCTCTAATATCATACAACAAATTTACTTTGTTCGCTTGTCGAAGTATATTGTTTTAGTCCATAGACGTTTTTACTACCTTCACATCCTTCTCCATCACTCCATGCAGCATTGCCCTCCTTCTGAAACTAATAGGCGCCCAGCTACTTAAGAAATTTCCTACACTTTATACAGCCCAAAGGTTCATTACTGTGTCCACCAGAGTCCATCACTTTACCAAATCTTGAGCCAGATGGATCAATTTCTCGCCCTTCCATCATATATCTTTAAGGTTAATATTACGAAATTTTACGCAAGAACCCAAGTCACAAATAAACTTTATTTATGGTTTTCATGTTGTTCATTCCGTGCATTGTGAATTGATGTACGTACTCTTTACGCACCAACAAATACACAATTTTGTATATTCAGTATTTTACAATTACTTTGTTCCCACATGTTTCGGTACAATCGACATCCTCAGGGAGCCTAAACACTGTTGAAATGTACAACAACAAAACAGTTTCACAGTAATTATACATGTCAAATGTTCAAGTTTTATTTATAATATACAGTATTAAACGTTATCATAAAATATTATAATTTATTGTTGATTACATCAATCATCGAAAAATTCTATCATTTTGTAGCATATGTAATTAAAAACAAATTATAACATTTCATAATAACATTTCAATAGTGCATATTTTAACTAAAACCTGCACATTTCATATGTGTGATTACTGTGACACTGTTTTGTTGCAGCAAGTTTTAACAACATTGGGGTAGGCTCCCCGAGGAAAGTGATTAGGCCGAAATATGTATGAGCTAATTAGGAGTTGAATACATAACGTATAGAATTACCTATTTAGAGTGTGTGTATGTATATTGTCGTTGTGGGGTAGGTTTTTTTATGATACACAAAGAAACTGTAATGCTAATCATGATCCTATTTCGTTTTGGAAAGGAAACCAAAGAATGGTCGAGTCTGAAGTCTGTTGCGCCGAAACTTCCACATTACCTTTTCGTAAGGGGAAAGCTGCCTTCAGGTGAGTTTACAGTTTCCTCCATATCGATATAAGGAAAGATTTTTTATTTCTTCCTTCTTACTTATAAACTCCCCATTCACAATTCATCAAATTTTACAAGATGAACCCCTCAACTCCAGTTTACCTTCACAGCCGTACTCATACCAGGAAAGTCTGAACGTGTTAGGTCAAGACTGATAATATACAGTGATTTGCTGATTTTTGTGACCCTAGGTTATATGTAAAGGAAAATGAGAAAAGTTAAGAATTTTGCTGTATGTTGCTACAGAAAAGAATGGATAGCATATTTTCGTACGTATACCAATGTTGCCAACATCTGTGAGTTTCAAAAGTAGGTATTTTTTTCCTCAGTCCTGCAAATAATGGAAATATCGAGAAGGGTTTTTTTTTTTCGCTAGTGCAACATCAATGGGCAAAACAGGAACAGGCTGTCTGCTGAATCAGGAAGAGAAACAGAACAGAGCAGTATAATGTGTCGAGTGAGCATTCTAATACTCACATTACGCGAGACTCTTGTACTTTTGAAGAAAATCAGTTCAACTGAAAGGTATGCTTAGGCATAACTTACATTTGACAACGTGTTACGTGACGAGTGTCGACAATTATTGCAAAAGTCTTCCTTTTTTGTCCAAAAATACGGTAACTTTGATTTTGGGGTGGGCACTTGGAAGTTTTAGGATTGTTGCTGAGTCAGTAGAAAAGTTTCTTCATTGGACCACCACTGGATTCCTTCGATTTGTAATTCTTGTGATGCTTCCCGCAATAACATGCCTTAGATATCTTCGGCTGTATGTACGTCGTCGCCTTCTGAGCTTGGTTGCACAAAGTAGCTTGTTATCTCTGACGAACAGCTCTTGTCTCGATCATTATTTTGGTATCTGGACATAAGCCCGCACGTCTAACAAGCTTTTTGTTGAACAACCAGTCAATATGTGTGATTTCAGCCTTCCACCAGGATGTAAATGAGATGTTCGCACGTAGGAGGTTACGCAGCGTAGATTGGTAGATAGTTACCGACATTTCTGGACATCTTATCAGTCCCATCTTCAAGGGCACAGATCAAGGGTCATGTTGAGTCCAACAAGGTGTCCCGAAATGTCGGTAACTAACTACCAATCTATGCTGCTTGACACCCCAGAAGAGCAAATATTTCAACCAATAACCTACGCCCGTTAATTTTACGTTTATTTGCTTCAGCGTTTATAGACAATTTGTACTAATTTTTACTTCACGCTGTCATAGTTTTCCGTTTACACATCAATCGCTATATGTTCTTCAGGTTCGCGAATCACTGGAAGACAGGAAGCCGTTCCTCACCAGTTTCCGTACCAAGCGGGTATAATAATTGAAACTTCAAGTGGTTTTGCTTTCTGTGGGGGCTCTCTAATCTCGGATGAATGGATTTTGACAGCTACACACTGCGCTGAACCGTATGTAACGGTTATATATATATATAAATATATATATATATATATAGTACAGATATTCCTAGACTTCGGCAGTTTTCACGTTTCAGAAGGTCTGGCTCAAGTCGAATTTTGCGGGAGTCGGAATTTGGTATGTATATGATCAACTACATACGTATGCATATACAAGGGAGTCCAGTTTAAATTCAAACCCCAACACAATGGAAACTGACGGCCGCATCATGACCACCTCGCCACCTATGTAATCGCTCAAAACTATTCTTTCACCACCTTCATCTCATTGTCTCTTTTTTTCCCAAGAAAAAAAATCCGCCCTCGTTTCAGGTATGTTATTATTCAGTTTTTTAATGTTTTACAAACCGCGGAAGTCTGAAATCTCGTAACTTCAAACTGTGTAAGTCGGGAGTATCTGTACTGTTACAAGTATGGCGTATTGTCCTACATTCTTGATTATCATGACCCACAGAATAAATTGTCTTGGAATAAGTCGAAAACGTGAAGGCTAGTAAGTACTAATATTACGATTAACGTATAAAAGTGGCAAGACGTTCTATTACCTCGGTGACGAACCCGCTGCCCGTCAAATTATGTTCTGTGACTCATGGCTTCATTTGTAAATTATGTATACACTATGAAAACTGCGTATAAATCTTACTGTGATATTTGCGTTTGCAGCCTGCAAATAAGACCACGACAAATTTGTGGCCCTTTGCCAAAAAAAGTGGGGCACCCATGTTCTATTTCTTAGCTCTCTTAATTGAAAAAAAGTGTCTCCTAATAGGATGTGTATCCATAATGCAATATTTTAACGGCCTCTTGCATAATCGTGCTGCTCTTCAAGTGAAGTAATTGGGCAAATGCACTTAATAATTTGTGGAAGCAGTAAAGAAATAGCATCTACAAAGTATTTCATGTACTATGTGAAAGACTTGTTCCCTGGCAAGGACATAATTATTTCTTACAGAAACGCCATACTCAGAATTATGTTAAGATCCTTTCAGATTTCTGTCATATTAGCGTCAGTGAAGAACATTTTAAAGAAGCAGTGTGAACATGAAGTGAAACGTGTTTCCTGAAACTGAAGAAATGAGATAACTCATGTCACATTCTGCTGGTGTTAAGTTTCACTTAGCTTTCATGGACTGTTTGAAGAGTCAAGTGAAGTTACATTTTTCAGGAGGGGTCATGATGAAGCACTTTCACTGTAGGTCTTCCAACTTGATTTACAATGTAAGTTCCTTACATGAAAGCTTGGTTCTGATATTACAGAGGTTCAAGTTTTGAGGTCATACTGGGTGCACATTACATTCTACAAAATGAAGACACTCAGTTACGAAACATAACAACAGAGAAGGTTGTTCACCAAGGCTGGAATTCACTCACACTTGCGAACGATATCGCTCTCCTCAAATTGCCGACCAAGGTGCAGGAAGCGGAGAGTAAGCAAAAGACCCTGCTTTTATTGTGGCCATTTTACAACAGCATGGTGATTCATTTGAATTCTTTGTTCTTTTTCATTATTTACTTATAAATAAATTAATTATTGATTATCTTAATAGCCTAACACAGCACCATTTTTGTTTTGTGTATCATGAAATACATGACAGTCAAAATGAATTTCAAATGTCATTGACATACATGGTTCAGAGTGAAAAATTATAAAATGTTCTCTATGCCTGAGCACAGTACAACTGAGAGACTGTGAGAAAATAAGAATATTTAATTCAATATATTGACCAATGAATGCACTTAATAAAATAGAATAAAATACAATTCATAAAACACAATTCATGATAAATGTTACCCATACATGTTTCGGGACTGGAGTGCCATCTTCATGGAGTCAATTCAGGAAGTAGCCTATTAAATAAATGGCAATTGAAAATTGTACATGTAAATCAGTAGTTGAAATCTGGAAGTACACACTTGAGTTGTATAAAAAGGATATGTACCTGCTGCATGACCATACTGCGTATGTGGTACGGTAGTATTAAACCAGGTGTTAGAGAACTGCTGTCTGAGAATGTGGGCTGAAATTATTAACAGTGTGGTCTTGTGAACATGGTACTGATCCTTCCAATTCGAAGTAAAGCAGGTTATTTTTAGAAATGTAGAGTGACTGCATGCTATACATATATATATAGGGTGTTGAAAATATTTTATTGATGAGTTACTGTATTGTTAGTTATTTACTTAGTATCCCAAGGTTTGATATTGTTGCTCACTGTATAACTCTCACCATCAAATTCTCACTTGGTACTACATTTCAATTCAGAACCATACGTTTGTACAGTTTCATTGTTAGTTTAAATTATTTCTTATTACAGGCATTATTGAGTTCATCCATCTACCAAGTCATGCACAGGCAAATAATAACTTTGTCAATAGAGACTCCATAGTCGGTGGATGGGGAAGAGATTCTGACAGTAAGTTTTTGCAGTTGTAAGGAATCTCAAATATGCAACCTGTTAAATGTCCAAACCCTGCAAAGTGACATACACACATACATACATACACACACACATACATATATACATATACACATTCCATAGATCCCTGAGGCTGTCACCAGACAATAGGTTGTGGAACATGTCAAAAGCATACAAAACATATAAAATTATTACAGTGTAAGAAATTACAGAGTCATATAAGTCAGTAATACATATCATCTGCACATGCAAAAAATTCATCCACAGAGTAAAAGGAGTGTGCATATAAAAAAATTTTTAGGGCTACTTTAAACTGTGGCTTTTCATTCCTAAGGCTTGTAATACTTCTTGGTAGGTTGCTAAAAATTCTAATCCCAGAGTAGGATACGCCTTTCTGAAAACAAGACAGGTTAGCAATAGGTCTATGTAGATGGTGTTTATTTCTTGTATTTATACTATGTACTGACAAGTTAGTCAGAAATTTATCCTGATTTCCAATTAAAAAAACTCATCAATGAGTACATATATATATATATATTGGCTTGGGACTGTTAAAATCTCTAATTTTTTTAATAGCTTTCTACATGAAGTTCTATGGAATGCACCCTATCATAATTCTGATGATTATCTTCTGCAGAGTGAATAACTTCCTACTGTATGAGGAATTTCCCCAGAGAATTATTCCATAATGCGCAATAGAGTGAAAATAAGCAAAGTAAATCGATCCCAGAGTGTCATTATTCCAGATATGATACATTTGTCTAACCATATAACATGCTACGCTTAGTTTAGAGATTATTTGATCAATGTAGTTCCTCCAATTAAGGTGACTGTCAATTTTTATACCAAGAAATTTTAAATTTACTGCTTCTTCTATACACTTATCCTTATAACTAATGGTCGGTGCACAGCATAGTTGATTTATTGTTACAGATTTCAAAGTACAAAAATCATTGTTATGACTGCATATGTATTGCAAAGGAAATCCAAAGTAACTTTGGGAAAAGATAAGTCACAAGCAAGAACACTGGATATTCTTTATTTCTGTATGTTGAGGCAAAACTGATTTGGATTTTGAAATTGTAACATAAATGAACTTTTATCATGTTGTATCCTGCAGTTAAAGCCCTGTCTCAATACAATTTTCCCAAACCCCAAAAATATGTTTTCTGCTGTAGAATAAATCTTTAAAATGCTATGTACTCTGAACCACAGAAATTGGGGAAAAGTCCAAAAATATTGGTGAGTGTACTCAAGAAATTGAATCAAATGTTTTAGGTCCAATTTTCATGGCACTATTAACGAAATATTTTGTATGAAGTAAACAGATGTTACAGTCTTTATTCTAACCACATTTGTAGTAATCACTAAGAATACGTGATACATAAATTAAGCATTTCTTTCCAAAATAGGTGGTATAACTATCAGCCCTGTTCTAAGATATGTCCACAGCCCAGTAATCACAAATTTTGTATGCAGTACCTTCTACCTTGGGTTAATAAATGACAGACATATCTGCACGTCAGGCAGTGGAGGGAGGAGCACCTGCAATGTAAGTAATACATATAAAAACTTCTTGTCATGACTCACAATATTACTTAGGTCAAGTGGACTTGTATCTTAAGGTTGCAATATATAACAGTTTTGTACATAATGTTTATAACTGTCATTTCAGGGTGACAGTGGTGGTCCGTTGGTCATCATAGACTCTGACAATGTACGTACTCAAATTGGAGTGGTTTCTTTCGGCATTGCACTCGGCTGTGAAATTGGGTGGCCTCCAGCATTCACCAGGCTTACACGTTTTCTCAGCTGGATTGAGACTGAGACAGGAATTCCAATAAGAGACTAGTATACTTAAAGCAAATTACAAACAATTTCCATTATACTGAATTGTTTTCATATATATTTTGTCGTTCTTTGAATTTATAGTAGACAAAATAAAATTTGATTAAAGCTTGGTTTGACATTTATGCAAATAAAATAAGGATGAGCATCAGTGTCTCCTGATTTGTCATCCATCATTCCAGAATTAATATGAGATTTCAGTTGATAACAGCAGTGGTAATGAAGATTCAGGTCTCATGGGTTATTATGCTGTATTGGCTGGTAAGTTTCCACTGACATTTTAGAAGTGCGTAGTACCTCCAGCTTAATGTTCAACCCTTCAGATGCAGGTATTATGCTCCTCTGAAACGTTGGTAATTATTTGCATGTCGAAATGGCGTAATAATACAGAAGACTTGTTCCCTAAGAATTAATTTACCCTCACCAGATTTTAATGAAAAACAGAGAGTCTGAAACCTCCTTTCTTCCATGTTTTCAAAACATGTAATTGGATATGAATGTGTAAAATGCAAGGAGATTTAAAAGTTTTAAATATAGTTAATCGTTGGCACTACTGAATCTACAAAGTGAAGGGGAAGTATTTAAATTATTTTGTTGATAGATGTAAAATAAAGAACACCAATACCATATTGGTTAGTGTTTATTGCAGCTATTTCTCATTAACCATTTTTTTCTGAATTTTTATGTGAAATATTTTCAAGGCCCAATCAATTGGAATCTGTTTTAGGAGAACAAGGTAAGTACATCAGTTTTCAAGTGCTGCCAAAATATCTGATGCTGAGTCATTTATAATAATCCAGGTAAGAGTGGGTTGAGCACTGATATTTGCTACTTGTGTAAAGAAAATCCTTCAGGGGTGAGTGATTTTTTAGTGTGTATAGACCCAAATGATACAGCCTATGTCTGCACTGAAAAATTTTAGCATTCAAGCTTTAGTGACAAGAGATTATGGGGAGTTGGTCATATCTATTCCTCAGTATCAGTTTAGGTACAGTGAAGGTATTTCTATGAAGCACATGACATTATTGGCCCTAGAAACACAATTCTATTGCAGTCATTTATATGTAGCATTAATGTCATGTCAGTGTAACATAGCTGTCTTAATCTTTGGAATCCTTATGAATAATCTCCATTTTTTCAGATCCACTGTCAGGTAAAAGTATACTTTTTTGGGTGCAAAATTAAATAACGCTTTTTAGAACATAAATTTATTTTAGAGAAATAGAATATTTACGCACATCCATGAATAAAAACATTATTTTTGGTGATTTACACCGAAAGTATATCCAGCGCCGATTATGCCCAAAAATGGAAAGGAAACTACAAGATAAAATTAAAAATTATAAAGTGTAGTGTTGACCAAATCACTACCAAGTAAGGTACTTGCGGAACACTAGAGAGTTTTTAATTTGTTATAGAAAATGACGTCAATAAGAGCGACGCATTTCCTCGGCCTTGGTCAGCAATTTGGTCAGCTCACTTTACCAAACTACGCGGCTTCATATTCCAGTAAATTGAAAATTGCGTAGATACCGACGTGAGAACTTCAAATTTCATTCAAGAATCAAAATTTATTTTAAGTGTCATGTTAATTATCTGTACTTACTAGGCAGTCTACAGTTACTACTGAGCTGTCGACTGTCCGTAAACAGAAACGAGGCCATCCCACTGAGAACTGCTTTGTGGAGCACTGAAACATATTTACGTTATTCAGATTTCTGTCTTGTGAACTATTGTAAATCTACTGCCCTTTTGTAAACCATCTTACAGAAAGTAATTAGCACTCTTATTCGTCGTATTTAGCAAATTCGCTTCTTCATCTGAAAGTGGGAGGCCTGAATAGAATATATATTACCTTAAGGATCAGTTTTACATGTTCAGTACTCCCAACTTAGTCTTTATAGACGGGCACCTCTCCCACAAGGTAACGGTATTCATCCATGATGCTAACTGGGAAAAGTAGTGGAATACCTTTCTTGGAGAGAGGTGTTGCGTCAGTGGTTGAGTGAGCCTTGAGACAGGCGGGCGTAGAAGACGAAATGGGTAAGATTCATTACTGTGTCCTTTTTATTTGTGTACGTTCATACAGAAAACCGTGCTTCATACAATATGACAATTTAACCCGAAAAAGAAAAGTTTGCAGTGGCTCAAAGGATATAAACAATGAAATTATTTTGAAAATAATGTACATGCTAGGGTGTGCATCATACGAATTACAATGCAGAAAACACTAAACAGATTAATACACTCTATAAACAACATTTTCAATGGTTGTATCTTGCAGTAATAAAATGTAAGAATTCTGGAAATTTCTACATCCGGGAGTTTTATTAAAAATATGTTGGGTAATACAAGTAACAACTTCATAATATACACAGTTTGAAACGTTACCTTTTATGAAAATGGTGTCGTTATGTCACTTTTGTGTTTAATGGGTGTATTTTTTTCGTTTTGAATCCAGACTTTATCTCCCTTACTATGAAGTATGCGACAGTATGTACGCTTGTGACGTGATCTGCCTAGAATACTGTACTTGGAAAGTGAAAACCCCTCTGCGTACAAACCATAGAGGTCATAGGCCTCCCTGGCAGATGAATTGTTTCCGCTACGGTAATATATCTAAGTATCTGAAGTATCTCTATTACTCATAACATCTATGTGGTTACAACACACGAAATTATAAAACTATATGAACAATTTTTCCCATTAAATTTGTCATGTCGTATGAACTAAGGTTTTCATGGATATTTCTTTGGTTGAGTCTAGGAAAAAAAAACATAGTTTTATCTAAAGCGCGATGATAATATGCTGTTCAGAGTAAACAAATAAGTAAAGCCAAAATACATTAAAAAATGTCGATCCCATGCCTTCCATAAGAAAAATAATTTTTATTTCGAACAGACGTGATTTTGTGGATTAATTTAGTATCTATAATATGACATTCTGCTATAATGTAAAAGGTCAACGCTTCGAAAGAATCTGTCGATTCCATCTTCAGGAGGGTAGCATAATCTCATAATCGCATGTATATTTTTTATTTTCAGATTTCCTTAAAGAATGAGTATATATATTCATGTGATTTTTTTAGTGCCTACAGATTTAAGAGGAATATTTCTGAGCATAAAATTTCTCCCGCTTTATTGTTGATCTCAGACTTAGTGCACCGCGTTTTCAGGGATGAGGTTATCAATACCGACTTGCAGCGATGTAACAATTACACCACATTTATGGTAAAAATTACACTACTAGAATTTAGATTCGATTCTTGGTTTAATGAGGATTACGGGGTGTAACGCCGTGAAATCTGGTAGATATGTACGTAAGATGGTTCATAGTATTTAAAATTTCAGTGAAAAAAATATTAATGCTCAAAACTGGACAAGATGGTAACATATTTTTCATATAATTAAAATCCTTAATTAATCCCAAGTCTACAACTGAAGGTGTAGTATGAAACATGGTTTTTTCTTGTACACTTTTCTTGTTTGATTTAATGAATTGTTAAATGCATAAATCCCAAGGTTGTGCATATGTGCGTCACTTTGCTCCTACCTGCCAGGGCCACAAACTGCCATATAAATACAGTAATGAACTAACTTTAAACCCTAACCATTACCGTACAATGAAAGAAAGCAAGAAACTGCAGAATATGAACACACGGACACCGTACATTTTATGAGCACAAGGTAGTCCTTGCTGTATTGGCAATGAAATGCCACGCGGGTAAGAATAAAAGTAAAAAAATAAAATCGACCCTGCGCCTAACTGATCACCTTGTCGTGACGTCATATGACGGATAGTAGGTATAGCTCAACGAATTTTTAATATCAGCACCTGTCTGAGGCAGCTTTAAGCTTTGGCCGATTTTAAACCAGAGTAACAGTCCCCTTTATCCATTGAGTAGAAGAGTGGATTCCATATTTATTCTGGACTGTTTGAAGGAGGAAAAATCTCTTCCTCTGCAGAGAATCGAACCACGATATCTCCGTCGTCCCGCCTGTAGCCTAATCACCATGTGCTGAGCTATGCCCTCTGATATGCTAAAAATTCTAATGTTCACACTTTATTCGCTGTCAGCATTTCATTTTAGCTTAGACATACAACACACATACGAAGGAAACAAGCTGCTCTTGATTTTAATTTTGTACATAACGTGCCAACGCACCTGATGCATAAGTGAGGTGATAACCACACAAAAAATACTGCCGTAACTACACCCAATTAGGGATCTTTTCCATTTCCAAGTTAAAAGTGGCAAGGATGACACTAAAATAGATGCCATCTTACATTCCACACGCGCCTAGATTTTAACATCGATGGTCCGCGAGATTTTAAGTATTTTAAACATCACCTTGTTTTACCACTCCAAATTTTTACGACTGAAGAAGTGCATGGTGTTAAAGCCTGTGATCTTCACTATTAGCTTTCAACCTTTTGCTATTTATACGTTCCAACAGAAAGATTCAGTTCTTAACAGACAGCTACTAATTGCGCTTTAATATTTGATGTGTTGTGAAGGAACCATCGTTTGATTGAAGCTCCCTGAAGATGGTGTTAATAAACAGCGAAACACGTAACATAAAGAACTAACATGTGAGTGAAGAAACACAGTGTACTGCACGACAGGTGGTAAATAAAAGGACAGAGCTTATAAATTTGTCTCCCTGCTTTTATTCTTACCAAACATACCGTATTGTATGCACTCGTAAGTTATTGATACTCTCAAACCGATACAGCATGGACGTTATTTACGTGAAGATTAACGGACAACCCTGTTTCAGAACAAGTGAATCAAAGATACCACAAACATGTAATGTATCAGGGCTGTTCTTCTCTCGAATTTCCTTCGTTAGCAGGTACCGCGAACCGCACAAAAGCGCACCCCTCGTGTAAAGGGTGCGCCACTTGTAATAATTGTGTCTCACAAAGTCATGTCTTGAGGAGGACGAGTTCGTCTCATGGACGAAGTTGATTTTCGGATGTTAAGGGGTCACTTGCATTTTTTCGCAACTTTGCAGGGGACTGTGTGTGATTTCAGGCTTCCACCGCGACGTAAATGAGATCTTGGTTCTTCTGGGATGTTACCTAGTTATGGAACGACCTTACATGTATAATTTGCCATTTACGACTGCCAAGTTGCATAACACGCCTTGTATGTCGTCAACACTGTAGCTCCCTGAGGATGGCTGCATTTTGTAGCCGAAACATGTAGGAGCATAACTAAATATTGTGCAATTAGTTGGAGATAAACTCTTTTGTATAAGACGATTGCATGTAGAATGTATATTAGTATTAAAGTTTTTAGCCTCACCTGCGATTTGAAGTTTTATACAGAATTCATCTTCTTCAAAAACGTGGAATCAAAGTGTAATTCGACGTATTTTATTGGGTAATCTCTAGTTACATCACAGAGAAAGCGAGGGCTTGAGTAGCCTAATGTTTGATTAGATTTGTGAAAACTCGTACGTAACAGAAAATACCACGTTCTTTCAAACAGGCATGATTCAGAGAAAAATAAACACGACACTTTCAATGACCTCATCACGCCGTCATCAGTTTACCGTCACTATTTGCTTCCATAGGTGACATAAACGTGAATGATGCAACTTGATGAAAGAAGATAATTTTGTGACCTTTCAAAAAAAATGTGTCGCTATTGCAGTTACCCACAGTTATTTTCTTCTGTAATGTTGTGTAAATTGCACGTATGGCACTGTTTGCATAATTCAATTGCATTACCTTTATTAGGGCTAAGCATTGTAGTTTTTGTTTCTCATCCTAACAGAAAATAAATTGAAAGATGTTTCTACCAAGTTCATTATTTTCAGGTTTTCTTGTAAGTATTTTAAAATAGCAATATAAAATACAGATAGCATAACCACAGTGCAAGGAGACATTCAACACTTCTCAGAATTTCCAATCACAAATTAAGCAAATCATTCCATAAATAAAAGTTTGCAATCAAATATCATATTTGGTGTGCTTTGAGTTCCCTAAGGGCAGGAAGTAACAGGAGGCTAGAAAAAAATTATATTATGATAAGCTTTGTAACTTAGGATATACCACCGTGTAGTCTGGACTGTGGTAGCATAGTTGGTATAGCAACTCGCTATGGACTGGAGGATCCGGGGAGCGAATACTGGTGGGGCGAGATTTTCCATACCCGTCTAAATCGGCCTTGGGGTCCACCCAGCCTTTTACACAATGAGTACCGGGTATTCCTGGGGGTAAAGCAGTCTGGGCATGGGGTTAACTATCCATTCCCATCTAGCACCAAGGTTAAAGAAAAAGCAGAGTTATACTTCTACTCCCCCTCTGGGCCTTCAAGGCATCTTATAGGGTGAAATTTACCTTTTTCACCACATAGTCTGGTAGAAATGTAAAAACACATCAGAGGAATGTATTGCCCCACTTGCAGGTTAAGCAGATCATTCCTCAAAAATAACAGTAAATTTCCAGCAGACTGCATTGAGTGACATATCAGAAGAAAAGAGTCTTAATTAATATTTATTTATTTTCCACATTCCATAGATCCAAATTAAGTTACAATAACCTTAAGGATATAGAAATTGTCTTATTGTTAAATACATCTAATATAAAACAGATCCTTATCATATATATTAGTAATCATTCTTGGTTGTGCTTGACGTTATTTTGTATCAAAATATGTTTCAAACAAGAATGATAGAATTTTTGAAGCACAAATCATGAGACAGAGATGTAAAAGATGCATACAATATTTTAGTTGGAAAATTTGATGGGGAAAAATCACCCAAACAAACCCGTCGTTGATTGGAATACAATGTACTAAAATGAACCTGAAAGATATGGAGTGTGATGATGCAGACTGGATGCAGTGGGCTAGGATTGGTACCAGGGACTATCTTTCATGAACACAGATTTGCCCTTTTTGATTGGATCTGAAGTGGGGCAGAATCCTGGCCAATGACCAAAGGAGAAGGATAATGATGACGATGATGATGAAAAATTGAACCTGAATGAGCAGTTATATTTCTTAAATAGCTGGATGGCTGTTAGTTTCTCCAATCAGATTAATCCCTGTGGAATTGCACGTTATGTTTCTTTGTTTTGTAGGATATTATTACCCAAGGTTTTCTCCTTTCACTTACTGCTTCAGCATGACCTTCAGGTACATCTCCCCCTCCACACACACACACACACACAAACACTGCACTCTGAAAAACAGCAGTTTCGTATGTATGTTTTTATGGAACTGTAATTCTGCAACTTCATCCCACCGTTCAGATGTCACTACCCCCAAATATTACGTGCACCTTTGGTGAGTGCAGGTGACTGAAGTGCATAGTAATGTCATTAATGAACACTGCAGTTAATAATTCTGGCATCTGCTTTTGGCTTGTACATGTAACAGTTACAGCAGGTTGTGTTTTCAGGCACCACAAGAGACACAGTTCATACAATTATTTCCAGAGCAATTATAATTTCAGAGTGACAAGTTTTAAGAATTGTAAATGTGCAGAAGGAAGTATGTGTCTCCCAAAGTATAGTTAACCTGAGTGAAGACAAACAAATAAAACTGGATCCAATGAGAAAAGCAGAGTTTGAAATGAAAAAACAGCCTAGAATATGGCGCAGTCAGGGTCAAAATTTTGTAATTGATTTTCATCAGTAACATTTTAATTACAAAAACTGTGTGATAAAAAAATGGCCATTCTTGTGACTAAACCAACTAACGTCACTTCCATCTTTGCATTTTATCTTAATTTAAAATATAAATGTAAAGACAATTCTGTAAGACTGGGGGATTGGCTGTGTTGTGCTTGTAAATATTGTGGTTGGCCAGTGAGTTAATATGTGTGTTATTAAGAATTTGGAGAATTATTATGTATTTTACATACTTTGTTTTATTTGTTCTAGCTCAGTGGACTTTGGCCTTAGGATTGCTGCTAATAATTGTAAGTCACATAATGCTTAGTATACTGATTACCACATATGTTGTGTTATAAATGGACAGCAAAATCTTTGTTAGAAGTACTTGATTTATAATTTCATGCAACTAATATAAAATATTGTTCTTCATCAAGTATTAGGATTTTTTATACTTTATTACTTAACTGGTACTGAATATTGCTGACATATGTGAAAAAAATAGTACTACAAGTATTTAGTAAACATTAAAATTAATGTGCTTGGTATTAATAAGGTGTTGTCAGGCAAGCAAAATTATTTTTTATAAAAAAAGGAACAAGATATCTACTACTATTACACTCATATTTTAATTTGAAACTTTGATCAGACTTGAAAAAATACTAATTATCAAGAACAAATTCGTTAAAAGAATAAAAATGTTGGTACTTACAGTAGATGTGACTGAAGCTTTGTATTCAGCCTGTGTATTTTTCAGTTATCATCTACACAGACTGAGATTTTTCAACTTGCTGTGTCCAACCTTATAGCACTAGGAGTAGGATGCTGTCAGCTTACTGTATCAATATACAACACGTTTCAAAATTTTCTGTACCGCAGGCAAGAAGCACATGCAAAGAAATTTTTAACAGTATTATATTACAACAGTTGTACAGAATGCAGAGTTACTCTGCTAAAATGTACAAAAACAAAAAGAAAGCATACAAACTCTCATATTACAGGTTTAAACCTGTTTTAACTCAGATTACAGTGTGTCATAAGTGGTACTACAATTTTATTCTTGGTAAAGCAACTTTTGGAACACAATGTGTATGGGCACTTAAGCAAGGAGACAAGAGAACATCATCATCATCATCATCCACTCTCCTTACTTCACAGGAGTTTAGCTGGTTCTCACTGAAAAATCACTTCTTATGCACTCTTCTGCCAAAAACATCATGCATTAAGTCTGATTACTTTCTGTGTTAGAATATATAGACCAGGGTGAAAATTAAGCAGTTTTAAACTTTTGTATAATTAGTTTGGAATTATACCCACTGTGAATAGTTCTACAGGTAATGTATAGGCCTTTTCAGTTGCCACATTCTTAGAAGCACTTCTATACATCTGGAGCTTCTTGCTGCTGCTGCTGCTGCTGCATGACTCATTAGATTTTAGGGGACAGTGTCTAACTGAAGAGCTTGCTACTCTTCTGTACTAAAAGTACAGCTTCTCCTTATCAGTCTACTTGACTCTGTAAATCAACATATTCACAAGACAGTGGTCAGCAACGTGGGAAGAATATCCAGAGTCAGGGAAAATAAGATGTGACATATTCAGATGCTCCAAATGCACAATTTTTTAAATTTTAATAAATATGTATATATAGTATAATGTTTGATTTGCTAGACTCTAGGAACCACTAATCTTTGCCCCTTTATACATGCTAGTGCATAGGTGGAACTTTCTACACTGGTCTCCAGAGAAATCTAGTAAATTCTGTGGTGGTGGCACATACTACCTCGAGGTGTAAAACAGGATAATATTTATTTGGCCTTACTATCACTCCTCAAATGGCAGTCTGCATCTACCATGAGAGGTATTTGTGGCCAGCAGGACTAGACCAGAACAAGGTAGTATGTTGGTAAAAATGCTGCCACAGTATTCATTAACTAATTATTAGTGAGGAAGTGTGATGAGAAGTAACACATGAATGAAACCTGTAGGAAAGATTGGAAACTTTCACTTTCCAGTAAAATTACTTTTAAATTTTTAATTTCCTCAGTTCAAGGCAAGTCAGATTTTGCTTGCTTATTTAATACTGACTGCAGTTTAAATATTTTTTTATTTTTTATTTTACTATTCACCTTCCTTAGATCCATTACAAGGTACAAGACCAACTATATGTTGATTCATTATTTGAATTTAGGAGCGTGTATTTGACTGTGGATTGAAATGGTCTCATCTAGGTGGCAACATGTGCAGGTGATATGATGCGCAAGTCAATTGTGTTCAACAAGAAAACACCTGATGTATTCTACTGCCCACAACGGAAACCAACAGGTTTTGACAAAATGATTGTTCAAGCTCGACCTCTAAACAAATTATGTGAATATGGTGGAAACGGACTCCCACCTGACTACAAGAGTGATTGTTACAATGATATTGATGAGTCAGAATATGCCTGCAAAGAAAAGTTTCGCATCATGGTGAGTCACCTAAGAAACTTACCAGAGTTTAATTGCCTTTCAGAATAATTTGTTACCTGGGGGTTGTAACACATTATGGGACAGAGAATGTGGACTGTTTTCATTCGTATTATAAATTCTATTTTATAGACAAAGGAACACACATTTGTATATTACTATGTAATATAAAAGCTGTAAAAGAAATTTGAGACACACATCTTTCTTTTGTAGACAATAGCATGCAGTGACCAGTTCACTTTCACAGTGAATGGCACTTGGAAGTGTGTAGTGAAGTTTTAAGATATCTGTTAACATAACCTAACTTTGGTGAGCTGTGTTTGGGATACACAGTGTGTTGACTCCCACAGTAATAATTAGGGCACATGAAATCATGGAATCTTATCAACCACTCTTTGCAAAACTTTCCTCTGAAAATTGTTGTAGTATGAAATGTGATATCATCATCTTTGAATGACTGAATCTGTTTCAACAGATGACTCCATAAACACATAATGATATTGTACCTACCTAAATATCAATTCTAATTTCAACTTGTGAATCTCCCATACCTGCACAAACTCATAGCAAGAAATATCAATAAACGTGAAAGCAGTTGTTTACTACATGTTGTGTGTGCATCACTTATAATACATAGCAATGTGTAACTTTATGTTCCTGTATCAGCAATACAAAATTTACTTATGATTTGGTTTGGTTTGATTTGATTTGATTTGGTTTATTTGTTCATCCATTCAGTCACATACGTAACATTGGACACATCAATTACAGATTACATTTTATGACACAACATATAATATATGGACAACCACACAATGAATGGAAATGATCTGGTTTATCTGCCCCACACTGTATTTTCATAACATTAAACTGTATATTACAGTTGTTAAGGGAGACAGATTTTGAAAGATGATGTGCTGTTCATTTGTGATATACAGGTAACAAAAATTCAGATCAGAACATGGCAGGTTTTAAATTTTTGCACAATTATTCTTTTGTGTGAGATATCTATAATACTAAAACATGAAGAAGTAATTTCTTGAGGCCTTAGCTCTTCTGGGGCGTTATTCAGTGTTGATTGATAACTACCAATCAACGCTGCATAGCTACATCATTTCATTTTCACCAGGGTGGAAGCTTGAATCATGTAAATAATTTTTGTGTTTACATAAATGTCATATCAGGCTTCACCTTACAAAGTTGAGGATTCCAAACAGGTATACAAATATATATTTAGCGAAAATTTATTAACTGTTTACTTTCTAATACACCAAACAAATGGGTAGCATTTTCAGGTCTTGTACTAAGAAGAGCTATTTGAACATTGTTTACAGAAGCATTCATTGCGATATTATGTGAAAAAATTACAGAATTTTACTTTAAAATTTTGGACATTTAAAGAAGAATCCAGTGCAAAATTTTCTTCACTGTTATTATATGCATAAGTATACTGTTCTGAAGTATACATAAAAATGGTTTGCTTCAGATATTATACAATACGCTTAACTTTCTCACTCCACCTATGTAATGGATAGATTATTTTTCGTAACACTGAATATGATATGTTACAGATTAATTTTCATTGACAAATGTAAGAATGTAAGATTGCTAAAGAAGTTGTTACAAGTATAACTTTCAGTCACAGATGACACAATAATAAAGATAATAATTAGGTATTAGCTCCTTGTGTATGTTCCAATATATGAATAGGAATAATTAATGACACAAATAAGGATGTCACATATTAAAAATTAATGCCTAAAGTCACAATTATATTGCTTTATGTGCTGAATAGTTTCATAAAAATGTTATAGTCGTTGACTCAAAGAATCAGGAATACTAATACTCTACATTTTTAACAAAAGTAATATGCTTAACCTGTTTTGTTCCCCACAGAAACGGATCCGGAAAGAGCAGAACGTCGAAGCTGATTCATCAAGTGATTTCAGTTCTGCGAAGTTTTAAATTGGTTTCTTAATAAAGAAACTATGTATCACAGTAATTAGGTATAGCATTGTAAAATATTTTGTCTTTTTTGTTGTGTACATTTTCAGCTTTCTTCACCTGTATATCTGTCATTGTACCTGATGTTTTCTGCTGTCTTCATTTGCTGCACATTGTTGTCTCCTGTTTTGTTCTGTGCTAACTTTATTTAGTAGTACATTTCCTGCTTTTTATCATATTCACTTTTAATTGGATTATCAGTGGGTGTGTTGTTTCAAAATTTTTAAATTCCATTGTCTATTTGTGTGGTGTATAATTTAAGTAACCATATTTTTAAATTGTATCATTTCTCTGACTTGTTCATTTTCATCCTCGTGTATATATTTTCTCATTCATTTAAATTACTTTAATATTAATATGCCACTCTTGAGGAAGAACACAAAACATTATCATGTGTCCAAACTGGTCTCTCCAAGTCTACTTTTAACCTCTAGAATACATTATTGGCTTTATTTTTTATTTTTCACCTCTGAAAGAAACAGTAAAATTTATAAAGAGAAGCCATGATAGTACATTCATCAAAGTGATTAGCTGTGGGTTCAACTGCATCCAATTAGTGGCAGGATGTTTTTGTTGCTATTATTTCCAAAAGGGCTGTGATTTCCCTCTGAAAGGTCTTGTTTAGGGGGTGCCAGAGGATCTTTCTGCAGTGGGTCAAGTAGCTGGAGAGAGAAACTGACCACACACCTCCACATAACCCTGACTTGTAAATGTATATTTGCTATAAAATATTTTAAATTGTAATAAATATCACTTTATAAAAAAATGTGACTTGAACTACTCATAAAAACTAACATCTCACACACAAGTAATGCAGTTTTTATTAATAAAATAATTGATAGAGTCTCTCCATTCAATATGGTCAGAGTTAGTTTTGGTTAACAAATTGTATAGAAACACCTGCTGATATTCCTTATAGTGTGTGTGTTTTTACTGCTGTCTTGCAGCTCTGTTTATGTTCTTGTTAGGTTAGAATCCATATCTATGCTTGAATGCAATGATTGTGTACAGATTAAAATCATAATTCTTCCAAGCAGAAGTCAAGGACAGTCACTTTTCAAGATCTGTATTAATACTGTCTTCAAAATTTCAGTAGTCTACATAATTACATATGGAAATATTGTTTTATTTGGTAAATAGATTGCAAAAACACTTTATTTGGTGATTAGGTTACAAAAAAGCATCATACATACTTACATACACTTAGACTATTTTTAGGCACATAAACAACATTGCAAAAGCAACTATTATCTTTGTCTTATCTGTCTGTTTGCCTCTCTGCTTGGACAAACCTGACTCCCAGTGGACAGTTTTTCATTAAATTTATGTTTGTGATTTTAATTAAAAATTGTTTCACAAATTCAAGTTGGCTTAAAATTTTACCAAAATAAGAAGCACTTTATATGAAGACCTATGAACATTTCCATGATTGGTCTTTATAATGGAAACACTGTGCTTTCTGTGAGGTATAGACTGATGCTGAAGATTGGGTTGATCTATAATTAGTAATGGGGCACATTTATGTTCTGTGTGTGGTACAAGGTGAAGCCAAACAAACTGCTAAAATCTAAAAATAATCCTTGAGGCAGGCTGTGTTCTATGTGAGATGTGAGCTGACGCTGAGAAAAACAGCTGACCATCAACACATTACACACCAACACGATCATCTCTAGATCTAATACTAAGATATGGCGAAAATTTATAGGGATAATAAAAAAGTGAAATCGTCAAAGGAATTATGTCCTGTGGATATTACATTTTTATTTCATACTTGGACACATCAGTAATCAGTAATGCGTTTTACTGATATGCTTTGTGTAGCTGCTTACTTCAAATCACAACTCTGGCATTTTTGACACCCACAAATCCTCCAATGACACCAGTGTTGCATTCTAAGCACAGGATGATGATCCACTTGTTATCCTCTCTTCCTCAGAAAATCTATTAGTTAATTAATTAACAATGCCACATACATTCTGATACAGAACAGTCTGAAACTTACCATGTAATAGTGCCCCATATTATGTTTGACTGTGATGACACAAGTTGATATGGCATGATAAATCAAGTATCTAATACGCAAAGGACAAGACACACATCACTTTCAGAGCCCCACAAATTGCACTGTGCAATCTCCTTGTGTGGAGAGTTAGAAGACCATGACTAATCATTCTGTTGCTTCAATTTTGGGTCAAATAAATGCATCCATGATTTATTTACTGTCAAAATATAACCAAGGAATATGCCCCTCTTCCTTTGCCAAGCTAGAGATAGGTGGTAATGGCAACATGTGCATGGGTGTTGATCATTGTTCAACAAGTGGAATCAGTTTTTCATTGTGTTTCCGCTTTGCTGGATGTTCAATACAGATTAAAATAATACTCAGCTTGAAGCAAAAAATATTACTTCCATTACAGCTGACTGACATAAAATGTTGTCATTGTGTTTCCATGTGGTCAGATCAATGGTAGTTTTGTTACTCTACTGCATACTTCCACCTACCGTTTATACCATGAAGTCTTCCTTTGTGTGAGTGATACTCATATGGTGTTTTCCCTGCAAACAAATGGAACTTTATTACTGTCCTCAATACTGTGTGCCTAAACCTTGCACTTCTTCCTGATTCATAACAATCACATGTCACCACCACCACCTGCATTCTGTGTATTAGATACCAGTGCAATGTACAAGGGGAGTTCATTTGTTCAAATGATTATATGACATAATGGAAACTTCTGCATTGCTCCTGAAATGAAGGTTTATTCAAGGTTATTACTGTTATATTATCCAGCTATGGTATCACATTATTTAGTCCTTTTTCTTAATGGGCAGCTGTAATTTAATCCCTTCACCATAATTTTTACTAGTATATTTCGTCCAAATTCTAAAGTTGGATACATGTGGAAAAAGCAAATTTAGTACCAGGTAAAGTGAATAGATTACAGTAGCATGTGGCTTAAGTTATATCACAATTTACTTGATCACAGATATTTGCAAGTAATCAGACTTCATTAAATTTGCTTTAATAACTCCAGTTGTATGTCTGTATCTGTTGTCATTAATAATCATGGTGCAGATTCTGATGCAAAATGTGCTTGCTTAAGTTTCTCTTTATTTCAATGTTTCTCAAAAGAATTACTATTTACATGTGAAATTATAAATGCACACAAATGGTAGCTGGTATTGTATAGACAATTTTTGTTGTGTGAATAAAAATATGATTATTAGTACTGAATTCATACTGTATTTGACATATATGACACAATTTTATTAGAAACTCCCATGTTATTGAGACTGAGTTTTTCATCTGTTAAGAATTTTTTTTCTGCTGGGGAGGGGGTGGAAGGAACAGAAATAAATTGAATTTTTTCTAGACTCTTACATGAAAAATATTTAAAACTGTCAGAAAAAGAAAAAATGCGCTATAAAGGTATCAATGCAATTAAAGAGAACAAAAGTGCATTTTCTTCAAAGTGAAGACATAATGATTGGAAAGCTTGGTATAATTAATGATTGTTAATTGTACCAGGTTGGGTTAATTTGAATAACTGAAATGAAATTTCATGTACCAAATATGCATTTTGGTATCATTTTCCAGATGAGGCTTCATCCCCCAGGAAGTGAAGATGCTGAGAAATACGTCTCCAGTAGCTTCGTCTACAAAGGAAAGAAAAGTGCTGCCTACAGAAAGAAACCTTGAAATTAAAAGCAAAGTTAACAAGTGTGAAACAATATTTTGTTTTTAGTAATTTTAACAGTCCAAAACATAGCTTGTCTAGCACTCTTCTACAAATAATTATGGTCATGGTGCTCATGAACTACATGTTTTTAGGCTCTGGATATTACGAAAATAATCATTTGGACAATTTATATGCATTGTATATTAATTGAAATCATAATAATACCATTCTTACATTTGATATGAATCAATGAATTAACGGTATTTGTATTTTATGGCTCCTCTTACATTTAAGTTACTTTCATTTGTATTCGCTTATGAATGTGAACTATACAGTACTACTTCTATGCTTGAATCTTATGCATAATATTTAGGAATTTTGAGGTAATGAAAGGTGACAAGCCTTTAAAATCTGTAAAACTTCAGTTGAGTAACTTTCTTCTGTGGTGGAAAATATAAACTTGACATCTTTATGAAGATTTCATTTACCACTAATGCAGCAGCAGTAAAATTCAGTACATTTTCCCTCCATGTGCTATGAAGTTATATAAGGTTGAGATGTGGAGGTTCAGCTCCTCCACTCATTCTTAACCTGTGCACTACTTTGAGGTGAGCAGCAAACCCCATGCCTGCCCAATTTGCCTGTGGGGAAACAGCCCGCAGTATTGATGGGATAGGAGTCTGGGTGGGGACCAGAACCAATCTGGATGTTTTGGAGAAAAGAATATTTTATTTCTACTGTGATTTGAACCCTGGTTTGTCCTGCCCATAGCCTGCTACCCAAGCTCCTATGAAGAGTATATGCTAACAATATTTTTATGTGTTTACCATCTGAGCATCTGCTATATGATGTGTAGCTTAAAATATCTGTTGATATTGACATTTGTTGGTTTTGATACTGATTTTGGAAAGTCAGCATCAAATGATAGATTACAGTATATACAATGCCATGTAAGGCCTGACAGTGTACCTGTTTCTTCAGCTACAATATTCAGAGTCATCTGTGTATGCTGCACATTAATGAAATGTTGAATTGAATTGAATTTATTTACATTCCATGCATCCAAAAAAGTTTAATACTTTGGATATAGAACAGGTCAGAAAAATATTATATACATAGAGTAGTAGCTGGTATACTACAACTGATTAAGCTTAGTTTATGGTTCTCTATTTACATTAGTCTTCTTCCACACAGTATAAAGAATGAGCATATAAATAATTCTTTAGAGCTGATTTAATTTGTTCAGGGTTATCATTTAAATTTGTGATACTTTGTGGGGGACTGTCAAACACTTTTATGCCAGATGAATAGACTCCTTTTTGATATAATGATAAATCTGATGAAGGTTGCTAAAAGTTAAATTTTTCTCTAGTGTTTATGCCATAGACAACAGAATTTAATTTGAATGAATTGTTGTTGTTAACGGCAAATAAGTGAAGCGGTAGTATGTATTGTGTTTGAAGAGGTATAATTTTTAGATTCTTAAATAAATCTCTGCTTGAGTCTCTACTTCCTTAATAATTCTAATTATATTTTTTTGTACTTTAAAAATTTTTGCTTTATGTTAAGAGTTCCCCCAAAATATTAAACCATAGTTCATAATGGAATGAAATAGGGGCATAATAAATCACCTTCAGTGTTTCCTGTGACATGAAGGAATTAACTGATCTCACTGCATAGCAAACTGCATTTAATTTGTGTGTAATTTGTTCAATATTAATTCTCCAAGACAGTGTCCTTTCTATATATAATCCAAGAAATTTTGTATCATAGGCTTTAAAAATTATTTTGAAAGCATAACTAATGTCCAGATGGATTTGAGGACTATTTTTAGTTGTAAATTGCATGAAGTGGGTTTTACCAAAATTCATTGAGAGTTTATTGGCTTTAAACTATTTATTTAAGGATTCAAATTCATTCTTTACATTATTATCGAAATATAAAAGAATAGAATTGGTAAGTAGTAGACAAGTATCATCTGCAAATAAAATTGTTTTAAATTTTCCATTAATAGATTTTGATAAATCTTTTATGTAGAGAAGAAAAGGTACAGGACCTAAAATTGATCCTCATGGAACACTGTGTTTCATGTCTTCTCAGACTGAAAATGTATTACAATTGAAATTTTTATTATCTCCACACTTTGATGCCTCTTCCTAGGGTATGATTTCATCCTTTCATGATCTTTTCCAGTTTTTCCATAAAAATTTAATTTGTTCAGTACAGTATCATGATTAACACAATCACAGGATTTTGTTAAATCCCTCCCACAATTAATTTGTCATTAAGAGCCTTAAGAGTTTCCTTAATTACTTCATAAGTTGCTTTCTCAATTGTTAGATTTTTCCTAAATCCAAACTGGGTTCTTCAATAAATTTATTGTTACCATTTAAGTGTCCAAGAAGTCAATTGTACATAACCTTTTCAAAGACTTTTGAAAATTATGTCAGTAGAGATACTGGTTAGTAGTTAAAAATTCAATTCCTCTCACCTATTTATATAATATTTTCAGTACAGAGTTTTTCAAGTGCTGAAGAAAAATTCCCAAATCCGCATGAATTTGCACGTTACCATGTACCAAGGTGCATTTCTAACAAAGCTAAGACACTTGGATTGAAACACCAGCAGTTTCCTGAAGTGGGTGCGAGCAGTGGACATCCAGATGGGGCCTGCATACGATGGCTGGAAGGATAAGCTACTTGCACAGCAGAACTTCATTCCTTATGGAGAGACCACGCGTGTTTATGAGAGGACCCACCACTCCTAGCCTCTGAGCCATTTTATTTCTCACCTGATCAATATGGGTTGATCAGGCCAGCCATGTCCATGTGATAAGTGGGACCCTGTCACCACAGCACGGCGCTTCCTCAGATTGTGGTTGGAGGAACGGCCTCCAATATAGAGGGTAGCTGCAAATATACTGAATAAGCAGTCCCAGACGGCCGACAAGGGGTGGTCCTCCAGCTTGGGGTTTGGGTGAGGTGCTAATGACTCCTCCCTGTTAAAACGTATTTTGTTACGAAATATTGACAGACAAAGCCTCGGACCTGGCCCGATACTTTGGTATGAACTAAGCAATGAAAGAGCGACATGAGATTCGGTACTTGGAATGTTATGAGCCTGTATAGGGCAGGTTCATTTACAGCAGCAGCCAGAGAATTGGCTAGATTTAAATTAGATTTAGTGGGTGTGCAGGAGGTTAGGTGGGACAGAGAGGGCACAGTAAGAGCAGGGGATTATAATTTTTGCAATGAAAAAGGAAATGAGAATCATCAATTGGGAACAAGATTCTTTGTACACCACAGAATAGTATCAGCAGTTAAGGGAGTGGAGTTTCTTAGTGAAAGGGTGTCATATACAGTTCTGAGAGGTCACTGGTATAATATTGTTCTAAATATGCATGCACCAAGTGAGGAGAAGAGTGATGATTCAAAAGACAGTTTTTATGAGGAATTAGAGCATGTTTTTTTTGTTATTTTTCTAATTACCATATGTAAATTCTATTAGGAGATTTTAGTGCAAAAGTGGGGAGAGAGAATATTTTCAAACTAACAATTGGTAATGAGATTCTGCATCAGGATAGTAATGATTATGGTGTTAGAATAGTAAACTTTGCCACATCAAAAAATGTTGTTGTTAAGAGCATGATATTCCCACACCGAAACCTTCATAAGTACACCTGGACCTCTCCTGATGGAAAGACTCACAATCAGATTGATCGCATATTGATAGATAGGAGATGGCATTTGAGCGTCCTAGATTTATGAAGTTTCGCAGTAAGTAAACAAGCAGCACAGAGGTCTGATGGGGAAAGATTTAATCTGAGGAAGCTAAATGAACTGGAGGTTAGGAAACAGTACCAGATTGAGGTTCCAAATAGGTTTGCAGCTTTGGAGAATTTAAGTGATAATAAGAACATAAACAGGGCTTGGAAGACAATGAAAGAGTACATCAAAACCTCAGCTGAAGAGAGTCTAAGTCTGCAAGAACTGAAGCAGCATAAACCATGGTTTGACGAATGTTTAGGTTTTTTAGATCAAAGGAAGCAGGCTAAAATGCAGTGGATACATGACCCAAGCCAAAGCAATGTAGATAATTGGAACAATGTAAGATGTGATGCCAGAAGACATTCCAGGAACAAAAAGAAGGCATATATGAAAGCCAAAATTGAAGAACTTGAAACTAACAGTAAGATCAAAAACATTAGGAACTTATTTTCATTGTTAAACCGTGCATGTTTTCGAGTTACTCAATTATCCCTTTGACGCCGGAATTAAATCCCCACCCCCCTGGCCACTTTAGTGGCTGTTCGGCTATTTAAAGGGCTCACTGCGCAACATATAAATATATGTCGTTCCACGGCTAAGGGTTATTACACCAACCACTGCACATATATAAAATTTACACATTAAAACGTTAAAAAAGCTTTCACATGTTTCGGTCCTAAGACCATCCTCAGAGAGCTATATCTTCCTTGCTAAAGTCACACTAGAAATAGTCACATATTAATTTCATTGTACTTTGCTGTTGTTTTTTTGTCCTGTGGAGTTTGTCCATTAATCCTGATGTTGATGTAGTTTGGCTTCAGCTGTTTTGCTCTGCACATCTTGTTAAACCATATTGCTGCATTTGCCTTCAGTAACTTTAGCTTGGTGTTTTTACAGTTGTTGTTGATTCTTGCTTGTTGGGCATTACCTATTTTCATTGTTACACCGTGATTGTTGTCGAATTACTCAATAATTACACCAACCACTGTACATATATAAAATTTACACATTAAAACAAAATTAATATGTGACTATTTCTGGTGTGACTTTAGCAAGGAAGATATAGCTCCCTGAGGATGGTCTTAGGACTGAAACATGTCAGAGCATTTTTAATGTTTTAATGTGTAAATTTTATATATGTGCAGTGGTTGGTGTAATAATTGAGTATTAGGGACTTGTTTAGGGGAATCAATGACTTTAAGAAGTGTTACCAGCCTAGAACTAACATAGTGAAGGATGACAAATTTATCCAGCCTCCAAGATGTATTGCACACGATCGACACACAATGTGTGGGGCCAACTTCTTGTCTTGGTCACCCATTTTACACCCAACGTACAGATGGTAGGCTTTCTTGAACAGATGCGTTATAGAACGCCTCTGTGACGCTAACATCACTTCCCCACACACATAACAGAATAGCTCCACACTGTTCGCACAAGATTGAGACATCCTGTCTTACGCCTGCACTTGTACAGACTGAAACTGAGGCACTGTCTGGCGGCTGATGCAACAACCTTATCATGTGACCTTACACTAGTCACAGCGTTAGTCACCTGTGAAAGATGGCCTAATCATGTACACTAGTCACAGTGTTAGTCACCCCTGATTGTCATTTATGACTCAAACCCTGATTTGAAATCAGAACACACTGTACATGAATGTAGCCTCCTGTATCTTTGAAACAAGAGCTAAACAACAACTCCTAATATCATATTCGTGTTCAGCACCCACAAAATAGCCATAAAAGACTTATTTCATCAATGCTAGTTTTTGACTGTTGATAAGTGTAATAGTTCCTTTGAAAGGGTGGAAGAGTTCAAATATTTGGGAACAACTTTAACAAATCAAAATTCTATTCAGGAAGAAAGTAAGAGCAGATTGAAGTCAGGGAATGCTTGTTATTATTCAATGCAGAATCTTTTGTCTTCCAGTTTGCTATCCAAAAATTTAAAGATGAAGATATACAGAACTATAATTTTGCCAGTTGTTTTGTATGGGTGTGAAACTTGGTCACTGACAGTGAGGGACAATTGTAGGTTGAGGGTGTTTGAGAATAGGGTGTTGAGGAGAATATTTGTTTATGAGATAGTATCAGATAAAGATTTCAAACAGGTTTGCAGCTGGGGGAACTTAAATGATAGTGAGGATAAAAACAGGGCTTCGGTAAACATTATAGGGAATATCAAAACCTCAGCTAAAAAGAATCTGGGTCTGTATGAATGGAAGCAGCATAAATCATAGTTTGATGAAGAAAGTTTATATTATCTAGATCAAAAGAAGCAGGCTAAAATGCAGTGGTTACATGATCCATACAATTTCAATGTATAAACTAAACAACGTAAGATGTGAAGCTAGCAGACATATCAGGAAAAGAAAAGAAGGAATATCTGAAAGCTAAAATTGATGAACTTGAAACTAACAGTAAGATTAAAAATATCAGAGACTTGTATAGGGGCATCAATGACTTTAAGAAGGTTTACAGCCCAGAACTAATATAGTAAAAGATGAGAAAGAGAATTTGATTACAGACACCCAAAGTATTTTGACTAAGTGGAGGAACTATTTATCTCAGCTATTGAATGCACATAGGGTTAATGATGTTAGGCAAACAAAAATACATACAGCAGAGCCACTAGTGCCTGAGCCCTCTGATGATGAGATAGCTATTCAAAAGATGAAAAGACACAAATCACCAGGTAATAGTCAAATCCCATCAGAGTTGATTAAATCAGGGCGTAGAACAACTCAATTTGAGATCCACAAACTTGTTAATTCTATTTGGAATAAGAAGGAATTGCCTGTGGAGTGGAAGAAGTTGATAATTATACTTAATTCTGAGAAGGGTAAAGAAACAGATTGCAGTAATCACAGAAGTATGTCACTTTTGTCAACTACATAGAAAATTTTATCCAACATCCTGCTGTCAATGTAAACTCCACATGCAGAAGACTTTAATGGCTATCATCAGTGTAGATTTAAATGCAATAGGTCAACTATTGATCATATATTCTGCATTTGTTAAATACTTGAGAAAAGGTGGGAATAGAACAAAGCAGTGCATTAACTATTTATAGGCTTCAAGAAAGCCTATGATTCAGATAGGAAAATGGTCTTGTATAATATTCTCAGTGTATTTGGTATTTCCATGAAATTGGTAAGGCTAGTAAAAATGTGTCTGAATGAAAACTATAGCAGAGACAGGGTAGGCAAACATTTGTCTGGCATGTTTCCTATCAAGAATGGCTTGAAATGAAATGGTACACATCAGCTTTTGGTATGTGCTGATGATGTTAATATAATGGGGGGGGGGGGGGGGGGGGGCAGAAA
>Ga0136643_10001198_pt1 | contig 31114 bp, 25 predicted proteins | sample TergutLab28metaG_FD_96883 | JGI IMG/M metagenome (GOLD analysis project Ga0136643, IMG submission 96883) | Labiotermes labralis P1 segment gut microbial communities from Petit-Saut dam, French Guiana - Lab288 P1 (version 3) (version 3) | ecosystem: Host-associated > Arthropoda: Insects >...
AGATTGATTCAAACCGATCCATAGAAATAATAGAACCAAAGATTGGAGTCACCAAAATATAATTTTTTGAAAAATATGAACGTAGTGTGGGCTTTTGTATTATTCCCATCAGCATGAAAAGCGCTAACACAACATACATTTTGTCTTTAGTGACAGGTTTCCAGTCCCGCAATCTGGAACGCAATGGAATGAAACTTCTGGCCTGTATTTTTTGTGCTGCATAAGTGTCTGTTTCACGCACTATTAGTTCCACCAGCTGGTCATCAAAAAACATTCTGAACACTTTAGCACAATGAGTTTCATTTTGGGCTTCATTTTGAGGCCCATAGTCATCAACAAACTGTTCCCTTTGCCCTATATAATTCGTCATGTCCTCCCACGTAAATGTAGCACTCAAAGCAGTAGGCGCGCTGGATGCAGTAGCACATTGCACATCGTCACTTTCACTATCACTACATTCCTAATCAGTTACCTCAACTACAGTCAAATCATCGGTCGCACTTAAGTCATCATCGTCACTACAACTACTCTGGTCAGAAGCTGCAAGTTCCCCTACCAAACTTTGTTCAATCTCATCCTCCAACAAACACTTCCTACTTGACGCCATCATTGCAACAGACTGCAGTTTCAATTGAAATCCAGACCCAAAAACAGCGGAGAAGGAACAAACAGTCTATTGATATATGAGGGTGAGGTCATACACCATTTCAAAGCTACATAGCTCAGGTACGTGACGATAGTGATGACATCCGTTTCCTGTTTCACTTCACTGTTAGAAGGACGCATAAAACAGTCTGTGATATTAGGGACTGCAAAAAGAAAACTCAAATATCAAGAGCAGAGAAAAAAAAGAAGAAATAATTTCTAGTAACTCTCTCCCACACCATAAGAGAGCCAACACCTTCACGAACAAGCACGAAGCAGCCCGATTACATTTGCTCCCTATGTTGTCGAGATAAAGATGAATGAGTGAGAGCATGCACCATGACGAGCAGTGCTCGGCACTCCACGACTGCAAAAAGAAAACCCAAAATTCGAGAGCAGAGAAAAAAATAAAGAAATAATTTCTAGCAACTGTCTCCTACACCATAAGAGAGCCAGCTCCTTCACGAACAAGCACGAAGCAGCCCGGTTACATTTGCTCCCTATGTTGTTGATATATTGACGAATGAGTGAGAGCATGCACCGTGACAAGCAGTGCTCGTCACTCCACGACAGGTGATGTTTTCGCTATGATGAGCAGTGCTCGTCACTCCATGCTGAAGGGTTAATCTAATGTGCATAGCTTTCTCCAGTTTTTATGAGGATATTATCAACAAAGTAATACATAACCTTGTATTGTCATATATGGCAATGTGCATTCATTCCCATGCATGATTCACATACAAGGGGAAGTATGAAAATAATGTCTCTAAGGAAATATGATTATAATGAAATTTACACATATTATCAGGATACGCTTTATGAAGTTGAAATTATTTTTCCTTGAACTGTCCTTCTCTATCAACACCCTTTTTCCACCTTTGCATAAGACACAGTATACCAGCCAGACAAATCTCTACAATGAATTGCAGCCCTACACGGCATTCTGTGATTCATCTCACTGTTATCTGCAGAACAGCAACCTCGAAAGCATCCTACAGGGGGCCAGACAGATGGAATTCAGAGGGTGCTAAATCAGGACTATAGAGAGGATAAGGACTTGATTCATCCTCCTGTTTGGCTAAACCCCTCAAATTTGTTGAATTAACTTCTTCAATATCTGCACATATCGCTGAATTGATTGTGGCACCTCTCTTCAAGAATTCCAATAACAAGATTCCTTCACTGTCCCAGATGATGCCAGCCATGACTACACCTACATAAGTCTAGACCCTGAATTTATCCTCCCTCATCCTCCATACAGTCACAATTTAGCACCCTCCAAATTCCATCTCTTTTACCCCCTGAAGGATGAACTCAAAGCACAAAGTTTTGCAGACAACAATGAGCAGAAACACTGCATGCGTGAAGAGCTCTGACAATTCAATAACAAGTTTTACACAACCGGCATATGTCTCACACAAGGGTGGGGAAAGTGTGTTGATAATGAAACAGACTTTGTGGGAGAAAAAATCTCAACTTTGTTAAATAAATATATATATATACCCATGACTTACATAAATTTCACTATAATTGTAATTATAGTTGCAGAGAAAAAAATAGGCATTATGTTTTCACTGAGGTTCATGTACCTACCAAACTCTTGGAACAATGTGAAACTAAATTGCAATAGAAAAGTAGTTTTCACACATTTAATTACACCTTTTCCAAAATCAAGAACCACTGTTATTCCATGGGCTCTGAAAACTGATGTATTATGCTTTAACATTTAAAACACATACATATAAATACAGCTGTAGGGATTTGTAATTAACTCTTTATTACAGTCTATTAATAGTTTTCACATAATATGCAATATAAATTCAACTCAACAGAGAATGTGACACAAAACTTAGTGTAATTCTGTATTTCATTTTGAAGGTAGCTTTTTTACATTTTTCTTTCTCCATAAGACTGTTAGGTTAGCAGTTCTTCTGTCTAGATCAAGTGGCCTCATATTTATTTGTGTATGACCCTTAGAGTTCCTTTCAAGAAATTGTATTTTAACAATTATAAATATTAAAGCCAGAAGGTACTCACCACGAAAAAAGCGACACTTATGAACAGAACTTTAATTTACTCTTCTCAGATTCTTTTTAATAGATACGTAGAACGTGACTCTCGGAGTACAATCCAATACGCGGTGTGTAGCGGCTGCTGAAAACAGGGAAGGCTCAAGGCTCATCAAACATGTCTACACCACCCTTTATTTGCAATACCTGCCCTGGTAATTATAATTATACGTAACAAATGTGATACGAAAATTCTGAACAAACTGTCATCAAAAGCTAAGTGTGTATCCTCCTCGAATAATTTATTCAGTGTTTCACGCTACGTCAGCTGTGAAGTCACTCACTCATCGTATCATTGAGATGAGCTGTGCTGGAATCTGCCCACGCCATTTACAAAGGTTCGACCAGACTACCTCGGGTTTGACGACTCCAGCAGTCTTGCCCACAGACAATTTCAACGTACTCTATCCATACACACATTACTGAATCTCGAAAACATAACACCATGCCATCCTTAACCAAATACTGTAAAGACGAAAACTTTGTATACGTTCGACCGTCACGCCACCATACCATTCCTCGCCATACCGTATATTCGATCTCTCGAAGGAAATTCACGTGTTGATATTGATGAACATCTAATCACTGTTGACTTCATAAATCTGGGTGATTTCATAAATTATTCGTTTCCAGGTACGTTTAATCCTGTTATCAATATGGACCCTATGAATCTTGTACTCTTTGCCTGTATACTGCAAACGACGCCGTTAAATTCCCAGTATACTGTGAAAAAGACAAAATGGAAAAGAATTAGGTATTGAATTTTAAACATCAACGACACCACCACATTCCCGCCATGAGCGGACGAATGGCGCCACGGTCGATGTGACGCGATACAACCATACAACGGTCTAATGGACAGTGATCTAGTCAAGAAAAACGTACTTTTCAGTACAGTTACGTTGAATGTAAGTGTTCAGTGTTCATCAACATAATTAGTAGTGTACTTATGTTGTCCTGGGTACGGTTTTGTAATGTTTACATACTTTCACTGGCAAACAACTATGCAATGGAACGTAGTGATTGGGTTATATTGCCATTTTTCCTAGTTGTTACGTATCCGTGCAAAAGTTGAGCAGTTCGTGTTTCGATAGGTTGAAATTCGTCAATGTGAACACTGCTTAGTGTAACATAGTTCATTGTTTTGTATTAATCGGCGAAAAATGCGTAAAATAATAAGCCTTACAGTCGTGTAAGGCGAATGTAGTTCGTGAAAGCAGTAAATTTATAGGTTCCTTTTATGGACCCTGGATTCGGAACGGAGGATGTATTAAGAGGCATGAGAAGCTACTTCATTTGCAGCATGCATAAACATTAGCGTAGTATGAAGGAATTGAGACATATATTAGCAACCAGTATAGGTTTTATTGCTGACTTTAAACAGTATTTTGCATTGCTTTGTTTAATTTTCCTTCATAGAGAACTGTTTGTCAATTTTGAACATTTGGACGTTGCAAGATCACTGCCTACCATGGAGGGTGAAGGAGGAGACCCATTATCTGTGAACAAAAATCCAAGGATTATTAAAGGTAACTTTTAAACCATGTAAACAGCCTTTTTCACTGTTGTTCATATTTTCCCACAGGAACATATACTTGTCAAGCTTACACATGTTTTTAATCATATGTATCATACATCCCATAACTATTGTGTTGAACAGTACCCTAGTGGATATTTATTATTCCTAGTGGTTATTCATCTTTCATTATTGTTATTACCATTATCACCATCACTATTGTGTTAATATTTTCTTTATGTCTAGTGTAAATGTCATTTGGTTGCAACTATTTTTGTTATAAATTAGGCAGATGGTGTTGCTTGTGACTGGTCACTATAGGTTAAATATTCAAAATTATAATGTAGCCAGCAAAGTCAGGCATCATTGACAGTTACTGTGAATTGAGATAAAAATTTGCATGATAATTTGACATTGGACTTATTAGGTTTTATGGAAGAATTGTTGTTATTGTTTTCTATGCATATAAATATAATCCAAGAGCATCTTGTGTCACATGATTTTGTTTTGCCAAAGCTGAAACCGTTTATTTTTGCAGTAGATGTGTAAGCTATTTTATTTACCTCTTACTTGGGAATGTTTGCTTGAAACACATGGCAGTGAACTGGAGGCATCCCACATTTCATCACTTGTGTTATAAAGTTTAGTGCGAATTTTTCACTAAGCTTCTGTCAAGGATCTCCCAGGTACATCATGCAAGAAAAGTATTGTAACTTCTTTTTTTTTTTTTTTTTTTTTTAGATTACATCTGTGTGGTATTTAATAGTGTTTATTTCATCCCAGTTTCAGTAAAATACCAGCCCAAAATAACATTTTCATAAAATTACAAACCATAGAGCTGATTATCTGCAAAGATAAGCATTGAATTACAGTCTAAGTGTGTGCAGTGCAGGAATTGTGGATGATGTTTGACTGTAGATAATTGTGTAGCAACTTCATAATTTAGACTATTCTTCCTGGATGCAAAATCATAATGTTTGTAAGGCAAAAATATCATGCCTCTACAGGTGTTGGGTTAATGTTATGACTGTACTGAACAAGTTATTACTTGAACTTTTGTAGATAAATTTTTAGTGCAGTGTGATTGACAGGTAAATGGTTTTCCTGAACTCAGCTGTTCATTACTATAATTTTGAAATAAACAATTTTTAATCTTGGTTTAGTCTAACACACAACCAGTATGTTGCAGGTAGACCTGTTCTTATACGAAACCTTAGGTGGCAATCAGAGGGTATCACTTTTAGATTCCATAATGCATGTTATCTAGCTGAGACAGATCATGTAATTTATAGTACAGAGAGTTCTAAACATTAATTAATGTTAATTCTGCCCTCTTTTTTTTCAGAATGCCAATTACACAATAAAGGAATATGATAATAAACATTTTGTAATGTGTCTGAAGATATGATAGTTGGATGGTTTTTTCTTGATTAATAGGCCAGTTTGATACAGATTAAGTTGGGTAAAGTGTCTGACTTTGATTTAGATGGTGATGATTTTGAATCTTGGCTGGGACACTGGTTACTCTGGTCATGGTCTTTCTCGTGGTTTTCTTTAATTGCTCCAGAAAAATGTCAATGCAGTTCATCAAATTACACCGTGACCGTTTTCTTCTGAACAGTTCATTGTTTATAGTCATCCTATCATGTGAGTTCTGGCCATATCATTAAATAAACCATCTGTTGTCATAGTATATTGGAGTAGGATAGTAAATAAAATGCACTGTGTTTTCTTACAGGTGCCCAAGAGGAAGTAGCCTGCTTGGATGTGCTTGTTTGTGGCACCTGCCATTATGTGTTTCATTTTGTTGAAGAATTCCAGGAACACAAGAAGGCCAATGAGTGTGGAAAACCTACATTCAAGGCTAACTTATCAGTGAGTTTCATTTTTGAAGTGTTTTGTTCATTACTTTAAATTCTTTACTTCAAGAACCTTGAAATTATTGCCATTTCAGATCTGATCAAGAGTCATATATACCATATTTACTGAAAGTAACCCTTCTTTACAATCTTTGGTGTTCAGGAAAATACCTGTACAGAACATGTTTATCCTTGTGTGCAGTTGTAAGATTTCCATCCGTTTCTTACACATCAAATTATGAACTTGTAGTCAGGTAGATATGCTGTGTTTTCCTGTAACAAAATGTGGATGTGAACTGGTTCCATAAAAGGGGGGGATGGAAAGATATCTTGAAGAAGTGAGCATCCACATGAGTCACTCATGGTTTTTCTGGGGTAGCCACACAAGTGGCACTGTGTGAAACAGAGTATATGCCTCTCAAAGTACATGGCACAGGCTAGTACATGATAAAATCAGATTGGGGAGTATATGTACAGGAGTGCAGATGTATTTCACATTCAAGTTTACTGTGTTTGTGATCCTCTCGAAAATGCAATTCTGTAAAGTGGAGCATCATTTGTAGGTAAGAATAGCAGTGCTCCATGCAATAAATTCAGTGGAGGGGCATGCAGTGTTATATCAAGCACTGGGTGATTGTGCCCTGCTGTATGACTCAATTGCAAGGTGGGTTCAGGCATTCACAAGTGGAAGTGTCACCTGCTTACGTGCACTGCATTGGACATTTTGATCCTGTTCATACAGATATAATTGAACAGTGCATGGAAGAAGACAGGTGCTTAACTGTAAAGTAATTAGTTGACCATACAAGAATTTGTGGTTCAACAGTGCTGCAAATTTTGTAACAGGATTTAAAATGCATTTGATTGCTGCAAAGTGAGTACTACATCATTTAATTGAGTTGCAACTGCAGATGTGATAGGAGACATGGTGTATCAGTGTACAACAGTTTTGTCACAAATGTGCAAGCTGCCGAATCAGATAATCACAATCAGTGAACTGTGGACTAGGGCCTACAAAGCAGAACTCAACGAACATCGCTGAATGTCACCATCCCCATTCACTACGAAAATACAAGGTTTGACAAAAATCCATTACACACATAGCTGATGATTATTTTGATATATGATGTCCAAGGTGTTCTTGCAAGTTATTCTGTTCCACAGGCTCAAGCTATGAATATATTGTTTTACAAGTTTTCTTGTAGTGCCATTAGGGATGAGCACTCAGGATTGGCTGAAACTGCCATCATCATACATGATAATGCTACCCACTTGTCACACACTATCAAGAATGTTCTGTGTCATTAGGGGTTGGAAATGTTATTACATCCCTCTCTACTACCAAGCTCAGTCTGTGTGACTTTTGATCTCATTCCCAAACCAAAGCAGCTATTGCGTGGGAAATGATTTGCAAATGGACAGGATGTTCTAAAGCAGCACAGTGCGCAGTGGCACCGTTTAACACACCAGGATATGCTGATGTGCATCATTGGCAGTGAGCTGTTGACAGCATAGGGACTACTTTGAAGTGTGCATTACTGTCCAGAGTTTGATTCCAGGACATACCATGCCAAGATGAGAATATTGTTTAGGGACATTTATGGTACTGTATGAATACATTTTTATGTTGGGAGAAACAGGATGTTAGCTAGTTACCTTACCAGGGAAAAGTTTAAGGTGTAGCTCATTGGTACATTCCCTCACATCAAAAGTAACATTCATATTTGTCAACAACAAGAAATTTCTTTTCTTAGGAAGTTCGAAGATTATAGAGAACATGTCACTTGACAGCTCCGGAGGCTTGCAAGTATTGCATGTCTATGACATGCTGACAGAGTGTGTACCCCAGTCCATGTGTTGCCACATTTTTGGTCAAAAGAATTGTCAACTTGACTTACAGAGTGACCCTTGTATTAACTTTCAAAGGACTCTGTTCTGTGGAGTATTTTTAATAATGCACTGTTTAATAAATGACATTGGTGATGATCATGTAAGATACGTGTTCAGGCATTCTGTAGTCTTGCATTTTTTATTGTCTTCTTTGCTGCATGCCTGTGTGATAAGACCATAACATGCAGTTGCATAGCACTTTGTGCAACCAGATTTTAGGAATGCAGGCCTCAAGCTCTAGCTACTGCATTCTAAGGTGCTATTTTTCCATCATCAGGTACTTCAAGCCCTGCATTCACTGAGGAGAGATGGATTACACTATCACTCTCAAAACACTTAGAACTCACAGGTCTGGTGTCTTGTGACGTGACCGTTGTGCAACAGTGACATCTTAAATTTATATTAATCAAAATTTTGTATCTTTGAACCATCACATGAGCCAAAGACTGTCAGTTGTAGACAAGTCTACTCCTTCGGCTGTTGTACCACATTACTAAGTTACATTAGCTAGCTGGTTCCACTGCAACAGAATGTTCAACGATCTTCTTCTCAAATATCTTTTTTATTGGTCTGGTATGTTTAATATATAATTCTTTATATGCAGGTGATTCAGGAAGTATACAGCTGCACATGCATACTTATATATAAGGAAATGTATGCTGTTTACAGGACAAATATACAGTACTGACAGTGCTGTATTTTGTCCAGCCAATGCCATGGAGCAGTGTCAGCAGGCAAAGTAATTCCCACATTTTATTGGGCCTGAAGGTTTAATACCATGTTTGCAAGATCCTTCTGACTTGTCCCTGCACTGAACCAGGTGGATCCAGTCTACACCATACCATCCCATTTCTTTAAGGCAAATTTTCATATTATCCTCCCATCTGTACCTGTATCTTCATTCTGTATGTGTTTTCCCTTTGCATAATTTGTGGCACATGCCCCATGAATCCTGAAAGTCCTGTTTGTGCAGTTTTTATGTGCTTGTTATTTCCACCCCATTTATGTTCCATTGTCTTCCTAACACCTGTCCTTTAACTCTGGTAACTTGTGTTCTCCCTTTAGTTTGAGAGACCAATATTCAAACCCATACAACACAACAGGCAAACTCAGCATTCTTTCTGTTTTATCTTTGTGTTTAAGATACCAGAAAGAAGACAAAAGATCTTGGATGAAACTGGTAGCACACATTTCCTACATTTAATTGGCTCTTAGTTTCTTTCTGTGCGCTTTGATTTGTTAGTGTCATACCAAAATTTTTGAACTTTGTCCCTTTTTCTTGTGATATATTACCTATCTTCATGTGATTTTTTCCTCAATTCCCTTTACTGTTACTAGGAATCAAAGCCTCAAGTCTGGGCATTTCTGCTGTGGAAGAGTTCTGTAGTGAATCAGCACAAAGCAGATGGTGAAAAGGAGCCAATCAATTCTTGGAAGCTTTACCAAAGATGGTGCAAGATGGCAGAAAACACAAGAGAGTCATGGATTGCTGCTGGCAAGTCTATACAGACATTTTCAACACTTGCCAATGCTAAAATAGCAGAAGTAGTACATTCCAGTAAGGGTCCTGCAGAGGTGAGTACAGTTGACGGGAAAATTGATTTGTCTGGCTTTCTAAATGAATCACAAAATCATTTTGAACATACATGTATGTCTAATGTGTGATGTGCTTTTTATAGGCAAGACCTCGAGTTGTTACTACAAAATCTATGCCAATAACAGACGATGAGGAGGATGAACATAAATCAGAAGAGTTTGGTGGAAGTGATGTAGAAATAAGTAAGTTTTCGAATACAGTGGAAAACTTGTTACAATCTTTGACCTACGTCTGGCATTTGGGATAAGCTTCTTGTCATGGGCCCACCTAAGTATATTTTAACCTGATAAATGAGACAGAATCATATCCAAATTATTATGTTTCTACATTTGAAACCACATTACACCATGCCAACGTACGAGTTTTGATCATGCTTGTTCGTTATTATCAGAATATTGAGTTCATTATGAGTTCTGAAGATATTTTGTCTGAGATGTGACACTTTATTATAGGGTGAGTATTTCCTGTCAAATCAGTGGGTTTAGTGCCTTCATCTTCATGGTCAAGCCAGTATTCAAAGGGTAACAGTCACAATGTGCTCTCCATTAAACTGATGCTGATTCATGTAAATATTGCACAGGCAGTGATTTTGCAGTACACAATGTAACTACGCATGCGGAAGTAGGTGGCAGTGTATTTGGAATGTGACATAATTTCCATCAATTAAGTTGATTCTCTGTCCCTCTGGTCCATGGTGGTAAAAACCTGGAAGATGAATCTTCACAAACAGGAGGCCGTATTTTAACACTGTATGTGGATAGCAGGTGGGAAATTGTCTACAATTTTTGTGCAGAAACATTAAATGGGCAAAATTTTGTTTGGGTCGGGTGGTGAGCTATTGTGACAGGAGCGATGAACCTTCTGGTTCCATAAAATAAGGTTAATTTCTTGACTAGCTGACAACCAGGTAACTTCTCCAGAAGGAATGTGCTTCATGGAGTTAGTGATTTAGTTAGTTAGTTGGAGCTTTGGCAGGAAATCTTTCAGTGAAATGTGTATTACAAGTGTAGTGTATATGCTAATTGTGTGCAAAAATTTTGGCGCTCAGTTACTCTTACATTGTACACAGGAAGATTTCTTTAAGCAGGTGCAGCTGAACTAGTGTTTCACTATATGTGTACACTCCAGAGTATGTTTTCATGTAGGTTTCATTAGCATACAGAACATCCCTGTGGCTGACCTATGTATTATCTTGATTTGGGCATCGAGCAATTTATTTCTTCCAGTTTCTTGAAATTAGCTTAAAAGTGTTTTATATAGGTCCTCACAGTGTTCAGTTCCTGCAGTAAACATGAATATGCATTACAATGTAGAGTGGTGCCTGTGATTGTGTGTGTGTGTGTGTGGTGACAAGTAGGTTGTATCACTCAGGTATTTCTCTTAGCCATATGACGACTTCTGTCTTGGGTGCCCCCTGTTTAGGTGAGCATTGATTGCACATCTTGTTTTAAAGTAACTGTGCTGAAAATTCAGTCATTGCTGTTGAATGGCATATAATATCCAGTTACAATGCCTTCATTATTGCAGGAAGTCAATACAGGTGATCCTTGACTTTCATACAACCCACATTTTTGTGTGTTTTATTATTCACCCCTAATCTATCTTTTGTGTACCAAATTAGGACTTTTGTACACAGCTGATGAACAAACATTTCAAGCTGTTGCACAGTGGCTCCCTAAACTGAGGTCCAAACTGTAGTTTGTGTCTACTAAATGCCAGAACGGCCAATCCCAGTGGCTGTGCGGACTAAGATGTGGGTCTACAGCTACTGCTTGCAGAGGTTGTGGGTTTGAATCCTGCAGGGGGTATGGATGTCTGTCTGTTGCGAGTGTTGTGTGTTGTCAGGTAGAGGTCTGCAACGGGCCAATCACCCATCCAGAAGACGGCTACCAAGTATGCAGTGTCTAAGGTGGGGATTACATGAGGCTACTTTATGTGCTACTCGCCAGCAAATTCAGTCCCCAAATAGTGAGCGAGCTGGGAGTAAACTAGTCATGCCTATTACACACGGGAATGAAAAGGCTAGGCATTGAGCTAGTGGCACTTTAGTTCATCACTCAACATCTCAGAGATGAACTGATAAATTTTATTGTTTTATCACAAGTTACTTACTGGCTGTATCAATTACACTGAGTGAGCCTACAAGCAGGAAAGTATACTAGCCAGTGAGTAGTGAGTGAAGTTGTACCGACATCTTCACACACTCGGATGTAGTTGCCAGTGAGTATAAGAGTTGCTTGTGAACTAGCTGGCAACTAGCTTGTAGAATAAAAAGGGTAAAACAGTCCCATTACAGGCCCGAGGTGCCCAGAGGGTTCCAGGAAGTTAAAGTTCCCAGATTATGTGACAATGGCCCAGAATGGTGGTAAGGTTGTCAGCCTTATGCACTGGCCATTTTTACCCCCAGGAAATACTCTGGTACTCATTTCTGTTAGAGGCTGAGTTGACCCCAGGGCCATGGTGCAATGGGAAAGATTATGTCAATCAAAAATTCCAGTGACACCATCTGGAATTGAACCAGCAGGCATGTAGAGTAGCCCCTTGTAATCCACACCTGAGTGTGATCATAAAGCCTCAAAAATGAGGAGGTCTAGGCCCACTAGGGCTGTCGATCCATGAAACAAAATGTCAGAGGAGGTACGTGAGATAAGTATGATTTGAGGCAAGACATGACTATGGAAAGTTTATTTGTATTGCTCATATTTTGTAACCCAACTGACAACTTGGGCATTGGTGTGGACACTTGAGTTTTCATGATGGCTGATTTTGGTGAATCCTCATGTTCGTTGTTGCTGGCTCTCCTGGCCACTTTGGTAATGCCGTCTGGCGTGAGAAAGCTGACCTACATCATGATGGTGGAATTACATAATTTGCCTGTAGAATATGATCATTGTACTGTCAAGCAGGCATATGAAAATGTTTTATGCAAGAGTAAGATTACTAATGGCTTAGGATTTTTTTGGCCATCCCTCATATAGCCATCAGAATTATGGAGGATATTGGCTCATGGGATGGCAGGAATATAAACAGTTACCCTTGGTTGAATTAATGACTGAATGTACCATAGTTGTTGCTGAAACTGTTTTGTTTTTGCCCATAAATAAGGATTTTTGTGCGCTATTTAAGCAATGGGAATGGCAGCATTCATTATAACATATTTCTGTTGCTCAACTTTTGTACTTTTTGACTTTCCTATGTGTTTTTAGGAACAAATTGTGTACAAAAGGTGGGGACTGCCAGTACCAAACAGCACGGATGGTGCCAGTCTGGCAGTGTTTCAATGATTTTGTCAGTAGAAACGCATAATTATATGTGATTTTCTGCTAGACTGCAGCTGAAGAATAAAATATACATTATTGTAGTACATTAGGTGATTGGCTCTACACCTGCTAGTTTCATTGCTCCCACCATTTATCAGGTGTCTCACACAAAATTATCACATTTCCTTGCAACAACAAAGGCAAGTTGTACCTCTGCATGCCATGAAGTCATATGGGGAGTTGAGATACAGCTCATCTCAAGTTGCTGAGTTCCCACAAACATTATGGATTTCTGTACTCCTGGCTCCTTATTCTTAGCAGTCGAAGGAGGTGAGTGGTCAGCATCACACTTGGGCATTTCTACTGCTAGTCAAGGAACTCCCATTACTCATAAATTCGGAAGCTGAGTTGGCCTCATAGTTGGTCTGGATGGTTTTGGGTGGAGAAAAGTTGTGCTTCTGCTGGGAATGAACTACAGTTGGTTGATCATCCATCCTGTAGCCTAGTCACTGTACTGACTAGACTTTGCTGGCTTTTTTGCCATTTGAGATGGTTCCCAGTTTTTCATGTAGTTATTGCAGGTCCATTTGCTTCTGTATGTTTTTCCTTTCTGAAAATCAGTGTGAAGCCCATACATGCTTATGGCCAGTAGTTGCATAAATATGTTAGTTCATCATTGTTACACATTTTTTGTGATGTGTGTGGAATTCTTGCACAACCAAGAGGGTGAAGAAAGGAAGCTGACTCTTCTGGCTCTTTTCCTGTTGTTGTTGTTGTTGTTGTTTGTCATGTGTGAAATCTGAACTGTATTAAAATGTCCATAATATTTTACAGAAACAGAGCAGCGGAAAGTTGTACGTAAGATTGTACGTATACCTGTAGATAAAAATGGAAGCATTAGAGATGTGCGCCCAGTACGAAGTGGCCAGAGTGTCAAAGAAATACGGACATATTCCACCAGAAAGGATCCTTCAGGTGAAATAATGATGACAAAGGCCGATGTGAATGAATCTGTTCCTGCTGTTAGTGAAAGTAGTGGAGGTGTCAAAGATGTGTCTGTGGAATCAGAAGAGAAAGAAAATCCAAAGGAACCAAGAGATAAAGAAACAGAGTCTGCAAAACCTGACAAAGAAGCTGAAGAAAAGAGTTCAGTGAGTAGTGAAATTCTGCTCTTGACTTATCAGTAAGATACTGTAATACAGTGAAATGCCTATCTGTCGTTTCTGAACGGACCACAATGGAAGAAAAGATAAAACGCCAGAAAAAATGGAGAGGGGGGGGGGAAATTACATGTGTCACAAAAACAGGTACACTACAACAAAAATTTAAAACTGCATTTTTCACTTATGCCTACAAATATGATGAATCAAGGGTTCAAACACCCTCTGTAGAGACCACATTTGTCTCTCCATGTCATAGTATCAGCAGCTCAACCATTCATCATATTTGTGTGACATTCAGTATGTGTAGGACTTCTTTACAAAAAAAAATTGTAGTGGGAGCTTGAGTTTCTTGAAATATTTATACAACTGTAGCAGTAATTACCAGTCTCGACAGATTACCATTACAGTCCAAAAGCACCTTGTTACTTTCACTATTTTTCTGCAGAAATGATCATTCCAAAAATGCTATGGGTCAGGACCAAGAATTCTAAAGAACTGAAACATGAAAATGGCACTTTGAGGAACAATACAGCTAATATAATTATACATTGGTTACATGTGTGATTTTTCTCAACCAGAGTGATTGCACAGTAATTCAAGGAAATGAATGCATGCAGGAACAGTGGATAGAGGTTTCACTGTATTTAAAACTTGTTCAGTTGTGAATAAGTCTTAAAAGTATGAAGATTAAGGTATGTAAAGTATATTTTGCCTTTTGTTCTTTGTGGGTGTGAAACATGGTGTCTCTCATTATGGGAAGATCATGGGCTAAGGGTGTTTGAGAATAGGGTGCTGAGGAAAATATTATGGCCTGAGAGGAAGCAATATGAGATGGAGAAAACTGTGCAATGAGGAAGTTTGTGATCTGTACTTCAAACCATAATATTATGTAGATGATCAAATGAAGGACAATTTCACAAGCTAGGCATGTGGCATGTATGGAGGGATGAGAGATGTGTGCAGAGTATTTGAGGGTAACATCTAATAGGGAGACCACAATGAAGAAATATGCATAGTTGGTAGGATAATATTAAACTGGAACTTAAATAAATAGGACTTGAGGGCATGGACTAGATTAATCTGGCCCAGGATATTCACAAGTTCTGGGCTGTTTTGAACACAGTAATGAATCTTCGGGTAAAAAAATATGCAGGGTGTTTCTTGACTAGCCAGAAAACTGTTGGCTTCTCAAGAAGACTACTGCACATGGAGTTGGTTTAAATGAGCCTCGTTGGGTGATGAAGTAATGTTGCTGTGTGGTATTGTGTCTGACAGGAGACATTGCAGTCTGAAATTGATGAATTGAACCCTGTTAAGGCTGGAGACAGTAAGTTAGTGAAGGACCCTCTGGGTGATGGAATGGTTGAAATCAAAGTGGAGAATATGAGCAGTGAAGAAGATCAGGCAGAGGAACAACAAGAGCGTGGAGCAGCCAGCATAAAACTTCGGGTTCGTGATTCATTTGGCCCTGCATCTGTAATGCAACGACCTGGCACTGTGAAAAGGAAACCTCTACCAGATAGCAAACTGCCCAGTAACCAAGTGATTCAGAGAAGTGATGAAGGGAAATACAGTGAAGATGAATTTCTTGTAGAAAAGGTTCTTGCAAAGAGGTTCAACCCAAAGAGGAAATACTATGAATATTTAGTGAAGTGGGAAGGATATCCACAGTAAGTTTCATGTCATCATACGTGCCAATTTTTGGTTATGAATCTGTTTGCTTTGTGCAAGTTTCATATACAGCATAATATCCAGAGATGTTGCACAGGAGAATATCATCACAGGGTACTGTTGTAGATCATGCCCCCCTTATTATCCTTGTTGTTGTTGTTGATGTTAAGTACTTGGAGCCTCCTATTGCCTTGTGGAGAAAGAACACTGAAACTTCCTTACTATAGTGCATACACTCCTCATTCACCTCAAAACCACTGCCGTCAATCTACTTCTGTATTTTGATTCCAAGCAGTTAGCTCACTCTCATTCAATTATGCAGGTTACAAATATATATATGGCCACTTCACCTTACATATACCAAACACAAATGCTAAACAGAAATGCATAAATCACAAGTCATAATGAACCACCTAAAAATGAAAGCAAAGAGTCTACTCTTTCTTTAACATTGGCATTAGTTACCCTTGGTGTAAGAGGCTGGGAGGGCCCCAGGACTGGTCCAGACATGGGTGGAAAATCTCTCCCCCACTGGGATTTGATCCCCGGAACATCCAACCTGTAGCTAGTTGTTGTTCAGACTAAGTTATCCCGACTCTTGGTACAGTGTGGCCGTCAAGAAATGAATAATGGTTTTAAAACCCTTTAAACAAATTAGATGGGAAATTTTTGTTGATAAGTCCAAAAAGATTAACTTCTGAAATGGGAAAACTTCACTTGTGAACTTAATATATGAAAAGAATTTACTGTCATCCTTACAGGAGTTTAGATGGGACTTTAAAATCTTAGTCCTTACATGACACTGTATTGTTGTGTTCTTGAACTTATGTGGCATTTGTCTTGATGCTGGATTCAGCCACCAGTAACTTGTGTGATAGAAATAGTCGTATGTGGCTGCACATCCTGCACCTTGTACCTTGCTGCAGTGTATGTCTGGGACCTTGAAACATAGGTTGTCTTTCAGTGGTTTGGGTACGTGTATATCCCTCTTTGTTTGTGAGGTGGGTGCAAGAATGGTAGCTTAATACCCAGATAAGGAGTTCCGCGATGCAAAATTCTCCCACGGACAACATTAGATGTTTTAAGGTGTGCCAAAACTCTTGTAGGAATAATGTTGAATTGTCCCACATACAAAGTTCTCATGTAAAAAGTTTTCCCACTAAAGTGTTTATTTTTTTTACCCCAGTTTCCCATTGCATATGTTTGGCATTCTTTATATTGTCATTCATTTCTTGTTTGTCAAGCTGTACCATAGTTGATAGTTGGCTGCAGGCAAGGTCACATTTTGTGCATGAGCTTTCAACTGTTCTTTTCCAGTTCTATAGTTTTTGTTGTTTATTTTCTGTTTACTGAAGTTTGTCATAGAGATGTTGCAGCTGGATTGGAGCCTGAAGTATAGTTTTTAAGGTTTTGTTGCAGTAAACAATACTGTGCTGTGACTGCATGAAATTGAGCCCTATGGTGAAGGACACAAATGAGTTCATTCAAGAACATCTAAATGTATCAACAACAAATGACTAGAATGATATTTTTTAGGTGGCCCATTGTGACTTGTATTTTACAAATTGTACTTTAGCACTCACGTAATTGTATGTCCAAGTTGCCCTGATGATATACACTTGTGATAATCTTTGTCATTTAAATATGCAGATATTGCTTGGGATAAAAATGCAAAAGTGGATCAAAACAGTTAACCTATTTTTTACACTGCACATGGGCCATTGAAAAACTTGTTATGCAGAAAGAACTCTGTTTGGTCCTGAAATGATCCTTCATAATCCTGCACAAAGCATTAGATCAGTATCCACCGGTGACCTGATATAAATTTCAGCATTGTGGTGGGCTATGCCTCTTAGCCCCTGATGGGCCAGATAGGAATAACAGTGCCATGGCTTAAATGCAGCGGGCCAGCAAAGGTTTATATTTTTTTAAATTATGCATCTCTTCAAAATCTTCTTCATGTAAAGTGGAAGCAACATAGCAACTGCATGAGATCATCATACAGCTCTCAGTTTGATGACAATAATCAATAAATCATTTGAGGTAGGCATGTGAAATCGACCTTGAACATTCCTACAAAATCTGTATGAGATGTAAGTCAATAATTAGAGGCATGAGTTGATGGAGTGAAATTTTGAGGTAATTTATTTAATTACACAACTTCCTTGCAGAAAGAAAATTGAATGTCAACTATTCTGCTAAGAAGCTGGTAAAGTATTTACAGTTTAAGGTACAAATATAAATTCCGTCTCCCTTAGGATTTTCTCATACGACCACCTTCGTACAAGTACACTAGACTAACTGATGAACTAAATTACATGTTATTGTTTTGTAAATACGACATTACATTATGACAGTAGTATTTATTATTGAATATTGAGGTCTGTACAGTGGAAAAGTAGACAGTCTTTTAGGTATAAATTTTTGCTTTGTAATTATCATTTTCAGTGATCAGAATACTTGGGAACCTGTGGAGAATATGGCAGCATGTGAAAAGCTAGTTGAGACTTTCGAACGTAACCTTGCAAGGCAGAAAGCAATGCAGCTGAGAGCCAGCAATCAGTTGTCACAGCAGCAGAAATTAAATCAAGTTTTTGCTAATAAACCCATATTAAAAGGTAAAAGTACAGCAAAAGCTGAAGAGTTGAATCAGCCTGGACCTAGTGGTGTAACAAATTTTGAAAGGTAAGAAGTGTCTACAGATGCTATCTACAGGTTACTGCAATCATCCTCTGGCCCTTGTCTCTCCTTTCTGATTTTGGTGTTTGTGTTTACATGCTTGTACAAAAACTTCACATGAAGTCTCTTGAAATTTCAACACATAATTGTTGTAATTATCTGCATCATTATAGAATTCACAGTATAACATCTGTTGAGAAAGCAGTTTCTTTGCATCAGCATTTGAAAACTCACAGAAATAAGTCATTTCAATAATTTAGAGAAGTTATGATTAGAGACCTGTATTTATACTGAGATTAAAATTCAAAGAATAGCATTATGCTCTAGTGTTGATACTATCGAGAGGTGTGCTGTGTGTTATTTTGTGAACCGGGAGCACTGTGACATTGAGTTTTATATGTTCCAAAATGCCAGTTCATATGAAGTTGGAGCTCATATGAACTGGGTACAGCAGTTTTGATTAACTTCTAAAGATTTTATATTTTTATATCATACCATATCAAAATTTTAATGTTTATTAGTAATACGTCTTGAGAAGGTACTGTAATACATCACTTCCATTAGAAGTGAATTCTATTTATGTGTCTACGAGAGGGAGGCCTCCTCATTTATTACCCTCGTTTGCATATTTTGTATGAATCTTGCCTGAAGATGGCCTTATTATGGGCTGCAACATGTAGTGAATATAATTGTGCTTACAATAAAGTGTTGTGTTTAACCATTACTTACTTACAAATACTTCACAATTGAGCTGTGTTATTGTTTGCTCGTGTTATTAACTCCTAGAGATGGTGACATGTGACATAAGTAACAACAAAATAGCAGGCATTAGCTTTATATATTCAAGAATGTGTTTTGCTGTATAGCAGTTGAAGCTCCTAAACTTGTGTCTTGCATTTACAGGTAAATCGTTGTCACATTTAATCTTTCCCTTGTGATAAATATAGACATGATGTATACTGATAGTTTCATAATAACAACATTTGTAACATCTGTGGTTATATTTGCATAGGTAAATGAATGGATGTGTATGCATGCCATTTTTATTACACAAATATAGCTGTTATTTTGGCATGTAACATTTGAATGGTACATGGCCTGTTTGTAGTTTCAGACAATCTTAAGAGATGTGTAGTGGCTTGGGAGAAACAATTCCTGAAATTTCTTATTTATACACGATAAAGTAATAATAATCCCGAGAGGGTCTGGTGGTCCTTGGTATGAAATTTTCCTTTCATTATCAGTGAAATTAGTCACTTCCATGTGTTTTCTTGTCACAGAAGCTAGTCATTATGTGCATAGAGCAGGGTAACCAGAAAACATTGCAACATCCATTAGTGTTATATGTTTGTCTTATTTCTTATAGCCGTCCCGTACGAAGCAGCAAGAAGAGGGCCTTGGAGCAAGTGAAATCGTGGTGTGGCTCTATGACAAAGAAAGAATTTGAAACAGGTATAATAAAATAAGTATTTGGTATACCCCAACAAAGGTAAACAATTATATGGTGAGAAATGGCTCTGTGCGTTCAAAAGAATGTGTTTCACTTGAACACCGCCTTTCTGTGTATCAACAAGATGCTTGTGCTGTCCTGTAGACTGGGATATCCACTGATTTTGTTGGAACAGATAGTGTAACTCCCATTTAATGTTCCTCATCTTAATGTGTTACTTCATTGACCATTCAATTCCAGTGATCCCAGGTCAAGTATATGTGTAAAATTTCCCCCATTTTAATATTTTTACAAGTATAGTGTCCAAATACACTGCTCCACATACAAACCCTAAATGTGGTGGTTTGTTGATATATGTAGTATTCAATTTTAACGACTCCTCTTTATAACTGCTCTTTGATCATGCTTCAAGAAGGCCTAAATATGTAGGAGACTATAGACAATTAGGAGGGTAGTAGTAAATAAACTGCACGTCATCGGTTTGAATTTCTGTGACTTAAACAGGGGATTCACTCTTCTGGAAATTGTGCATAATTACCTTATAACACTGATTGTTAAAATTTACAGGTAAAAGAAAACATGGAGAGGAGAGTGACTCTGATGATGACATGGTACCTGCCAAAAAAATAAAATTAGAGCCACCTGATGATGATTGGAGTGGAGGTGAAATGGGGACATCCCTGAACAGTGGTGGATCTTCAGATGATGACTGCACTGAGAAGCGATCCAAACCAAATATTGTAGCCATACATGGAAACCAAAACAAAGTGATGGGCATTGTTCATAAATCACCAGCAGTACAAGTTGGAGATGATGTTATAAAACGCGGACCTGGCAGACCACCAAAACGAATTCAGTCAATTGATTCAAGTAATACCATAAATGGAATTGCCAAAAATAGAAGCTCCACAACAGTGGAGAAAGATTTGGCTGTGGAATTGGGCTTAACATCTGATTCCTCCCCTGAACATAAGAGTAAACCTCATCCCACTTTAAAACAGTCTCCTTCATTACAGCCCCCAGTTCTTGTTGCTAACTCAAAAGGTGTTATTAAGGTAGATCCACGACAGGTTCCAAACCTTACATCAGGTGTCTATATAGTGTCAAATAAATCTGGTATAGTTAAACTGAATGATTTGCCTTCATCACAAGTAAAAAGGGGTGTATCACCTGCCAAACAATCTCCACAAGGACAGAAAGTTTCAAATGTAGGAGTTGTGGTACCAGCAAGCAAAAGGGATGGTATTCATACTGGCATTTTGAGGAAACCTGTCTCCCATCCAAGCACAGGAACTCGAGCTGTTGTAGGCCAAACATCAAAACAAGGAATGCCAATAAGAGCACCCATAAATGTGAACTCGGGTTTGATCCGGGTGGCCCCACCAGGAAGTCTGAACAAGGCAGTGACAGGATTATCTCATATGCCAACCTCAGGGGGGAGACCTCCATTGATGTCACCGAGAGCTGGTTCTCGGCCTACTGGTTCTTCTCCCAGACCACTGTCTGTGTTGACCCAAAGGCCTGGTTTATTACAGACACCTCTGAGACCAGGACTACAACCCAGATTACCTGGAATATCTCTCAGACCAGGTTTAGGTTCTGGTTTTAAAAGGTTACCTGGAGGACCGCCAGGAGTTCAAACCAAAATCACCAGTGCTCTAAGGTCAAAAATGCCTTTACTGTCACCTTTAGGAAGGGGGCTAATACGAACTCCTTCTCCAGCAGCACAGGTGAAGAGTGGAATTAAACCTATCCATGCCATGTTAGGCAAGGCTGTACAGAGTTATGGCTTGTCATCAACAGTGTCTGGACAACAGAGATTAATACTAGCTAAGAAACAGCAGCCAAAGGAAACTGCTGTCTTGGTGAAGCAGGGTTCTGGTGGTGTCTTGATTCCGCCTGATTCTGTATCATTGAAACCTGGCTTAAGACCTGAAGATCCAAAGTTAAAGAAGCCAATAGGTAGAGGAAGGGGCAGAGGACTTCTAACAGGTGAAGGTATAAATAATAGACAGAGGGATAGCAAACTGGTGGATGGTGATGGCCTTCATATGGAGTTCCATGAAGTTCACACAAGCAGTGATAGTGATGATGGAATTGACTCCTTACCAGAGCTTCCAATGGGAGATCTTCCCTCATTGGAACCAGACAGTCCGCCACGACCCTTTACTTTATGTCCTGAAACTGGAAAGATTTTAGGTCAGGCAGAAGGAGAACCAACACCAGTTCCAAGTCCTGATCCTGAGCATGAGCGTGAATCGGTACCTAAAACAGAGGAAGAAGCAGAAGAGATTTTACCTGACAAGCGAGATGGTTCACCAATTCGTATTGCTGGGGAATCGCCATATCCAAGCGGTGATGAAGAAACATTACTGAAGGTAGAAATGAGTCCTGGTGGAACAACAGGTACTGTGGTAGAGAGTACTGTTACAGATCCAACGACATACATGAACACACTAAGGACACAGGAGGGCTTAACTGTTACGAAGATCAGTACTACAAATTCCAGCACAAGTGGTGGTCAGCGTCAGATTGCTATGTCCATGCCAAAAGTTGGAGGGGGCATTTCTGTCCCAGCAAGAAAACTGTTTCTAGACTCTACAAGTAACAGTAGTAGTGCTAGTGGTGCTGGTACCAGTAGCAGTGGGGGCAGCAGTGGAATAAATACTGAATTAGTGACATTTGGTGAAGATGGTGTTGTATATCAAATTTCAACAGGGGAAGAGCAGGATGGGGGGGAAACAATGTTAGTGTCTGCAGATGGAGAGCCACAGTGTGTGTATGTGACGGCAGAACAGGCAGCAGGAATGGAGGATGGGTCTGTCCTCACATTGGACACAGCTGTTGCTGAGGCTGTTGCACAGCTGATACCTGATCAGGTGAATGCGATAGGGGGTGGCAGTGGTTGCTCACAGTTTTATGTGAAGGAAGGAGATGCAGATAGTGGACAGCTGATGATCACATCAGAAGTTGAGCAGGGAGAAGAAATGACACAGGCCCAAGTTGTGGCTCAGGTAGTCCAGGAGGGAGAACCAGTGTCTGGAGCAGGTGAGTAGTGCTGATGCAATAAATCCTTTGTCCATTATTTGTGAAGGGACTTTGCAGTTGGTGGAATATTAATTTCATAGAAGTGCCTGTAAGGGCAGCACATATCACAGGAAGTTGATTGCACTACAATATCATCAAGTCTTTGTCCTAAATTATACTTTACATGTTTTGCAAATTTAAAAATAATTAATGCCTGTATGTCATGTTATTCTTTTTTTTAAATGGTTGTCTGTAAGGTAAATATATAAGAAGCACATTTGGCTGAAGGAATTATGACTGGCATTCTCTTATCCACGATTGCACATCATTACCCTTGCACATATTCCATTCAGGAGTTCTCAGATTGTTACATGCATACAGACAAATGGACAGATTATTTCACATAGTCACGCCAGAAAGATGTAGAAATGCCTCATAATGAAGTATAGTTTAGCATTATTGGCATTTTCAGCTTTGTCTGAACCAAGCACTTTGAAGATTCTTTAAATCTACTTTCCTTACTTGAGGAAAAGTGTGGGCTTATGAGATAAGTGGGCTAGCTGTGTCTTTCCATTTCGAATTATGTAGTGATTAAGTGACACTCATGAAATTTGGTATGAATATTGTGCCACAGGGAGCTATACCAACCTTGTGTAATTTGTAATTGCCTACACTAATTACGGTATGGCAGAGGCATGGATTTGTGAGATGGGAGTGCTACATTATCATGACTGCATTTGGGATCCCAAATAGTACGTAGTAATGGTTTTATAAGAAAATGTCAGCCTTTGCCAAAGAACTGCTTCTCTAAGGTACGTAATATATAGTATATGGAACATTAAAATGGAGGCTGTATGAAATCTGTATTTAGCTTTAGATTTGATGACAATAATTAATGAATTACAGAAGTTGGTCACGCAGAACTTAATATGGGTGTAAATCTGTAACACATATACAAGTTTTTTAATGAAATATTGTTACTAGTGCAATACTCATCAAACATTCAGCAGGAACTCTTCAGTCCACCCTTCTACTCCCATATTCCTCTCATCATTTTTATTTGTTCATCCTGTTGTCATTCCTCCATCTGTCCTAATTGTCCTTTACATTAAAATGCATTCCTGAGAAAGTACAAGAACAAATATTGGCTATGCTATGTACCATGTTATTTCAGTGTTCTCCCCAATATCATTATTTATGCGTGAACATGAACACAAGGCTCTATGTATGAAAGTATGTGTGAAGAATGATAAAAGTTTCTGTAGGGCATAATGAAGTAAGAAGTCACTGCAACATAAGTGTAGGTTGTTTATTCTACTGAATTATCATTTCTAGACATAATCCCCAAGCACATTAAGGCACTTGTCCCATCATAGCGCAGGGTATGCGGTGGCGCAATTGGTTGACGCATTGCCCTGCAAGCTGGAAGGTCGTGAGTTCGAATCCCCGATGGTGTCATTGGAATTTTTCATTGACATAATCCTTCTGGCCGCACTATGGCCCTGGGGTTGACTCAGTTTCTAACAGAAATGAGTACCAGGGATATTTCCTGGGAGGTGAAGGTGGCTGGTGTGTAGGGCTGACAACCATATCACCTTCATGTGCCTTCATATGCCTTCATGTTTTTGAAATCTGGGAGCCTCGACCTCCTGGAACCCTAAGGGCCTGTCCAGGCCTGTAATGGGATTGCTTTACCTTTACCCATCATGGCACAATTTTAAAAATACTGTCATAATAGAAGTCAGGCTCATACTTTCATTGTTAATGTTTTATGCAGTTTTGATGGACAACTCCAGTGCTGTGGATGATCTCCAAGTTGTGACTCATTGGTTTTCCAAAATGAGTTCTTCCACTTGCGCTGTGTTCTCGTCTGTCGTTGATGTTTGCGCTGACTAGTGTGATTGTCAAAGTTGTCCATTCAAACATTTACAAATTCTGCACCATTTTGTCGCATGCAGGGCGGTCACTGCGATGAATTTTGATGGAGAAAGCTTGTTTCATCCACAAAAACTGTATCACTCTGATAACTTCTTTGTGAGACAAAGTTTCCAATATTGTTACCATTTATCCTGTTAATAGCATCTGACTGACTCTTGCATCACCTGCTGTGTTATGCATACTAAAAAAGCTACTAGCTAAAGAAAAATAAAATGATTGATTAACTCAAAATACAGGGTACAGAACCAGATTTATTGAACATGCCTCGTGTGTATTCTGGTGTAATTCTTTGAGGCTGCATGCCAGATACTGAAAGTAAGTACTTCTGATTGGTGTCTGTATGTTAGGCAAGTCATTGATTAAAAATGTGGCAACTGTGCATAACTTTGAAAATATGTCCAGTAATTTCACTTTCGACCTGATCTGTATTAAATAATAGATCTACCCAGAAAGAAAATACAGTGATTATCATTACTGATTTTGGTGACATTGACAACCATGAGAGTAGCACTAATTTTGAACATACTTGCGATTTCAAGCAACATAAATTCTGGTTTGACAGTCTGAACACTTGATATTCACAAAGATAACTGTGACAGGTAAAATGGTTTGTTTCATCATGTATCATACACTCCCCTTCTTCATCCTTTTCTTGTAAAGCGTTTACTATTTGTGATGCCTCATTTTCATGGCACGTGATATGGTGTTCTGTAACTGCCTAGATTGAGGGTGAGGATGCAGGGTTTATGGGATGTAATGTTGTGTTGTTCGGAGTGGTTCCCAACAGTTAGAAGGGTGGTAGATGATGACACTGTGAACCTTTGAAATATATGGAACCACACACCCAGGGGTACAGTGTGATGTCCCTTTAAGACCTGAATCATCAGCAGTGCTACTGTTTAAAAGATTACATCTAAACTGGTGGTGTTTGATAACAGCTATGAGAAGGTTGGGCATAAGTAAGGTGGGAAAAAATAGTGATGACTTCCATAAATCATACTTTTATGAATTTTATTATTATTAGTAGTAGTAGTAGTGGTGGTGGTGGTGACCACAAAGGAGGGTGACAAGTCCAAAATATTGAGAAACATAGGACATGGATAAATGATTAAAGTATACAAAATTTCATTTGGAAAACATGAAGAGACCAATTTGAAGAACTGAGCACTCTTGGAAGGATAATATTGAAAGGGGTATGAAGGTGTAGACTGGATTTTTCTGGTTCAGGATATGGTTGAATGTTGGTCCATATGCACATGGGACAACTACCTTCTGAGTTGTGATATTGTGTACTTTGGTAGACAACTGCCAGACTATGTGGTTCACACCTCAAAAGCCAATAATAGTTACAGCCACTGCTGCTTGTGAATGTGGTAATAAAGTTTGTGGTTTCTTAAAAGATGGCTTAGTGTCACCTACTGGGGAAGAAATCTGTTTCATGAACTGAGTCAGTGTAGTTAGATATTACATCTGTAATGAAGGATAGGTGTTATATTGGGTGTAAGAAATTTCAGGAATTTGTACCATAAATAATGTTGCAGTGAGAGTTTTTTCATCCAGGATACATGGGAATTAGGATGTGCCGAGTTGATAGAGTGGTGATTTAAAAAGCACAAGTTTAATGCAGGCTTTGATGTAAAAACAAAACATACAGGGTGTCCCAGGAATTAAGGTCATTACTTCAGGATTTAATTCCACAGCTGATTCTGGGTCAAAAACGCCATATACACATGGGTCCGATTCACAACAGTTCAGGAGTTATGAGTTTTTAAAGTACAGTAAATAAATTGGAAAGGAAAGAGCAGCATTGTGCATTTATTGAGATATGTTGTTACATGTACAGTTACAGATTCACCGTTCAACACTCAGGGAAGTTGTTAGAAGTGCCCATTGACATTGTTGTGTTTGACTTCATACCCTTTCCAATTTTCATACACACATTGGGGATGACACACTTCCTAGAGTCCTCCATCTGCTTGAATATGTTTTCCGACTTGTGTGACCAGAGAACTTGTAACTGTACGAATCACTGCAGCATTGTTGATGCTTCTTGCAGCGCTGAGAATTTGCTGGAGTAGTTCTTCTCTCATGTTCACCTTGTGTGCATACACCATAGCTTTCATATAACCACACACATGGTAATCTAATGAGTTCAGATCCAGTGACCATGGTGGCCAATTCTTGAACCTCCACGATCAGTCCATTGGTTTGGGAATTTAAGATTCAAATACTGCCTGACGACCTGACTGAAACGAGGCTGTGCTCCATCATGCTGGTAGTACATCTGTCGTCGTGTTTGTAGAGGAACATTCTCTAAGAGCGCTGACAGTTCATCTAGCAATGAGTTGGTCACCAATGACACTACACCACACATTTGTGAAAAAGTGATGTTGGTAGTTGCTTTCGACAGTTCCATGTGGATTATCATGATCCCATAAATGGGAGTTTCTTGTATTGTTGAATACATTGTGGGTAAAATGAGCTGCTGCACTTCAACTGCTCCAGACTCAGCAACCGTTGCAAATTGGACCCATGTGCATGTATACAGTATGACATTTCTGACTTGGAATTAAGCCCTGAAGTACTGACCTCAACTCTGAGAGTCTGGTGACCATTACACACAGAAGGAATGTATCCATACCTTATCCAGCGCATTCAGCATCTTGAACCTGCGGACATGTGTAACCAGTTGGAATTGTGCTGTTGGATTAATTCTAACCCCCATATGATTCATAACATTTTGTTCACTGAAGAAGCCCACACAAGGTGAACACGAGAGAACTACTCCAGCAAATTCTCAGTGCTGCAAGAAGCATCAATAACGGTGCAGTTCTTCGTAAGGTTACAAGTCCTCTGGTCACACAAGTCAGAAAATGTATCCAAGCAGATGGAGGACATGTCGAACAACTCGCTTGAGTTTTGAACTGTGAATCTGTAACTGTACATGTAACAACATATCTCATAAATGCACAGTGTTCCTCTTTCCTTTCTAATTTATTTACTGTATTTTAAAAACTCATAACTCCTGAACCATTGTGAATTGGACCCATGTGTATATGACAGTTTTGACTCAGAATCGGCTCTGGAATTAAACCAAGAAGTAGTGACCTTAACTCCTGGGACATCTTGTGTATTTAAAAAAAAACCACCGACAGTAAAATATGCAGCACAGAATATATTGCCAGGTGTTGCAGGAGCTGATACATCATTAACTTGTTCCTTTGGGAAATCAGGTGTAGAAGCGCATGGAAAAATGTGCATTTGAGCAGATATGCCACTAAACAGAGTGCTTCATTTACTGTATGTAGTTTAATCAGTCAAAATTATAATCTTGTTGTGTATTGTTAGGTGCAACAAGAAGAGTGGTGCTCCTCCTACCAGATGGTAATCTCATGATGACCGAGGTGGACGAGGAACAGTATGCAGCTCTGGAATTGGACAAATGAGACTCGGAAATCTCATTTCAGTTTGAAATTCTAGTTGGAACAATAAAGTGAAGTGATGTGACATTTTTGGCAGTTTGAATAAACATTTACTATTATGCACCATTGCATTCAGTGATTGTGATCCACATTTCTTGGTGTACAGAAACTTGAAGCATTGTAAGATCTCCACATGTCACTACAAGAAGACCAGAAGGGAAGTGACATTTTGTAACTGCTAAGTTCAAATAGATTTATTTTGATCTGGAAGTGTGTTTGAAAGATATCTGAACAGATTGCTGTACAAAGTGTATAGCTTAATATTAAGGGGAGAATAATGCAGAATTTGATAGTATAGACATGTATTTTATTTAATCCTTATAATGTTATAACACTTGTAACACGTTTCATGCACTTTGACGGGCCTGTGGACAAGCCAAGACAGTGGTAATGATACCAGGCTTGCACATTGCCAGTTTTTATTACCATTGAATAAAGCACATTTTACATGTTAAATAAGTAGCCTGAGTAATGAAGCTCATTATCAGATGTTCACTGCATTGTGTTTTCGGTTGATATGTACTTGATGTCTGTTTTGAAAAATTTTCTTATATAAAGATGCCATTGTTTACTGAGAACTGTGTGTCACTGCATGAGATCTGTTTAAGGGGAAACTTACTCAAATTTTAGTATAGCTCTTATTCCAGAAGCTAAATATAATATTCTGTTATACCTCCTTTATGTGATTAGTGCTGTCAGAAACAGCAGAGCATCATCTACTGATACTGTAATACAATAACAATAATAATAATTATTATTATTATTATTATTATTATTGTCACTCATAATACTTTCAGCTGTACTTTTTTTTTGTATCGATAAATATACAGATGTCCTGTCTAACACAACTATTCGTTTATTGTAATACAGCCACAAGTTTTGGTGTGTGTATGGGACCATCATTAGGCTGTCACATAAAGGCTTTTAAAAAAGGTAAATAAGCATACAAGTTATACACTTCTTTTCTTTCATATTTTATTTCTTAAAAAAATTTACTTGTATTTTGTTGTCATCTAGTAGCTGTTGTGTGTACTGGGTTTTGAAAAATAGAGGGTACAGACTTTAAAGATGTAAGTACTCACATAATGAGCAAAGAAGTCCCAGTCATCTCATCCAAAAACTAATGCTTGCTACAATATGGGTGATTTTCGTGTTACCTCTACAACACTTGCTGTATGTGGTTTCCATGTATGTCAACATGACTTCTGGCTCTTCGTCAAGGAGAAAGGCAATCTCTTTCAGAAATTCCTGGTTTTTTGCTTTAATCTCTTGACGGACATTCTCTGTTCATTGCCGTAGCACCTCCAAGTTATTGAGTCTGAATACACCAAAATCTTAGGTGTTCACGTGTTGTCAGACCGCAACTCAACCAGACTTTCAATTGACCACATATAGAATATGGAGGTCCAGTTAACTGGCCTGCATGATCCCCTAGCTTCATTCTCTGGATATTTGGCTGTCAGGACACGTAAAGACTTTGGTGTATTCAGTGCTGATCAATGACTTAGAGGTGTTACAGCAACATGGAGAGGGTGGCTGTAATGAGATTCAAGAAAAACCTGGAATTTTTGAAAGAGTACACCCTTCTGTGTGATGAAGAGCTGGAAGTCATGGTGACTTGCATGGGCACCACATGACAACTTGTGCTGTACATATCACATAAAAATTACCCATATTTCAGCAGGCATTGGTTTTTGGCTATATGTTGACTGGGAATTTCGTGCTTATTGAAGTGAGTTTTATATACCCCTCACCTTTCAAAGCCCAGTGGTTGGTTTACATAACACTAGGTTGAACATTAAAGAATTCTGCATGGTGCTCACATTGTGTTTATGTATTTCATACAGATCTCGGAACAAAAATGACTTTTGCCATATACAACATTAACAGATTGGTTTTGTATGCCCGAGGTGGAGAGTGTTTACTGCATGGTTCACACAAAGTCCCTGTATAAAACAGATATGTTTTGTCTTTAAAGGGTTAAAGTCTGTAACCATTTTTTTCAACACCCTGTGTAAATAAAATAATCTATGTTACAAACCATTATTTTTAAAAACACCTATTCTGGACAATATGTGCGGTTTTTATGGTTCATATTTGGTATATTTTAAATTCAAAACTGTCTTGAAGATATTGCTTGCACCGAGGTGTGTTTTATTCCCATCATTCTTCTGTCTTATTTAATGTTGTGTGGTGAACGTTGATTTCTCATGGAGTATATAATCCCTTATTATTAATTTTTCATGTTTTAACTTCTGTATCTTCTCTCTTTACTTCAGAATGTTTCCTCATTTGAGGTCATCCAGTGTGGTGATAGCATGAAGTATATAGAGCTGGGAGTCCCCATCATTAATATATTTGACACTAGAGAACAAACCGGAAAAGAAAACATTCTGAAGTAAAGTTAGAAGACTGACACTGGACATGAAAAATCAATAATTGGGGTTTATATATTCTGTCTGAACTCAGCCTTCACCATACAAAATCAAATAAGACTTCAACACAAGGAAAATCTTGAACATAATTTCTAATTCAATTATATCAAAATACTAACCATAGAAACCACGCATCTTGGCCAAAATAGCTGTTTTTAAAATAATAGTTTTTAGTTAGATGATGTTATTTATATATGACAGCTGCTAGGTGACACAACAAAATAAAACAATTAAGCCTCACATATAAAAAAGTGCATAGCTCATGAGCATATTTGCCTTTTTTAAAAGCAGTTTTGACAGCCTGAAGATAGTACTATAAGTGGAACAAAACATGTCATTCTATTGCAGTAAATGAATCGCTGTCTTGGACAGAAAGCCTCCATATTTATCAGTACTGGTAATATAACACAGTGGGATAGCAATCCTTAAATTG
>Ga0136643_10001199_pt1 | contig 31096 bp, 32 predicted proteins | sample TergutLab28metaG_FD_96883 | JGI IMG/M metagenome (GOLD analysis project Ga0136643, IMG submission 96883) | Labiotermes labralis P1 segment gut microbial communities from Petit-Saut dam, French Guiana - Lab288 P1 (version 3) (version 3) | ecosystem: Host-associated > Arthropoda: Insects >...
GACATCGCCTATGGACACAGGATTTTCACCTGCCACCGCAGCAGACAAAGTATACATCATTTTTACTTTCCATTCAAGACACGCTGTTGCCTCCGTGACAGTTTGCATATCTTGTTTGAATACAGGTAGATTGATTATGCTTACGTTTGCATTAAGGAACCAGTGTGTATCCTGTATTCACGCTAATATGTAAGCATTTTGATACATAGAAAGCGCATAGGTCGATGATGTCTTGTTTGCAACCAGCAAGCAACCATCGCTCTATGCGCTTTTGTCTTTCTTCGACCTTTTAATTCACGCGAAGCGTGAAAATCCCCATAAGAAAGGAGCCCACACCCTATGGAAAAATCACTCGAACTCAGACTCATAGACGAGCTAGGTCGCATAGTCATCCCCAGAGAAATTAGAGAAACACTAGGCTGGAAAGACAGAGACGAAATCAGCTTCCAAATCACCGAAGACAACGCCCTACTTTTACGCCGCGTAGAAAAAAACTAACCCCCATCACTAGCCAAATAAAGAATTGAAGTCATTTACGGCGCAGGTTTAAACTTGCGCCCTACATATGGTACAGAAGCATGGACGGGCAAATAGTTGGTTTTGGAGCGTACGAAGCGTTTAGGTAGATTCATGCGATAGAAAAACGTCATTTGCTAGGGTGACAACCCGAAGCAAATGACTTTTTTCTTCGCATGAAGCTACCTAAACATCAGCGAAGTAGCGGAAAAACCAACTATTTGCCCGTCCATGCGACAGCCCACTCATCTAAAGCCCCCAAAAACCATCCCCGCATACACAAGAACTGCAAGCACTACTAAACAGCCGCAGCACACCATTCGCGGCAATGTTCAATACGCTTGCCATTATCGCCCTCTTGCTCGGCAAACGCATATGAGTTCAACAACTTACACGGGAAGTCCATACATTGCCCGCAGTGTTCATGCTTGCGCGCTTCACAACAACGCTTGACACCGCATTCTCCCCAGAATGGATTTTCTACCAACAAGCAACCTTTGCAACCTATTTCTTCTTTGTACTTGCATTCATCACATTTTATACCGCATCTTGATTGAACCATTTTTCATCAACCCTTTTTAGGGGATATTTTAGCATGGTTAATGCGACATCTGTCTGTCGTGTTCATTTTGCTTTTTATACAACCCCAATCCGCTTCACATACCGCAAGTACAAAAACTGTGGCCGCCAGCGCATGAGCCGCAACATGTTTACCATATCATGGTAGGCTTCTTCCATTATCGCGGCTTCGGTTTCGGTCACGTCAATACCCGAATACCGTGCCTTATAGTAGAGGTCAATCAAGTCTTTGAAAAATACCGAATCGCTTTTAAATGCAAAACGTTTACCCATGTGAGTGCCATATGCCTTGGGGGTTTCGCCTGACTTTAATGGCTTTGTGTAATACTCAACAATATCGAGTATTCCATTAAAATATGCGATGGTTTGCTCGTCTCTGGTTAGGACTTTTATTTTTTTAAGACCGCTTCGCACATGCCAATATTGTCCCGCACTACGTGCTAAAACCAACAAAGCAACCAGCACCAAAACCCCTAATACTAACATCTGCATTTCTTGTAACGTTAATGTAGCGGTCGGGGCTTCTCCGGGCTGATTGATTCCTGTAAATTCACCCGCCGCGAAGGTGGTTTCACCGCCTGGGTGCATCCATGGCCCCATCATCATTTGCAGCCATTCATATTCATCAAAGAATTCCATGGGGTCCCACACACCACCGGCACCGCCTGTAAATTGTGGCGGCGGGGCTATCATATGGGCCAGTGCCGCATAGGGAGGCGTGGATTCTACAATCAGCCAGCCAAAACCTTCAAGATAAACTTCTACCCAAGCATGTGCCATACTGTTTGTTACACTTATCGTTGTATCTTCGCCCCATACAGGAGGCAGTACAAAACCTTCAACATAGCGGGACGGCACACCGGCGATGCGGCTCATGATTGCCATCGCGGATGCAAAATATGTGCAGTACCCCTGCCGCCCTTCAAAAAGAAAATGGTCTACAAAACACATATTGCGCGGCACGGGAGTCGTTTGGAGTGTGTAGGGGATATGAAGCAAGTATTCTCGGATGGCCATAATGCGGTCGAAGTCGTTGTCATATTCATCTATTATTTCCATGGTTAAGTCATACACCCGCTGCGGAACTATTTCTGGCACGTCCATGAAATTTTGGCGTACTTGAGCGGCGTAATTGGCGAGTATATTATTAGAAAAATCGTCTAGCCAGGCTAAAATAAGGTCTTCACCTGGGGCAATGCTGAATGGTACTTCGGTGACTACGCCATCAGACATCATTTCTAACCACTGATCTGGCGAAATTTCATGGTTGTAATAATTGAATAGCCTCATCATTGCTTCCACCGAAAAATCTTGCACATCATCCATGATAATGTGCCACCCAGAAAGATGCCAGTTGGCATCATGCGCGATGGACATGACCCCAAACGACAAGTCTCCTTCACGCTGAAAAACACTGGGAATGCCTCCATCGGCTATGATTTCCCACATCTGCTGTTCAAGTATTTCTCTGTCTGTTTCCCAGTCATTACTATAACCATCATCACCCCAAATGCCATAATAGGATAGATGTTCTTCAATAAAGTTGAGTATGTCTGAGACAAATACATCTATTGAAGTAAACTCCTGATTACCCAAAGAAAATACTGATGTTTCGGCATGTCGTGCCGCATACAATCCTTCCTGTGACTGACGCAACATTTCTTGCACAAATGAAAGGTTCGTGTCTACATTTAAAAATTGAATGTCATAGCTGGTATGGCGCGACATAAAACCTGGTGCGCGCATATCTCCAATGGGTGAAATGGTAGACTGAGGCAAATAATCCTGTGCCGGGTTTGTAAAATCAATGTCAAACGCACGTGCCGGACGGAAAATTGTACCTGTGCGCTGGTCACCAATATTAATGCTTAACGTATCAACGGGGAAATAGGTATTCAAATGAAAAGGCCGTATCGGGTCTGCGACGCGAAGCGTACGAAAATTTCTAATTTGATTATGTTCACGGGTGGGAAGGATATCGTCAAGAGAATGTATCCAGCCATTTATGACAGATGCCTGCCGTATTAACGCGGCGGTGGTTTCAAGCATTTCAAAATGCCCTGGGGTCAACCCATGGGTATAAATTGCATCATCTTCCAATGACTGCACCCAAGAATGCCCTGTATATGTGTCACTAATCGCACCAATTAAATATACACGCCCGGGGCTGTCAACGGTCATAACAGGGCGGTTGTTTAACGTAACAGGCCCGCCAAGACGCCCGCCGGCACCGGCAAAACCCGTACTTTGGAACGAGAAATACATCGGATTAAAAAACTCAAACAACCTGTCTTCAAGAAATAATGGGCGGCGCACATCGTCAAGCGTACGCCTTACATACAAATCGGAATAAGTGGGCATCGCCAAATGCGTAGCCAAAACCAATCCCGCAAAAAGCGGAGCAGCCAACAATACAACAGACGTAACCCTATTCATACGCCGAATCAAAAGCAAACAAAAGCAAACTAAGAAAAGAAAAAACGACGTTTCATCACGGGTAAAGCCAGGCACCCAACTAAATAAGAAGATGATAATACCGCCGCCAGCCAGCAAGAAAAAGCTAAAATAATAAAGCATAAACACAACAACAATAAAGCCCAGCATAAAGCACACAATCCAAATCACGGTGCGCCCCAGTTCCTGTGTAAACAAATAACCTTGAATCATTTGCCACATGTCATATAAATGTGGGTACTGCGCCTCAACATCTTCCAACGTGAAAAACACAAAAAGCCCGCCCAGCAGCAAAATAGCCAGTGTAGCAAGCTTTGTCACACGACTGTAAAACACCACAAGAAAAAAGACTATTGCAGTCAAGCCAATAAAATAAAGGTTGACAGGGTTCATAATAATGAGCGTACTAGTCAAAATCGTACGTGACACCGAAAAAATATATAAGCTGCCGACTAATACACAAAAGAGATAGTCAATCCAGGGTTTTGGATTGTCTGGCCTCAGTTTCAGCCATTTTTCCATGGACAATGACCTCCTATGGTGAGACTTTAAAACAAGGCGTATTGCCGTCTTTAAGCAGTTGGAACGCCTCTTCTGATTCTTGATGCGGAGTGGATGTTTCAAAATAAATGATTGAAATATAATGCCCATTGCTTGCCGCGTTTAGTATACGCTCACTCAGCTCTTTGTCTATACGAGCGGTGAAAATGACTGCGTTTATATAACCTGCCGACTCGTTAAGGGCATGGCTTAGTATGGCAAGTGGGTTCAGACCTGGGGACATTTCAAATTTTAAACGGGATGCAGCGTTGTAAATGGCTTCAAATTCTTGTGGGTTGCGGGTTTTTGTTTCAGTTCCGTCGGTGGATATAAAATCTACTGGCATCCCTTTGTTTAAGCAAAAACGAGCCAGACTGATGGACTGCTCTACCATTGCATCTTCTAAAGGGTAGCGTTCCTGCGGTGGCAGATTAAGCTGTGTGCTGTCTAAAATGATTTCTACTTGATTTAATGCGTTTGCCTGAAATATTTTGACCAGCCACTCGTTGCGCTTGGCAGTCAGTTTCCAGTGGACACGCTTGATTGAATCCGTTGGAACATAGGGACGAATATCAGAAATGGTCGCATAGTCTTCGTCGCGTATGTCGAAGCGAGAATGGGCTTGTGTCAGTAAATTCATAGACATTGGATAATTGTCTATGTTGGATACATTGGGGAATGCAGTGATTGTTGTATTTTTATTGTACACTCGTTTCAGCTGAAAAAGCCCTGCAATGTCATTTGCGCGCATCATTTTTAATCCCAATTCATATTGCCCGCGATATCGAACTTTAAAAGGGATTTCTACAATCACGGGCTTAAAGGGGTTTAGGCTAAAATAATACACTTCGGCAGCCTCTACGGCATGAGTGTCGCAATAAAAAACGCATTCTATATGAGAGAATGGCATGGGTGTCAAACTATGTAAGCGTACTTTGTAAACGCCGTTTTCATTTTTTTGAACCGATTTGGGCACAGACTGCTTTACATTCAGCCCCCTTAACATAATAAACGTAACAATATATGAAAGTACCGGCAAAAGCAAAAGAACAATCAAGCCAACATAAAGCACACGTTCGCCCGACAACCACGCATAAATGGTTACAGTGATTAACGTACAAACATATATTAAACGATTCAACCCTACGGGTGTTAGTTTTTTAGTCAGGATTCTCTTCATCTTTCTGGGCGCACCAATACGGCGGCGCGTTCTAAGGCACGGTCTATGATATCAAATTCGGTGATTCTTTTAATATTTGCTTCTTGCCTTAACAAGATGCGGTGGGCGAGTACATGATGTGCCATTTCTATACAGTCGTCGGGTATTACATATTCACGCTCGTTGTACAATGCCCATGCTTGGGCCGCTTTAAACAGACATATGCTTGCCCGTGGGCTTGCACCTAGCTTTACATCACTATGTTCCCGCGTATAACGTGCAACGGCTACGATAAACTGATTGATTGCCGTGTCTACATGCACCCGCTCGGCCAGGTTTTGAATGGCTACAATATCTTCGCCACTGGCAACAGGCACAAGCTCGTCCATAGGGTTTTTCCCTTTGAAGCGATCCAGCATACGGCTTTCTTCCCTGTCATCGGGGTAGCCGAGTGATATTTTCATGAAAAAGCGGTCTAATTGTGCTTCGGGCAATGCAAAGGTTCCTAAATAGTCTACCGGATTTTGTGTGGCCAGTACGATAAAGGGAGTGGGTACGGGGTATGTTTGGCCGTCCACAGTCACTTGATTTTCTTCCATCACTTCCAGCAAGCTAGACTGCGTTTTGGGGGATGTTCTATTGATTTCATCGGCCAGTACAAATTGGCTCATGACCGCGCCTGGGCGATATTCAAAGTCACCTGTTTTTGGAGAAAACGCCGAATAACCTGTGATATCACTGGGCATGATGTCCGGTGTGAATTGAATGCGCTTGAAGCTGCCATTGACAGAACGAGCAAGCGCCGCAACCAGGCTAGTTTTACCTACACCCGGCACATCTTCAATGAGTACATGCCCACGGCAAGCCAATGTGGTCATTACCAATGAAGCGGCATACTGTTTGCCAACGATTACTTTCTCCACACTACCGATAATCTGTTTCATGCAGCTGAGTGCCTGTTTGCTGTTTGTTATTCTCGATTCGCTCATAATAGTTAGGGCGACCCCCTTTTAAATTTATTGAGTATTTCTTAGCCCTACATATCGTTTGCCCGGCTCTAATGAACCGTATAAATATTCTATGAGTTCAGTGGCGGTTACGAGTTCGAATCCCTCATCAACTAGCCGTGGAATGACTGTTTCCATCGCCTCGGCTGTAGATGGATGAATGTCATGTAATAAGATAATTGCACCGCGTGTGACGCGCTCCATGATATGCCAATAAATATGGTCTGCATCACGATAACGCCAGTCTTGTGGGTCTACCGACCAGTGAAGTAGGGAATAACCGAGTTCTTCAGCGACTTCTATCACTCTATCGTTGGTATGCCCATATGGCGCACGGAAAATTTTTGGTGCGGGTTCGCCAATGACGGCTTCAATTGCCGCACTGGGTGCTTGAATTTGGTATTTTATTTGCTCTGCATTCAGCCGCGTTAAATTGTGATGTGCCCAGGAATGCCCAATGACTTCGCTGCCTGAATCCACTGCACGTTGAATCGTGTCCTGCCAGTCATCTATGCGGTAGCCAAGCACACAAAATGTTGCACGTGCGCCATATCTTTCAAGGATATCAAGGATTTGTTCTGTATATTCTATTGGGCCGTCATCAAATGTTATTGCTATTTTGCCACGCTCGCCAGCGATAACTATAGGCTGATCGTATAATTCGGGGTTATATTCTATTTCTTCGTCATGATATTCTTCATCATATTCGTCATTTTCTTCATCAGTAGGTGCTTGGTATGTTGGTTCTTCACTTGAAACGATATCATCTGTTGGCATTTCCTTCGGTGTTGTTTCATCGTAGGATGTTGAGGGGTTTTCCATTGTGGCATCCTCCATTACCGTCGTTTGGATTTCAGGTGGATTAGTAGGGCTTGATGGGTTAGATTCATTGCTAGGCACATAAACTTCCGTCCACACGCCTGATACTTCCTCAGCCATGCAGGCGGTAAACCCCACTAATAAAATTAAAATAATACAAACAACCAGAAATTTTAAACCCTGCCGCTTTCGGCGGAGGCAAAAATCGGATGATGCAAACTTTGTACACATTGCAGCTGGGTTAATTTTCACGCGCCCTCGCCCCCTTTTAACCTAAAAAGTATAAACTACTATTGGGAAATAGTCAAAGGGGGTGTTTGATATAGAAGGCCGTTTCCTACGACATAAAAAAATCGTCATTCGAGGTCAAACCCACAACGACGATTTTGTATGTTTCGCAACGATTATTCACTTACAGAGTCTTCATCCTCGGGCGTTTCATCAATTAAATCCATGCGCATGAAAAATGTGTCCATTCCACCCATTAAACCTGCGTCAGAATCTATTTCCGGCATAAAATCATCATCGTCGTCAAAATCGTCAAAGTCATCGTCACCATAAAGTATATCGTATATTAAATTATCCAACCCAGGATGGTCGGTCAAGTCAGATAAATCTTCGTCTAAAATAGAAGGCATTTTTTTTGCAGGAGGCAAATTGTCAGTTGGCACATCTTCATTATCGTCATAAAAATACAGACCAGCAGCAATTACAGGTGGTTCAGGTTCTTCAACCATCACTAACTTCATTGCCGAAGTCGTGGTTTTAGAACTATGACCCTCTTCGTCTGATTCTTCCTTATCATCTGCAATGGGGTCATTTGCTTCGCTTTCAGAGGCGCGCTCTTTTTCTTTCGCATGAAGGGCTGCCACTTCTGCGGCGGATAATGTGCCGGCGGTAGCGATTGGCAATGTTTTGGCAATCATTTCAGGTGTGTATCCTATTTTTGTAGCTAACTCTGTCCAAATTTTAGCACTCACTTCTGTTGTAAAGGTTTCAGCCGCATCTATCTCAAATATTCGTGTTAAATTTGATTTTTTACGCATGGCAATCAATCCCAATCCTTTCGTGCCTGTCTTTATTTTTTATTTTAGACTTACCCTGGCACAGGGGGTCTTTTTTCTGTAGAGACATCATATAAATACTTTAATGCATCTTGTTTGAGAATTTTGTATAAATTTGCGAAAGATAGAATCATCGTTTAATCCATACAATTACTTCTCGGGGTTTCACATTTTAATACGAAGTATTCTACTCTTTTTTGTAGATTTAGTAAAATGCAACAAAACATATCGCATATTATTTCATTCTTATTTTTGACTGATTTTACATGGACTTATTAAATATAAATCCATTCATACTTAAAGCGAAAGCGTAAAAATAAATTCAACTAATTGCAAAATGCAACTAGTTGAATTGAATATTTTCTTGAATATTCCTCATTTTTCAGTAACTCTAGCAATACGATTAAATTTTTCATCGACAAACCACGCACTTGTAAATTATAAACATTCTACTGAGAATAAATTAAACATAAGAACGAAAAATAATTCAAAAGTTTATGTTAAAACCCCTTGACAAATTAAAACTTTGTGCATTATTATCTATGTCGTAACAATAATTTAATAATACATCCAGAGTGGTGGAGGGACCAGGGCCCTGTGAAACCCAGCAACCGGCAGAACGCACGGTGCTAACTCCCCCGATTTTAACAATGGTTAAATTTCGGAAGATGCGCATGGTTAGTACATGAATGTTCGCCGATTAAAGCCCTGAGTAATTAGAGTGGCTTATTTTTTTGCTAAATAAAAGGAGGATTTGAAATGAAAAAATTATTATTACTTACACTGCTTATTGGCGTATTGGGTGCATTCACCGCCTGCAATGAACCCAGCGGTGCAGCCCCCGAAAACCCAGGTGATGGGATAACGCGGATAAGAATAGGCGCGACCCCACGCCCACACATGGAAATTTTAGAATACATCGCCCCGTACTTATTAGAAGACGGAATTGAACTGGAGCTTATTGAATTTACAGATTTCTTTGTAATCAATCCAGCACTGGCAGACGGTACACTGGACGCAAACTACTTTCAGCACACCCCGTTTTTAAGCGCGTCACCCTATGCCGACGTACTCTATATGATGGGATTAGTGCATATTGAACCCATGGGGCTGTATTCTCTTACAATAGACAGCATAGGAGACCTGCCGCAAAGCGGCACCATCGCAATCCCCAACGACCCAGCAAACGGCGGGCGGGCATTGTTACTGCTTCAAACCCATGGGATAATCACGTTAGACCCAGCCGCAGGCATTTTGGCAACGCCGTTTGACATTATCGACAACCCATACGATATCGAATTTCAAACATTAGATGCGGCAATACTACCACGTATTCTGAGTGACCCTACTGTGGACGCGGCAGTGATAAACACCAATCACGTGCTGGCAGGCACAGACCTAAGCCCCATGCATGATTCAATCATCATAGAAACCCCCGAGTCACCATACGGCAACGGCTTAGCGATTCGCCGTGCAGACGCCGACAATCCAGCTTTACGCACATTGCTTAGTCATTTGCAGTCCGAACGTGTACGCGCATTTATTTACAGGCAATACGAAGGCGCGGTATTACCCGTGTTTTAGGAGACCGCTATGCCAATAAAAATTGCAAACGAACTACCGGCCCGCACCCAGCTAGAAAACGAAAATATTTTTGTAATGACCGAAACTAGGGCCATTACACAAGATATTCGCCCGTTAAAAATTATGATTGTCAACCTGATGCCTACAAAAATCACTACTGAAACTCAGCTTTTGCGCCTGCTTGGAAACACGCCTTTGCAGGTAGATATTGAGTTAATCAAGCTAGATTCCCATGTGTCTAAAAACACTTCGGCAGAACATTTGCTGACGTTTTATAAGTCATTTTCGGAAGTGAGGCATTTAAAATTTGACGGACTGGTTATCACAGGCGCACCCGTTGAACATTTAGCCTTCGAAGCCGTAAACTATTGGGCAGAATTGTGTGATATTATGCAGTGGTCGCGGGATAACGTGACATCCACCCTGCATATTTGCTGGGGGGCTCAAGCTGGGATTTATTATCATTATGGAATAGACAAAGTAAGACTCGACAAAAAACTTTCGGGGGTTTATTTGCACAAGGTGCTATGTCATCAAAAAATGTTGCTGCGCGGCTTTGATGGGGCATTTCTTGCGCCGCATTCCCGCTGGAGTACCTCTTGTGAAAAAGCGATTGAAAAATGTGAACAGCTAGAGGTGCTTGCCGCGTCAGACATGGCTGGGATGCATATTGTCGCGTCAGAAAAGGGTAAGCATATTTTTGTATTTGGGCATATGGAGTATGATGCCAACACTTTAGCGGATGAATATTTCCGTGATGCCGCCAATGACAGCCAAACAGACATCCCATACAATTATTTTATGGGAAATAACCCTAGAAACACACCCATTTCCACATGGCGCGCCCATGCAAACTTGCTTTTTTCCAATTGGTTGAATTATCATGTTTACCAAGCAACACCTTATGATATTGGCAGAGTATAGGAGTGATAACCATGACAAATATAGCAATAATGGGCTTTGGAACGGTAGGTTCCGGCACATTTGAAATCATTACAAAAAATACAGAAAAATTCGGCAAATCTATCACGATAAAAAAAGTGCTGGACGTACGCGAATTCCCTGACCACCCTGTTAGCAAAATTTTAACAAAAAATTTTGATGATATCTTAAACGATGATGATATTACCATCGTGGCTGAGACTATAGGCGGCACAGGTTTTGTTTATGACTATACAAAAGCCCTTCTGGCGAAGGGCAAAAGCGTTGTAACCAGTAATAAAGAAATGGTAGCCGACCACGGCAAAGAGCTAGTAGAAATTGCCGCAAAAGCAAACGCGCACTACCTTTTCGAAGCCAGCGTTTGCGCGGCTATTCCAATCATACGCCCGTTGCGCCGTTGCCTTGCCGCCAATAATATCACAGAAATTAAAGGCATCTTAAATGGCACGACCAATTACATTTTAACAAAAATGCTAAAAACGGGTGAAAGTTTTGACAGCGTATTAAAACAGGCGCAAGCGCATGGTTATGCCGAAAAAGACCCGTCGGCTGATATAGATGGCGACGACACATGCCGAAAAATTGCCATACTCGCATGGATGGCTTTTGGCGAACGCGGCAAAGACGTTCACTGGAGAGACATTCCAACCAAGGGCATCACGCATATTACATTAGAAGATTTGCATGAAGCAGACGCCGACGGAAGCGTATTAAAGCTCATCGGACACGCGAAGCTGGTAGACAACAAAGTCGAATGTACAGTAAGCCCTATGCTGCTTGACAAGGATAATCCACTGGCCAGTGTGGACGACGTGAATAACGCAGTGCTAGTCACCGGAGACGCTGCTCAAGATGTGATGTTTTACGGGCGCGGTGCAGGTAAGTTAGCTACAGGCAGCGCCATTGTTGCAGATATTATAGAGATTATGGGTTGATTTTTGACAACAAAAAAACGCACAAAACCGTGCGTTTTTTTATTTTATATTAATTGTGATTGCCATTATTCCAGTCACTGGGTGGTGGGTCAAAATGTGTTGGTTCGTCATAACGTGGTGCATCAGGCATAATGAGTGCGGCTACAATGTACGCGATGATGCCCGAACCGCCAAACAACGTAAAGGCAATCCAGAGCAGACGCACGATGGTTACGTCCATATTGAAATACTCGGCGATTCCGCCGCATACGCCGCTGATTGTGCAATTGGTTGCCGATTTGTGTAGTTTTTTCATATCCCTACCTCTTTCTAGGCTATTTATTTTTTATTTTTTTGCTTGTGAAATAATATACGCAACATTCAAAGTTTTAGTCTGAATAATACACTAAAAAAATAAATTCAACTTCTTGCATTTTGCAAGAAGTTGAATTTATTTTGTTGACTTACAAAAAAAACGGATAACCCGCAATCATCGCGCTTCTTCCATCTATTCTTGCGGCATAGGAGAAATATCTATCTCCTGCGGCAATAATATGATCCGTTATTTTAACATCAATAGTCCTTAACGCTTCAGAAATGCGTGCCGTTGCCTCATTGTCGCCGGAAGATGGGCGCATTGTCCCGCCGGGGTGGTTGTGGGCAAGTATAACACTGGCCGCATTGTTATTAATGGCTACACGCACAATTTCGCGGGGGTATGTGGCAATTTCGCTTATTGTACCCTTTCCAATAAGGGTTGAATTGATTAGCTTATATTGAGTGTCCAAGCACAGTACATAGAAAGTTTCTACGGTTTCACCAATAAAAAGCCCTAGAACATATTCTGCGGCTATTTTTTCGCTGTTTAAAAAGATTCTTTTCCCCCAGCGGCTTACAAGATATTTGCTGGCTAATGCGGGTATCAGATTCAGTAAAATGGCCACATTTTCTGTGCAGCCCAGCCTATCCATTATCACTTCAATGTCTGCTTCAAACAAATGATGCAATGAGCCAAATTCGTGCAGCATTTTATGCGCAATTTCGTTGGTGTCGCATCGCGAATAGCAATAATATAAAAGCAGCTCTAGCACTTCATGGTCATGAAAGCCTTCTAACCCGCTTTTGCGGTATTTTGCTTTTACACGCTGACGGTGGCCTGTATGGAGGTTTAGCTTTTTGGGTGGCTTCATTTGTTCATCGCACTTTTCATATTTTATAGATTTTTTTGAGTCAATTGGGCGCAACATTAACATAAACAATATATCCCGTCCATACACCAATACAACTTTTTCGTAGCTACAAGTTGTATTACCGCAAAGTGCGCTCGGTACATGATTATTTTTGTTTACTAAAACCCTTTACAGTTTTCGCTATTATGGTACAATGGACGCAAAAAATCTGGAGGGAACACATCCATCATGAAACGAAAAAACACCATGAATTACAGAACCTTGCGCGTTGTTTTAGTGCTAACACTGTTTATTTCAACGCTGGCACTACTCAGTGCATGTGGTGCCTGCCCATCGCCTGAGCAAGAAACTGCGGCGACAGCAGCTGCACCACCACCAACTCAAGCCGCCGCCCCTGCCACAACAGAACAGCCTGCGGCACCAGAACCACCTGCAACAGCAACAGTCTCTTTCACACCAGGTACTTTTACTGCATCCGCAGAAAGTTTTGGTGAAAGCGACCTTGTAGTAGAAGTTACGTTTACCGAAAACAGCATAGAAAGCATCGATGTCCAACATAGTGATACCGCAAGCTGGGCAAGACGCGCGATTCCAACCATACCGCAAATGATCATACACAGGCAATCGACTATGGATATAGATGTCATTGCTTCTGCAACATTGACATCCGGTGCCATCTTAGAAGCGGTAAACGACACCATTGTACAAGCGGGTGCAAACCCAAATGATCTTGTTCCAACCATTCCTGGGCAACCGTTACCAGGGGCTACATTTATAGCGGGGCAATATATCGTGGAAACAAACAGTTGGGAAGATGCCCCTATGATTATGCAAGTAGTATTTTCTCAAGATGAAATCGTGCGGGTAGACGTACTAGAGCATGGCGACTCTACAACCGGCGGAAACTGGGCAGGACGTGCTATTCCAATCATTCCGCATCAGGTAGAAGAAGTACAATCAACCGCAGGCATAGATACCATTGCGGGCGCGACAACAACGTCTACAAGTGTGCTATCTCTTATTGATGAAGCCATTGTATTAGCTGGCGCAAATCCTGCCAGTTTAACACCGCGTACACGTGCGGCTGGCGAATTTTGGCCATTTGGTGCGGGCGGCGGCAATCCGGCAAGATTTCATCCTGGCGTTTACTATGCTTCAGCAGATGGCTTTGGCGGTCCATTGACTGTTCAAGCCATATTTAGCAGGGGTGGTTTGGTACGCGCCAGAGTGACAGATCATTCTGAAACACAAGATTTCTTTGATATGGTTTTCCCTTCAGGACAAGGCGCTGAAACACTGGCGGTCATTGTAGAAGGAGAACAAACCATACATGGCATAGATGTAACCGCAGGCGCCACCAGAACCCATAACGCATACCTTGAAGCCGTTGCGGAAGCGATAAGGATGGCTGGGGGAGACCCTGACGGATTTTAATGCCAGCAGAATCGCATACTAAAAAAATAGCATTGCTTGGCATAATGCTTGGGGTGGTTATTGCAATAACCACCCTAGAGCATATGTTTATCGTTCCATTCTTTCCACCCCATGCCAAGCCAGGGCTTGCAAACATTGTGGTTATGTATTCTGTGTTTACTATAGGCCGCCGCCAAGCGGTTATGTTAAACATACTTAAATCACTTTTCGTCCTTATCACTCGTGGGGCCATTGCAGGGCTTTTAAGTTTAAGCGGCGGTTTATTTTCTATTATAATTATTATCACATTGGCCAGTATTAAAAAGAAACAGGCAAGCTATGCGGCAGTCAGTGTGGCTGGTGCAGTAACACATAATTTAGGGCAGTTTATCGTTGTCATATTTCTAATGTCAACGCCTGCACTCGCATATTATATGCCTGTATTGATTGTGTCAGGCATCATCACTGGTTTAATTACAGGCACTTTATTGAAAATGTTGATACCCATATTAAAAAGAATTTGAGGGGACTGTGCATGAAGTCAAAAAAAGTAGTTATACTCGGGGGCGGATTTGCTGGGGTTCTTATCGCAAAAAAATTAGAAAAAAAACTAAGAAATAAAAATATAGATATCACGCTTATTGACAAAAATCCATTTCACACCATGCTTACTGAATTGCACGAGGTAGCTGCTTGCCGTGTAGACGAGAGCAGTATCCGTATTGATTTCAAGAAAATTTTCGCCGGCCGCAATGTAAATGTCGTACAAGATAATATCGTCTCGGCAGACTATGAGGCAAATACACTCGTTGGCCAACAAGGAAGTTATACCTATGACTATTTAGTGGTTGCCACAGGTTGCAAACCCGCATTTTGGGGTGTTGACGGCGCGAAAGAAAATAGCTTTACCCTATGGTCATATGACGACGCCGTACGCCTGCGTGAACATATTTTAAACATGTTTCGTTCAGCATCTAAAGAACTTGACCCTAAGGCCAAAGCATCTATGCTTAATTTTTATATCATCGGCGGCGGGTTTACAGGCGTTGAAATGGCGGGCGAACTGGCAGAATTTGTTCCTTCAGTATGCGAGAAGTTTAGTATAGACCCTAAAATGGTACGCATGACCCTTGTTGACATACTAGATAAGGTCATGCCTTTCATGCCCGAAAAGGCGATTAATAAAGCAGTAAAACGCTTAGAAAAAACAGGTGTAACCCTCTCGTTAAAAACCAACGTGGTCGGCGTCGGCAAACATGAGATTACATTATCAAAAGAAGGAAAAACCATCTCGGATTCAACGCATACCGTCATGTGGGTGGCAGGTACAGAGGGTTCAGAATTTGCTATGCGGGCAGATGCGCTGGGCATCGCAGAAAATTCCCGTGGTCGGGTACAAACAGACAAGCATCTGCGCTCTTTAACCCAGCCTAATGTGTATATCGCCGGCGATAATATGTACTTCATCCCCGAAGGAAAAGATAGACCTGTTCCGCAAATGGTCGAAAACTGTGAAGCCTGTGCGCCAGTTATCGCAAATAATATCATCGCCGAACTAAATGGCAAAGAACCGACAGTTGCGTACAAGCCCGCATTTCATGGCGAGATGGTTTGCATCGGCGGCCGTTATGGTGTAGCCAATGTAGGCACTGCCAATAAGAAATTTGCGTTACCGTCCTTTTTGGCTATGTTTTCTAAGCATTTTATTAATATCATCTACTTTTTGCAAATTTTAGGATGGCATAAAGTTTTTTCATACATGAAACATGAATTTTTCACGATAAGGGATCGCAGAAGTTTTGTAGGCGGACATTTTTCTAATCGTACCCCCGTATTCTTTATTGTGCCTTTACGTATGTTTCTTGGTACGTATTTCTTATACTTTGCTTACCGCCGGTTTGCCACAGGGTGGCTCACATCCCCTCAACTCAGAAATGTTTACTATAATGTGGCAGAGCAGTTTAGACCACCGCTGCATGAATTGTGCATTTTAAATCAACTGCGCTTTTCTATTTTTATAATGAATGACACAATGCATATGTGGCTGCAAACCACGCCAGTGAGTTGGTTTTTACAAAATGTAGTATTTGCTTCATGTCAGAGCGAAATGTTCTTCCAGTTTCTTATCGTCGGGTTTGAGTTGCTGGTTGGTCTTGCTTTAATTGCTGGCCTATTTACCTCTTTAGCATCTTTGGGGGCAATTTTTGTAGGGGGATTGAATTTAATCACCGTAGGGCTAAGCATATATCATGTATGGGTTCCGTTTGCTGGTATTGCATTCTTGTTTACCGGCGGGAAAGTATTATCACTTGATTACTATGTCATGCCATGGTTGGCAAAACGCTGGCGAAACATTCCTTTCATTAAAAAGTGGTATTTATATAATGACTAACAACACGAGGTGCTGTCATATGAAAAAGTTATATACTTTGACGATATTTCTTATCGGAATTTTTGTATTATCTGCTTGCGGCAACTTGCAAGACCCCGACAATATATGGAATGTACAGAGGCCTGCCGCAGAAGGGCAATCCAGCCGTGCCAGCGTTCCATTAACGAACCTGTCTTCTGGCACTTTTGAAGGTACCGGTACTGGCGGGTACTATGGCGATGTTTCTGTTGCTGTTACGGTTGATGCATCAGGGTCTATTGCCGGCGTGGAAGTCACATATCACAACGAAACTCCAGCATTTGCAAATCGTGCTTTTGATTCTATGATTCCAGCAATCATTTCGGCGCAAACCTATGATGTAGATACCATTGGCGGCGCAACGCATTCATCAACAGCATTGAGGGCCGCTGTACAAGATGCATTAAATCAAGCCCAGAACTAAGGAGTAGCGATAATGGACATACAAGAGGCCCTTGCGCGGTGCAATAAACATATTGATTCCGCATTGGCCAGTGCAGGTTCTGGCTTTAACGCAGTCACATCTTACTTATCTCAAAGTAAAGGCAAGGGTGTAAGGTCACTGTTATTACTTACCGCCGCCGCAGACTTAGAGGGTAACGTGCATGAAGATGCCTGCCTAGCCGCCGCAGCCATAGAACTTTTGCATATGGCAACATTGGTACATGACGATGTAATGGATGACGCGCCCACTAGACGAGGCATACCATCTTTGCATAAAAAATTCGATGTAAAAACCGCCGTGATATGCGGCGACTATCTTTTGAGTTTAAGCCTATCTATGCTGGCAGATATGGACAAGCAAAGAACCGAAAAGATTAAAGAATATGTTCCACTAATCCCCAAACTCTCACGCGCCTTATCCTCTGTGTGCAAAGGGGAATATGGCCAGCATGTGAACAATGGAAACTTAGATATGAGTTTGCTTACTTATTTACGGATAATATCTGGAAAGACAGCGGCACTTTTTTTTATTTCTGCCTATGCTGGGGCAATGCTAAGCGACGCGGCATCCGCAGACGAGGCGATGGCTATTGGGCGTTATGGACGCTGCTTGGGTATGATTTTTCAAATTGCAGACGATTGCAAAGACTATGAATGGACAGAGGAAATGGCAATGAAGCCTGTAGGGAATGATATTAAAACAGGTGTCATTACGTTGCCGCTGATATTTGCGCTAAGGAAAAACCCAGCCCTCAAGTCTATCGCCAAAGAAGTTTTAACAGGTCAAAGAAGCCACGCACATTTCGTACAAGCATTGCGTGGTACGGACGGATTAGAAGCCGCCAGGGAAGTATCAGCGCGCTATGCGGCATGGGGAGAACAGGCATTGCGCGGAATAGACGCAAAGAAAAAAGCAGCACTGCTTCATATTTTGTATGGTATAAAAGGAGTTTAAGAAACAATGAAAAATTTTCTAAACTTCGTTGAAATACAAACAAAATTGGCAGCCATTCTTCCGTTTTTGACGGCACTTGCTTTTGTTTTTTATACTACTGGCACCATTGACCTTATCAGCACACTTATTTATCTGCCAGCGGCATTGTTTTTAGATATGTCAGTAACTGCCATCAACAATCATCTTAACTCGCGTGAAGAAAAAGACACCCCCCACTACAGTAATTTTACAGGGTTTGCCATCATTGTATTGATGTTATTTATCTCTGCAGGGCTAGGGGTTTATCTGGTATATTTGCATGGATTTACGCTATTTGTCGCGGGTGCGTTTTGTTTCTTTATTGGAATCATCTATACTGTTGGCCCAGCACCTATTTCTAAGTCTGCTTATGGAGAAGTCGCTTCTGGTTTTGTTATGGGTACGATTATTATGTTTATTGTTGTGACGATTAACAACCCCTATTTTCAGCCTTTAGGGCTTGTGTTTGACCATAATAATATGCGGTTGATGATGGATGTTGACATCATTGGACTGATTTCATTCATTATTGTTACTTTACCCCTCGCATTCTGCATTGCAAATATCATGTTGGCAAATAACATTTGTGATGCCGAAAAAGACCGTGCGTTCCGCTACACATTGGTTCATAATATTGGTATTAAAAATGCATTGAGGGTCTTTGCTGGTTTGTATTACGGTGCGTTTATTGCCATAGTCGTGGCTTGTATTTTAGGGTTGATTCCCATATGGAGTTTGGCGACGCTAATCACATGGATACCAGTGCAAAAAAATATCCGTCTCTTCTTTGACAAACAATTAAAATCAGAAACTTTTGTGTTGTCTGTAAAAAATTTCGTTATGATTATACTGGTTTATGCTTTAAGCATAGCGATTGGAGGATTATTATAAAAAAGATAGGGTTGACTGTTTGTTTATTTACAGTTATTTTTTTTACCGCCTGTTCACAAGAAGTAGAGTATAGACGCTTTCAAACCCAGCGTATTGGCTATTTTGATACGCTTACAATATTTATTGGATACGCTCAAGATGAAGATGAGTTTGCAATGTACGCCGATATCTTTTTTGATAGATTTGGAGAATTACATCGTCTGTTTGATATATTCAATGCTTATGAAGGAGTAAATAATCTTTACACGGTGAATGCAAACGCTGGAGTCATGCCTGTAGTTGTTGAACCATCTATTATTGATATACTTTTGACAGCAAAAGAGGCTTATGATATGACTCAAGGGATGACCAATGTCGCAATGGGATCTGTTTTGCGTATATGGCATACACATCGTCAAATAGGTGTGGTTAATCCCGATTACGCGACGATACCACCAATGGCAGATTTACTTGAAGCATCTATGTTTACTAATATAGACGATATAATGATTGATGCCGAAAATAGTACAGTATTTTTGCTGGATGCAAACATGTCTTTGGATGTAGGGGCTATAGCAAAGGCATATGCGACAGGACTGGCTATGCAAGCGGTGATTGATGCTGGCATCCCAGCCGCGTTGGTTAGTGCTGGTGGTGATGTGGTCGCGCACGGACAACCGCTAGGGCGAGACACATGGAATGTGGGCATTCAAAACCCCAATGTGGGGCCTAATTCGCCCAATGCAATAGATGCCATTGCTTTCACGGATAAGACACTGACTGTCAGCGGAGGATATGAGCGTTTTTTTGAGGTAGATGACAGACATTTAGGACATATTATTGACCCCACTACATTAATGCCCTCAGATAGATTTCAGCAAGTGGCGGTATTGCATCCAAATGCTTGGATGTCAGACGCGCTTTCCACCGCATTATTTGTTTTGCCGCTGGAAGAGGGACTTGAGATGGCACTAGCCAATGATGCAGAGGTACTTTGGATAGATACAAACGGTGAATGGATTGCCACACCAGGGTACAAACGCATATCTGCTGAGTTTGGAGAATGATAAAATGACTCGAAAACTCATTTCTAAGGGTGAGTTGTTAATCATTGCTGTGGTTTTAATCATGGCTGTTGCGGCTTACTTTATATTAACTGGGTCACCTGACGACGCGAGCCATGCGCGTATTTCTGTACAAAATTACCCTGACATTTATTTGAGCCTATCTGAAAACACAGAATTTATACTGCCACAAAACCAAAATGTGCGTCTCAAGGTTGAAAACCACGCCATTGCGTTTATTGCTTCCGATTGTCCAGATCAAGTATGCGTTCATATGGGTTTTTTACGCAGACCGGGACAAAGCGCGGCATGTTTACCCAATTGGATTTCGCTGGTCATTATTAGCACAACCGGTGAAGTCGATATTGATATTATACTTTCATAAGTGAGGTGGAGAAATGGCAACAAAATATGTTAAGCCTAAAACAATCGCAATACCACTTAAATACATGAAATCTGAAGCTTTTGATGTTCATGTGGAGGTTGGTGAACGCGTCAAAATTGGTACTAAAATTGCAACGGGCAAAGATATTACCCTATATGCGACGGTGTCTGGAAAGGTGTTGGCTATTGAAAAACGTGACCATGTTGCGTTGAAAAAGACTGAACATATTGTGATTGAGAACGATTTTTTAGACGAAAAGTTACTGCCTACTGATGACATGCAAATATATGAACGAGTGGTTACAATCGCTGGGGATGGTTTCAAAAATCCACAAGATGTACAAGTGCGGATAGGCACTATTCTAAAGGATGTAATAGAAGCCATTGGCGGATACGTAGAAAACCTTGACCCTAAAAACGCAAGGCTTGTAGCAGGCGATGCATTGACAGGTTCAAGTATTATCACCGATGATTTGTCCATATTGTCCACCACGGATACTTTTTTATGTCTTACGAATACCGAAAAAGAAGTGCTTCCATGTATGCGCTGCGGCAATTGCATTAGCCATTGTCCTATAGGCTTGCAGCCCGTACAAATAATGATGTCTAATAAAAACCGTGATTTATTAGAAAAATTAGGCGTCAATCACTGCACCGAATGTGGCCGCTGTTCGTCTGTTTGTCCGTCATTTATTGAACTGACTAGTGCAGTAACAAAGGCAAAAACATTTTTTAAAAAAGCTTAAATAAAATTGCAAGGGAGAATTTATGTGAAATTTGCATACAAGGTATCGCCTCATGTAAAAGCAAAAGTGTCTACCTTAAACATTCTGAATACAGTTTTGCTGTCGCTTTTGTTTGTAACCATATGGAGTATTGTTGTTCAATACCTCAATTTTGGCGTGGATTACGCTATACGCGCCTCGATTATCGTCTTCACTGCATGTATAGCTGCCGTTTTGACAAGCATCATTTTCTATTTAGTACAAGCAAGCGGGGAAAAGTCGGCATCTTTTGGGGAAAGGCTTCAATCTGCTTTTTCTAAAACAAGGAATGGTGCGCCTTTGGTTACTGCGCTTGTACTTGCGTTGTCTTTGCCTGTAGGTATGCCTATTTATGGCGTGATTGTTGCGACTGTATTTGCAGAGTTTATTGGCAAGCTTATTTTTGGCGGATTTGGCAGCAATCTTTTTAACCCTGCGGCAATAGGTATTGTTATTGCAGGGCTGGCATTTGGTTCTGCCATTGTATACCCCGACATGTATGCTGGAGAAGCACCGATGGATTACATTGCGCGGCATCACAACTGGCGGCTTACCGAAGCGTTGGGTTGGCAGTTTATTTGCAGATATTGCAGTCTTGGACATATTTTCTTCGGGTCAATAAGGGGTGCGATTGGTGAGACAGCAAGACCTGCCATTTTAATTGCGTTTGTTTTTTTGGCTTACAGAAGAATAATTGATTGGGTAGTGCCTGTGGTTTACGTGGGTACTATTTTTGTTGCCACACTTATATTTGCTTCGCATTTGTGTGTAGGGCTTTGGTATCCTGTGCTGCATATATTTACAGGCAGCCTTATATTTGGTGCGGTATTTATGGCTACTGACCCTGTGACTACGCCCATTAACCGCCAAGGCCGTATTTTATTTGCAATATTTTTGGCCATGATTACACTCATCATCAGATTTAATTCTACACATATTGAAGCCATGGCGTTTTCTATATTAATTATGAATATGTTTGTGCCATTGATAGACCGCAAAACCGCCAATATAACCAATAAAAATAAATTGGCAAAGGCGGCGGTCATTTGTATCGCTTTTGTAGGGGCTATTGGGTTTGCACTTGGGCTTTCAATAATGCTGGGTTAGAATGGATTGGAGGAATATGATATGAAAAAAATTATTTCTTTAGGTTTATTTTTGGGTATTTTGGCAGGGATTTGTACAGTGGCATTAACGGTGGTGAATAGCGTCACGGCACCAGTCATTGCCAGAGCCCAAGATGAATTGTTTTATAGTCAGCTAGACATTGCTTTTCCTGATGCGACAAGACATGTACACATGACAACCGATGCGCCCGATACTTTAGAGATTATACGCGCTTTGTCAGGCGATACGGTGCTTGGGTATGTTTATGTACAAGAAATAATAGGCTTTGCAGATGTTGTTAGATATATGCTTGTGGTTGATGCCGACGGTTATATCAGGGATTTTTTGACCCTGATAAATTCCGAAACTATTGGTTTTGCAGACCCAGCCAGATTGTATGATTGGGCATTGGCACAATTTATAGGTTATCAAACAGATACTCAAATAGATATATTAGCCAGTGCAACGGTAACGACCAGCCCCATTATCAGGGCAATTGGCCATGCGCATGAAGACTTTACAGCAAGAAGGTAATACGAAAATACAAAGTATTTTCGTAATCGGTTGACGGCAGATGTATCTGTCATGATATGTTAGGAGGAGTTTATATGGACACTAAAACAACGCCCAATGTGAATTTAAAAGAAGTTTTTTTTGTGAATATAATCAGAGAAAACCCTGTGTTTGTCATGCTTTTGTCGCTTTGTCCTATCTTGGGTGTCAGCTCAAATTTTGTAAATTCTATTAGTATTGGTGTCATGACGGGTTTGGTCATTTTGCTTACAAACATTGTTGTGTCGCTTTTAAGGGGTATTATTCCAAACGAAGTACGCATACCTGTGCTGATTACAATCATCGCTACATCGGTGACGCTCATGGAAATGCTTGTACATGCCTATATTCCAGCCATGCATTTTGCTTTGGGTATATTTTTGCCGCTGATTGTGGTGAACTGCGTAGTCTTTGGCCGTGCAGAGGCATTTGCGATTAAAAACAGCGTACTGCCATCTATTGTGGACGCGTTGGGCGTGAGTGTTGGTATTGTTTTTGCTTTAGGGCTGATGGGATTTATCAGAGAACTGCTTGGCACAGGTGCTATCGGATTTTTTGGATTGGATGCACCCATTAGAATTTTTCCTGAGCAGTTTGCTATTTCATTGTTTGTGATGCCTGCCGGCGCGTTTATTGTATTAGGCCTAATTGTTGGTGTCATTTTTACCATGAAGTTAAAAGGAGGCCGCGCATGATTAATCTTTTTGAAATATTTATTACCGCATTTATTGTACAAAATATTGTACTGGCTGGCTTTTTGGGCATTTGTCCTGTATTGGGTGTTTCAAAGAAGCAAAGTTCTGCGTTTGGTATGGGTCTTGCGGTCATGTTTGTTATGATGATGACTTCTGTTATTACTTATTTTGTTTACTATTTTGTTTTAGATCCGTTTAATTTGCGGTTTATGCGTACGGTTGTTTTTATTTTGATTACTGCGTCATTGGTTCAGCTTGTTGAAATTATTGTTAAAAAATTCTTTCCACCTTTATATAAATCGCTGGGGCTGTTTTTACCACTGATTGCTACAAACTGTGCGATACTGGGTGCGATATTGCTAAATATTGACCGCAGCCTTAGTTTTGTAGAGGCTATGGTTCATTCATTTGGTATATCTGCTGGGTTTTTATTGGTCATTTTTATATTTTCTACACTGAGAGAGCGTTTAGACCTGTCTTCTAATACGCCAAAGGGTTTTAGGGGGATACCTATTGCACTTATCGTGTCTGGGATTATGGCCATCGCATTTATGGGGTTTGCTGGGATGGGGGCATAAATTGTGAATATTATTGTTGCGGTGCTTTTGATTGCTGTACTGGGCACTTGCTTTATTGGGACTTATGTATGGAATAAGCGTACGCCTGTCCCCGACGGGGTAGACATTGATGATGCTGGCTGTCGCGGATGTACGCTTAAATCTTGTAGAAAGCGCGAATAATTCGCGCAACCTATTTATACCGCCGCCAAAGGCGGCATGAATTAAATTACAATTAATCTAATGGAGAGGCGTGATACAGATGGATATATTCAATGAAATTGTAATGCCGTCACTGATTTTGCTGAGTATCGGTTTGATTTTGGGGCTTATGCTTGGTATTGCAGATAAGTTTTTTAAAGTGGCACTGGATACAAGAGTGGAAACAATATTAAAACTTTTGCCTGGCGTCAATTGCGGGGCTTGTGGTCACCCTGGCTGTGCTGGCTTAGCGGATGCCATTGTAGGTGGCGGTGGAAAATTAAAAGATTGCCCGCCGCTTAAACCAGATGGAGAAGCGGCAATACGTGAATATCTGGCTACCGCCGAAGGGCCTAATGGTGAGAAGTTGGATGTAGGCAAGATTTAGGCCTAATGCATCGCCGCATCTAGCGCGTCTGTCACTGCTTGCAAGACTTTTATTCTTGCATATTTTTTGCTGTTTGATTCCACAACAATCCACGGGGCGTGGGGGGTGTGGGTTCTTGCAAACATTTCATCGGCAGCGACTTCGTATGCATCCCAGTTTTCGCGGTTGTGCCAGTCATCGTCCGTTATTTTATGCTGCTTTAGCGGGTTGTTTTGGCGGCTTTCGAAACGGCGGAGTTGCTCGGCTTTGTCGATATGCATCCAAAATTTTAAAATGACTGTGCCATGGCTGGCTAAATGCTGTTCCATCTCATTTATTTCTTGATATGCACGTTGCCAAATATGTTCGGGGGTTAATTTATCCACGCGTTCCACAAGTACGCGCCCGTACCACGAGCGATCAAAAATGGTCAAATGACCGTCTTTTGGCATTTTCACCATAAAACGCCATAGATAATGCCGCGCAAGTTCTTGTGCGCGGGGTGGGCCAACAGGAACCACTGCATAACAGCGCGGGTCAATTTCTGATACTAGACGCTTGATGTTGCCGCCTTTGCCTGCCGCGTCCCAGCCTTCATATACAATGACTGCCGAACGCCTTCGGGCATATAACTTGCTGCCTAAAATACGCATACGTTCTTGGTATGATTCTAGTGCATGGCGGTATTCGCCGTCGGCCAGTGACTCGTTTGGGTTAATGCTTTGTAGTGTTTTGGGGATGCTGATGGCTGGCGCGGAAACAATTGGCGGTGGTGTATCGTCTAAGCGTTTTTCAAACTGCTTTTTGATTTGTGTTTCTAGTGCATTGATGATGATGCCCATGATTTTGTGCGTGGCAAAACGTTTGTCCTCTGCTTCTATAATATGCCACGGGTTTTGCTCTGTAGCGGTCATGCGTAGCATTTTTTCAAAGTGGTGCAGATTTTGTTCGTAGTTTTCGTTTTGCTTCCAGTCATGAGGCTTGTTGCGCCATGCAGTGTCTGGATTGTTTTCTAGTTCATTAAAACGGCGAAGTTGTTCTTTTTTGCTGATGTGCAAGAAAAATTTAATGATTAAGTATCCTTCGTCGGTGAGTTGTCGTTCGAAGGCGTTTACATCTACATAGAATCCGTGCGTTTCCGCAACGGACAATTTCCAATCGTCACGTACATTGGGTACGATTAGCCTGTGCCAGCTTTTGTCCATGATGACAATTTGACCTTTTGGCGGCAGGTAAGTCCAGTAGCTCCATAGAAATGGGCGCAATTGCTTGTCCTCTGTGAGTTTGCCTGTGGTGCGGACATCAAAATAGCGTGGGTCTAGTGGGTTTACCACACGGGAAATGTATGTCCCCTTGCCCGATGCACTCCAACCTTCAAACACTAGCACTACAGGTACGCCTACTTGCCTAATTTGCTGTTGCAAATGGGCTAGAGTACCTTCCATATGCTTTATTTTTTCTTTATATTCTTTTTTTTCCATTTTTTGTTTTAAGTTTATCTCTTGCAACATTTTTTTCCACCTTAAATTTGACATGGTTTTCAAGACGAGTATAGCACAGGCACATCAATTTAGCACGTTGTCAATCGGACTTTTTCATGCCATAGGAAACTGCTTCGCAGTTCCTAGGCGTTTTAATCGGTAACGAAAGCGCGTTTCACGCGCTTTGTTTCAGCAGTTATTTCTTTTTTTTTGTACATATGGTATCTTATACCTTGATAAATGTGGAATAAGGAGTTTAAACTAATGGGAAAATTTTTTGGAACAGACGGTGTAAGAGGTGTAGCCAATCGTGAACTTACTCCAGAGCTTGCATTTCAGCTAGGTCGTGCAGGCACATATGTACTCACGAAGCAAAGTGCTAAAAGTCACCCGCGGGTTTTAATTGCCAATGATAGCCGTCGTTCGGGCGACATGCTTGAGGCGGCACTCACTGCTGGGCTTTGCTCTATTGGGGCGCAAGTATTTAAGGCGGGGACGATTCCCACACCAGCGGTGGCATTTTTAACCAACAAATATAAAATGGATGCGGGGATTATGATTTCTGCATCACACAATCCCATGGAAGACAACGGCATTAAGTTTTTTAGCGGGGATGGTTATAAAATATCTGACGCCACCGAAGATGAAATTGAATCGCATATTAACCTTGATGGCAGAGATGCGCTTTCGCGCCCCGAAGGGGAAGGTGTTGGCATCCTTGGGGCATGTCCTTATGCAATGGATGATTATGCTTCATTTTTAGTCGGCACCGTACCAGGTATCAGGCTGGACGGGTATAAAATTGCCTTGGACTGTGCCAACGGCGCAACAAGTGCCATCGCGCCTTTGGTTTTTGAAAAGTTAGGGGCAGAGGTGCATACACTGTTCAACCGCCCCAATGGCTCAAACATCAACGCAGGGTGTGGCTCAACCCATATGGAGTCCCTTCAAAAATATGTAGTGTCTCAAAAGGTTGACTTGGGCATCGCTTTTGATGGCGATGGCGACAGAATGCTTGCCGTTGACGAAAATGGCGAAGTCATTGACGGCGATGCAATCCTTGCCATTTGCGGGTTAGATTTACACGAACGCCAGCAATTGCTGAAAAACACATTGGTGGCTACATCCATGAGCAACCAAGGGTTGGAACTTTTTTGCCGCGAAAATAATATTACGCTGGAACGCACAGATGTTGGTGACAGATATGTACTAGAAAAAATGCTTGCCGACGAATTAACCCTTGGTGGCGAACAGTCGGGGCATTATATTTTCCGTCAATTTTGTACCACTGGCGACGGCATTTTATCGGGGCTGCAATTAGCATCTGTGATGGTGCGGAAGAAAAAGACACTGTCGGAATTGGCTTCTGTCATGGAAACATTCCCACAAATTTTGGTGAATACCATTGTGCCAAACGACCGTAAGCCAGAACTTACAACCAATAAAGCCATTCAAAACATGCAAAAAGAAATGGAGACAGAATTGGCTGGCGAGGGCAGAATTTTAATTCGCCCATCTGGAACAGAGCCGTTGGTACGCGTGATGCTGGAAGGGCGCGACGCGGAGAAAATTACAAGAATGGCTAATGAGCTGGCTCGTTTGATTGCGCGGGAATTGGCTGGTTGAGGTAGGTTTGTATTGATATTTAATGCGCCTGGTATGGAATTGTTTTGATTCTGTATGGGGCGTTTTTTATTTGTTTGAGTTGGGTTGCCATCTAGCCTTCTGCTCCTGTAGTATTGGACAATGTAGAAAAGGTTGAGTATACTGGCTTTCAGTGGTTGCTCAACCTTTTTTACTACATGGGGATTCTGGAAATTTACGAAAGCAGTTATCATGTGTTTGCAGATGATATATTGACAATAGCCAAGAATGCAAGGGAAGCTGGTCTGAAAATTAAAGATTCATTGCATGTAGCGTGTGCCATTATTGCCAACTGCAAATATTTATTGACAACTGATAAAAGGCTACTGAAATACAAAGATGACAGAATCAAGGTAATTAATCCCATTGCATTTATTTTAGAGATGGAGGAGTTTTAATGAGTGATGTATTATTAAAACAATCTATGATAAAGCATTTAATCTCCAATTTCGGGCATGTACAGACAGAGCGATTTATATCACTAATGAGCAAAGAGTCCTTTGACTATACTAAATGGCAAGAGAGTTTATACGAAGATATGACAATCGAGGAATTATCTCGTAAAGCTATGGAAAACAGGAAAAACAAGCTCAAGACGACTACTGTAGGTGGCATTATTTGATTCTTTTTGAACCATGCTATTTTGTTATTTTTTGGCTGCTTTCTGCAACTTGAAGATAAGGGTCTATCACATAAAAAATAGAAAACCTACAAAATGCCGACCTGTAAAGTCGGCATTTTACATTGTAATCCATGGGAAATTCCGAAGAAAATGTAAAGTTTACGAAGGAATCATCCGATGACATAGTAAGAGGGTTTTGTCATTTGGCTTATTTGGCATTCACTCTGGTTAGAGGAACATAAAATATTCCCCAGAGGGGGACGCGGAGTGATCCTTCGCATTAAGGGAAAGGGGTTTTTTTCATGGATACGAATATTTCATCAGTAGCAAGCAGTATCAGCAATGTGACTCAAAATCAAAACGCGCAAGGCAACCAGGCAACACCACCCGCAACAGCCGTTACAATTCCAGGCAATATTGCAGGCGATTCTGGCCCAGCGGCGGTGTACACACCAAGCAACAACAACACATTCCAACCAGACATGAACCGCGTAAACGAACTGTGGAATAATCATCGCGCAGAAGTGGATTCTTTCCGCCGCATGATTGAATCACTGTTTAACCAACAAGCCCAACGTCAAGGGCTGGCCAACGGCTGGTCTTTAAGCGATATTGAAATTACACCGGAAATGCGCGCCGAAGCCGAAGAGATGATTGGCGAAGGCGGATACTTTAGTGTAGAAGAAACAGCGGCGCGTCTGCTTGACTTTGCGGTAGCTATTTCAGGCGGCGACCCCGCACGTATTGACTTACTTGAAAGCGCAGTTGAGCGCGGTTTCGCACAAGCCGAGCGTATGTTTGGCCGCGAAATGCCACAAATTAGCCATGACACATTGGCTGCAGTACGCGAAGGGTTTAACCAATGGCGCGAAGGCGGCGTAGCTGCTATTGAGTTGCTAAATAGAGGCTAAAAGGGGTAGTGACTATGACAATTAATAATATGGTACGAAATCAAATGAGCCCAGCCATGCAACGACTAGCCAGCGGAAACAGAGTCAATTCTGCCGCTGACGACGCGGCGGGTGCGGCAATCATAGAAACCATGACCGCACAACTACGCGGACTAGACCAAGGTACCGCAAACACCTTGGATATGCAAAACCTGGTGCAAACCGCCGACGGTGGGCTTGACACAATTAACGACAGCTTAAACCGCATTCGCGAGTTAAGCGTACAGGCCGCTAACGACACAAACACTGGTGTAGGTCGTCAAATCATCCAAAATGAAATCAACCAACTGGCAGACCACATTCAATCCACGGTACAGAACACACAATTTAATGGTCAAAATTTGCTGGACGGCACAGTCACAGACTTTAACACTGCCAGTTCCGCAAGCGGAGAAGGCGCACAGGTCAGCATCAATGACATGTCAAGCCTTGCCCAAGCCGTTGCCAATTTTAATGTAACAGGTTCTTTCAACATAAATGACATTGACAGCGCAATAAACGAAGTATCGGGCCAACGCGCACAACTTGGCGCGATGTCAAACCGCTTCGACTTTACCGCCAGCGCAAACACCATTTCCAGCTTAAACATGGCTGACGCAAGAAGCCGCGTTCAAGACGCGGACATCGCCGCTGAAATGGCGGCGTTAAACCAAGACCGCGTCATTAACGAAATGGAAGTGCTTATGCAGCAACGCCAGCAGCGTCAGATGGAAGAAGAGGGGCAGCAGGTGATTGGTGCGGCTAATCGGTAGGGATAAGACTGTGATTTTGGTTTTGTTGTATTAAGTTTTAAATTTGAGCCGTGCAAATTGCGCGGCTTTATTTTTATGCGGTGGAAGCTTGGCATGTGTGAATCTGGTTTGTTGGGGTTTTAGATGAGTGGGCTGTCGCATGGGCGGGGTAGAGTGGGTTTTTCCGATACTCCGGCTGATGTCCAGACAGATTCACACGGGGGAAAATGCTATATTTCCTCGTGTTATCACACGGAAATATAGCGTTTTCCCGCCGTGTGAATCTATCTGGACGCCTTCATCATGTTTCCTTCGGAAACACCGCCCTTCGGGCGGCCGCGTTTCTTCGCGGTGACCACGTACTCGGAAAAACCCACTCTACCCCGCCCATGCTTCGGTACCAAGTGTAAAGCGACAGTTAAAACCTAGCTGCTAAGGCGTGTGTCGTTCACATTCAACTTCTTGCATTTTGCAACCCCTTGCATTTTGCAAGAAGTTGAATGTGGTCATTGACTGACGCACGTGCAATATATTGTCTGCTTATATAATATCGCAACAAATTAGACTGCCAATGTAGTTTTACGGTGTAGTTTTACGCAAACTACCACTTGCGATTTATGTCAAAACGTGCTAGTATTCAAGTGCCAGCCGAAACAGGCAGGAAATATATAGTAACAAAAAAAGGACGCAAGGTTCATGAGGTGTTTGGACGACACCACATGACGAGTGTAGATGATAGGTAACATCACCTACAAACCAGAGGGTAAACCTCTGCCATTGCGCACAATCAGTATACAAAGTTTTTAGCTTTTTTTCAAGTACGTTTCTCTTACTGATGTGCTCATTGGGTTGTTTTTGACGTACATAATGTGCGTGTAGGTGGTGACGGAAATGTCCGTCGTTGTCTGCACGCATTTTGTTTTGGCTGGCGCATATTTTTATACTCAAAAGGAGGAAATGTCATGGAAGTGGGATGCGAAATGAACTTATGTATCTTCAACAGAGAATGCATGTGCACCTATACAAGAGGGCTTGAGATAGACGAGCGTGGGCTATGCGACACGTATTGCCCTATACTGCTAGACGATGCGTTTCTTGA
>Ga0136643_10001210_pt1 | contig 30942 bp, 23 predicted proteins | sample TergutLab28metaG_FD_96883 | JGI IMG/M metagenome (GOLD analysis project Ga0136643, IMG submission 96883) | Labiotermes labralis P1 segment gut microbial communities from Petit-Saut dam, French Guiana - Lab288 P1 (version 3) (version 3) | ecosystem: Host-associated > Arthropoda: Insects >...
CTGAAGATCCATCTTAATATTATCCTCTCATCTATGCCTGGGTTTTCCAAGAGGTCTCTTTCCCTCAGTTCTCCCCACCAAAACCCTGTATGCAAATCTTCTCTCTCCCATACGTGCTACATGCCATGCCCACCTCATTCTTCTCCATTTGATCAATCGAATAATGTTTGGTGAGCAGTACAGATCATTAAGCTCCTCATTATATAGTTTTCTTCACTCCCCTGTTACTTCGTCCCTCTCAGACCCACATGTTCTCCTCAACACCCTATTCTCAAACACCTTCGGCCTACGTTCCTCCCTAAATCTGAGCGACCAAATTGCTCGCCCATATAAAACAACAGGCAATATTATAGTTCTGCTTATGTATCTTAGTCTTTGTATTTTTGGATAGCAAATTGGAAGACAAAAGAGTCTGCACCGAATGACAGCAAGCATTCCGTGACTTCAGAGTGTTCTTAATTTCTTCCTGAATATAACTTTGATTCGTTAGAAGTGTTCCCATATAATTGAATTCTTCCACACTTTCAAAGGAACTATTATTAATCTTTATCTGTATTGTGACTTCGTCCTGCATTCTGATCTCGAGACATGACCGAGTACTTAGTTTTATCAGCATTTACTTCTAGTCCAATCTCCTTACTAGCAACTACTAAAGCTTCTGTGTTTTTCTTTCTAGTATGTACGCTTCCCCCTAATAAACAATACTAACATCCTCAGTATAAACCAAAAGCTGGTGTTTACCAGTTGATTTCAAGCCATCCTGGTTTACCTGAACCCTCTTATGGCGTACTACAAAGCAAAGAAAAGCAATGGCGATAAAGCACCTCCTTGTTTCAAACCATTCTTAATAGGAAACGTGTCAGGTAAATATTTCCCTACCAGGACTCTGCTATAGGTTTCATTCAGAGAAACAATTTCATTAGCCTTGCCAAACCCCGTGAGAATATTATGCAAGACCTCCCTCCTAACTGAACCATAGGCTTCCTCGTACTTTGGTGGTGAATGTAATTCATTCTTATATATAAGTCGAAATCGGTCATAACGTCATTAAAGGGACTGAATGATTTTTGGCGCTATGAACTAATATTTTTCTAACCGAGGAATATAATGTTACAATTAACAGTGAGGAATTCGTTTGTACCACACAATATTTGACGCTATATATGAGGTGTCGCATGAACTGATGTCGTTATAACCGGGTTCGACTGTAATTTCGATGTGTATCGTTTAATTACAATTCATTCATTTCTTTGTTTTAAGTTTCAGTTTGATTGTCAGATATTTCAATCGGAAGTAAGTACCTGTTGCTTGGAAAGCATTTGTTTTTTAAGGACCGAAAGTCGTCGGTTTATACAGGAAGACACGATACGCTGAAATATATTTTCAGATTTTACTAATAGTTTCACGACACAATAAATTGAATTTTTAAATATAACTCTTCAGAATTTTATTTCCCTGCTTTCTAACCCAAACACTAGAGATCTTCAGTGGAGACAGGTATAATTACAGCAGAGACTCCCAACCGACGCTGCATCTGACCCCATGGTGTATACGATATACGAGTGTGATTCGTACATTGACGAAAACAGGTTGACGGGCCTCTGCTTTACTTTTGTCAGCTCTATCAAATATTACACAGTAGAAAGCGATATTTTGTTCTGTGCATCTTTAAACGTCACAATCAGGGTAACGGAATACGGAACAGACGACTGGAGTTTGTATCCCGACAGCAGTGGGTACATGAAGTACAATATGGGAAACAACAAATAAAGCCTAATACGTGTCGCAGGGAATTACTGCCATACACATCAGAAATTATATCTTCTGGGGCTGCGTCGCATCCCTGAAGACCTGAATTCTCCGTGACACCGCTGTGAGAACCTCAGATATTGCAAATCTAGTGTTTTGACTATCATATGTAAGTCAAAGTCGTTGTACAACAGTGACGTGCCATTTGGCCCATGGCCATTGCACTCGAGCACGTCTTATGTCGAATTCGAATTGATTGAAAATTTATTGTTGCCTACAGTTTCACGTATGTCGCATTATTATTATTATTATTATTATTATTATTATTTATAACTTAATAATTAACTAAATTTGTAGAACAAATTAACAAAGTTTCGCACCTTAACCATGTTAGTTTTATATTTACAGTATCTCATGCGCAATTTGCAAGTAGTTCCAAGTTTATGATCTATCCATACGACAAATTTCATGTGTCTTACACTGCAATAGTTCCTTGGTAACCGCCACCAAACACGGTGTTAATTCACATACATGCAGACGTCCTTTCTGTGTTTACAACCCACAGTATATTAACTTCGAAATCGCATAAACCTATCTTTCGAAACATTATCGTCCAATGTACTTCCCATTACCACAGTTTAATGGACCTTATCATTTGATTAGACGGCCATGTTATAACTGTCGACCGTAGGAAATTGACCATACCAGTTTTAATATTAGGAGCTTGGGGTCGGCATTAATAAAGTAAAGTTTATGTTTGTAAAATTCGGGATCATGGTTTAAAATGTGAAAGGCTGCACCAGCTCAAAAAAAACATATACAGAATCCTGTAAACATTTTCATTTCGCTTAAGATAGGGAAGTAAGAACATAAGAACAGCCTGGCAGGACAAACAAAAGCACACCTCCGAACCTGTGCCAGACCTTTCGATGTCTGGCAGTTGTGAGGCAAAACATTTCGTTTGTGGCACGAAATTTATACGACGTTTCGATGATGATCAATTGTAATGCTCAAGCAGACGGCGAATGTACTGTACAGAATTTAATGCATGGCACTAGAAGACAACTTAGAGTCACAAGCGCCTACTCCGCCAGTTCGCTTCACTTACCATGATAAGTAAAATATATTATAGTCTTGGTAAAAAAAAATGTAAAAGGTAAAGCAATCCCATTACAGGCCTGAACAGGCCCTGAGGGTTCCAGGAAGTTGAGGCTCCCAGATTTCAAGACAATTGGCACGTGAAGATAGTAAGGTTGTGAGCCCTACACACCGGCCACCTTTACTCCCCAGTAAATATTCGTGATACTCATTTCTGTTAGAGGCTGAGTCGACCCCAAGGCCATAGTGCGGTCGGAAGGATTATGTCAATGAAAAAATCCAATGACACCATCGGAAATCGAACCCGCGACCTTCCGGCTTGTAGCGCAGTGACTCAACCAACTGCACCACCGCGTGCCCCCTTACATTATAGTCTTAGAGACATTAAATATAAAATATGACGCTAATATTGTCAATAAGAGTGTAGATGCACCCTTGAGGTCACTGGCCCGTAACAGCGGTCAACACCTCACCCGGCAGCTAGGGGAGATGGAGTGATGGCCTGGCATTGGACAGAACCACGTAGGCACGATGTTTTTGTAGGTGATTCTTGTAAGACAAGAGTTAGAGGGGGGATTATGGAAAAATATTCACTTGAGGTCACCCAGTGAGGTGCCCGAGCTGAGGTGGAGCGGTGTGGTGAAGAAAAGAACATCCGGCATGCCTGGACGACTATTGGTGGTTTCTCTGGGTGTTCGCGTCCAGCGGCGAGTCATCAGGGAATGAGTGTTGAGGGAAGGACAGCCGCCAAAAAATGGTCGCGGGGAGAAATTAGCACCATGTTGTATGTAGGTTTCAGTGACCAGAGGTGATTGGTAGTGTTAATAAACTTATGTCAAATGGGCTGTTAGTTGGACTCATATACCGGTTGTAAATAAATACTAATTATAGATTCTCAGCTGTATGATTGCTTCCTTCAGAACCTAGGCAGGTCGTTGGACCGCAGCGAGCGCTCTTGTCCCTTCCTAATCCCACGTCCGTGAGAGGGTTAAAATCAGAATCGGTTTGGCAGGGTAAAGGATCTTTCGCTCGCGTCCAACATAAAAGCATAGGCTGGAAGTAAAACAGGGAAACACAGTCAGAGAATTTTTGAGCCAGACTGATCAATTTGGACAGAATTAGCATAGTTATGGAAAAATGCATTGGCAAGGCCCAGTAATACATCATGGGTGCAGAATAACTGAATGAACCAAGGTTGACGTACGCTAGGTCAAAGGAATACCTAACCCAATACTTGTGGGGCGATCAAATCGAGAAGAATGAGGTGGGTGGGGCACGTAGCACGTATGAAAAAGAGTAGAGGTGTATACAGGGTTTTGGTGGGGAAACCTGAGGGAAAGATATCACTTGGAAGACCCAGGCGTAGATGGGAGGATAACATTAAGATGGATATTCAGGAAGTGGGATGAGGACATGGACTGAGGATAGGGACAGGTGTAGGGCACTTGTGAAAGCGGTAATGAACCTTCGGGTTCCAAAAAATGCGGGGAATATCTTGACTAGCCGAGAACCGATTAGCTTCTTATGAAGGACTGTGCTCCATGGAGTGAGTGAGTAAGTAAGTAAGGTTAAAGGAATGACGAATAGAGCGCCAATCCGAAAATTTTCCGTGTCATTATTACTACACTCAGCTACCCAGCTACACGAGACAAGGCAGGAAGATGGAGAATCTCCTGCTCAATTTCTAGATATAATTAAGGTTATAACAGCCAAAAAGAAGGAAAACTGAACACACGGTCGAACAGAATATTCTCGCGGATAAGGCTACATTCAGGCTTTTATCTGTGCCCTCATTCATGGCATGAGAGATGAAGCGGGAAAACAACTGAGATTTTCCATGTCAGGTACTCTATACGAAGCTCTGAGAATATCTGAAATAATACACAGGGCTGTGTAAATGGAAAATAAATAGAAAATTAAAAAAAAATTCATTCTGGACCAAAACAATGAAATGTTTCAATTGTGGGAAAAAGGGTCACATGAAACTCGGCTGTAGTTTTCCGCAGTGGTAAGCTTCTCCTAAGGAAAACGATGCCAGCTCAGCTCCGAGGCGACAGCCTGCTAGGCGCAAGCCGTCAGTGACTAGATGATCTGTGGTCAGTGATGGGATGGAAAAAAGCCAACCTTGGGGCTAATATTACCTGTGGCAGATGTAGGGAATTTTAGAAAACAAATGCAGGAAACCCGAATGGAGAATTCGGGAAATTTGATCTAGAACAGACGTGCGGAAGCCATGGGACGCCACGTAACCAAAACGTATATAAGATTACACCAGCAATATGTGGGGAAGAATCAATGGATCTTTTAACGACAGACCTACAAATAGAGGGATATCAGTACCCATTTCTCATAGACCCGTTGCATCAGTGAGAGTTATCAAGCCTGGAATAGGCAAGGGGCAAAGAGTGGATCCCCTAGAATTTACGGTTTAGGGGCGTAAAAGGAACGGAGATCCAGACAAGTGGTTCTAGAATACTCGAATTCAGACTAGGAAGAAGATTTTACAGGCACAAATTTATCGTAGCTTCGGTTCAGATGGAATATTCAAGTATTCTAGGGCCGGATGTCGTACTCTCTTAAAAGCCATACCAGATCTGGTAGCAACTACTGCGCTGATCTCGTAACTTGATACCAGAGCTCCCTAAAACTACATACAGCTGTGGTCGGCACGGCCCGGTCTCTGCTTGGTTCAGTTCGGCACGGCCAGGCAATGTTATACCTGTTCCAAAAACATCTACTTTGTTGGGTGTAGGAGTACGTTGTCTATTGCAATGGAATTGCTTCTGTTAAGATTAAATTTTGTATTTGATTAGAATTTTCTTCTGTTTAAAATTCAATTGCTTCAAAAAAAAACGGAAGAGTCTTACGGGTTACGAGAAAATGTTTTTGCAACGTAGAGAAAACGTTTGCAGCTGTGTTTCACCCCCTGACCAGCTTGCCTCTTCACCCCCGCGCTAGAAGGGATCAAGCTATCCGTCGAAGGCAGCACAGATCATCTGAAGGCAGTATATAATAGTTGGTCACGACCGCTTCCCGCTTTAAGGGTCAGGTTGCGATCGCACTGGTGAGGGGCGTGCGTAAAACTGCCGCGGTTGCAAGCAAAGACACGCCAGGCCAGGCCAGGCCATTCTGTCCGCAGTGAGTGTGATTTCCACACAAGGTTACCTGCACCTGTAGGTCCCGTGTTCAAAAACTTTAGAAACCCACACCTGTCTGCTCAGGACACACAGGAGTGGAAATCACGACTCTGAGGGTTGTGAGAGAATAAGCTGTACAAGCTGTTTGAGAATGACTATACCACCATGGTCTATGGCAACTGTTAGACCAATCTGGTAACCGAAAGCATTGACAAATCTAGAAATCAGAATTCTCAGAAGCAGTGGTTCTCAAACCTGTGGAATTGTCGATGAAATAAGTAAATTCGCGTAGGGTGCTGTCAGGTGTGAAGAGTAGCTCTGAAACAAGATACTCCGGTATGCAGGGAGCAACCGGGAGTGGTGTGTTAGGTTTGACAGATAACGAAGATAGTAATTCAAGTGATGAAAGAAACCCACGGGTAGGGCTGGCGATCACAGAACTTTCTGTTGACAAGGTGACGTCATACAGCGAAGTCGCGCGTGGGAAAGCGCCGGTTGAGGGAAATATTTCTGAATAGCTGAAGGGAGGATAATCTAAGGTCACCCTAAGACAGGCGGTGAAACAAAGTGAATGCCCGAACAACAGTAATGAACCGGACACGCAGCAGTGTCCAGCAGACAGTATGCAAGCTGCCTGATGTATTTGGCAAGCACGAGCGGAGAGGAAGTAGGACTTCCTGTAGGCACAAGTATAGCAAAGGTAGAAACCACGGGCAAGTTAATGACCCAAACGAAACAGAAAAAGACCACAGATTTCAGGGACTGGGAATATGTCCTAAACAGTTACACCTGAAAGTGAAGGAACAGAACATCTGATCTCTAAAGAAAGAGAAATTTTTAAACTTGAGCTTTTGAGTTACCAGGACTTGTTTAAGAAAACGGAAGATGACATTATTCCCTGCACAAGTTACGGAGGCAACGAAATTAAAACGGGAGATGCTGCTCCTTTTAGGAAATAATACCACGCGTCCCGTGTGCCCTGAGAGAAGAAATGCGCGGGCAAAGAGGAGAAATGAAGGCAAAGGGAAGCTGTATCAGATGCTTCATTGAATGGGCAGCCCCTGCAATACTCATCACAAAAAATCTCCGGATAAAACAACGAAATATCGCTTTTGCGCGGATTTCGGGGAAACAGACCACTTGGAAAACCCAAGCGTAGATGGCAGGATAATATTAAGATGGATCTTCTGGAAGTGGGATGGGGGCATGTACTGGATCAATCTGGCTCAGGACAGGGATGGATGGTGGGCTGTTGTGAATATGGGTATGAACCTTTGGATTCCATAAAATGAGGGGAGTTTCTTGATTAGCTGAGAACCAGTTAGCTTCTCAAGAAGAATTCTGTTTCCTGGAGTAAGTAAGTAAGTATGGAAGTAAGTAAGTAAGTAAGTAAGTTCAGGGGTCTTAATGGGGTGACACAAGCACTGGTTTATACAATGCCGCTTGTCTAAGAGAATCTGGGTATACTAAATGATAAAATATATTTCTTCATAGCAGATATCAAAGTCACATACTACCATATTCCCTTGATGCCAGAAGATAAACACAAGACTGGCATTATCATGCCTTTGGGTTCTTTCCAGTAGGAAAGATTAGTCTTTGGTCTATCGGGGGCCCCAGAGATGTTTACTAAGATTACGGACCAAGTTCTTTTAGGACCAGGAAATACACTCTCTCATATCATGAATGACCTGCTCCATTTCAGTAAAACCAATGAAGAACAAACCAAAATATTGCAGCAAGTTTTTGACAGGATAAGGGAAGCCAAATTTACTCTAAATTTAGCCAAATCTCATTTTGCTGGGAGGGAGGTAGAGTATTTGGGTCACATAGAGAAATTGGAATACCCTCTGTTGGCGGCACGTAACAAAAGCACCTGTACAGCACTGTTAATGTCAAAGAGTACATGGATTGATAAAGAAAATGAACTGCAAACTGAACTCCAACAAAAAGGAATATGTCAGTTCCAGGCAGTGACACATGTGTCATTATTTTGTTTCCTGACATCAGTGGTGCTATGTGACAGAACTCATGATGCTATGAAGTTGTATTTATATTTCCATGAGGGCCAAGATACTGGACAGTTAACACACTTGTGACACAGCAGCTTGGCCTTTCACTGTCTATACACCGGTCAGGATCAGTAACACTACACAGTGGATTAAATACTGCAAAACAAACAACAGAACTTGTAAAGGAAGGTTACCCTCAAACAACAGCATACATACAAACAGAAGACACAACTGCTACTCATTATTACAACATATGTACCCTGTATTTAAAATCAGTCCTTACATTTCTTCATATTTAAAAGACAGCTAAAAACTTGACCAATAAGAACAACAACTACAACAGGCTCATATTTCCAATTGTACACATCACATTCACTCTAAAACAGCACACTGTTTCATTCTTGACATCTTATCACTCTTTTGCATAAAAATTAGTATACAAATATATACACACACACACACACACACACACACAATGATCTCATTACCCTTTTCACTTACAGCTGACATCTCGAAAAGTCTCTAGTTCACATAAATTTCAATAGACAATGCCGGAAGGAAGACACAATCAAAACAGCTATAGCAGTTGTACTGTACTTTTACCAACAAACTGCACAATCAGTTATTTTTATGTTAATACCATGCATATTGAATAATAAATTGCTTATTATATACCAACATATGCACAAATAAGTACTGTAAATTTAATATAAATTTACAGTAATTATTTGTGCATATGTTGGTATATTAATAAACAATTTATTGCCCAATCAATAATAAATAATCACTTGTCATTTATGACGTTCCTCCCACATGTTTCGACTTCTACACGTTCATCATCACCATGTGTATTCAAAATACACTGTTATCAGTTAAAATTGTTAAAATACAGATAATTGATAAAGATTTTATATTTCTTAACAATGTTTTATCTTCCATTGCATACAAATGTCTATGTCAATTTTTGTCATCTTCATGCACATGCAATTGTCCCTGTGTTGCCTGCTGTTGTTTATACCATGGTCGATGAATGAGCACAGCATCTTTGTAAGTGGTGTATATTTTAAACATTTTGGCAGTTTAAACTGATAACAGTGCATTTTAACTACATGCGCACATCTGTGACAGAATTTGCTGTATTGCTACACTTTTGTATATAACCTCCCTGATGACAGCCTTGCAGAGATCGAAACATGTGGGAGGGACATCATAAGTGACGAGTTATTGATTGTGCAATTTATTAGTAAATACTGTTTAATCAATCTATTGCATGGAATATGGGTTATAATTAATTTAGGAATAATAGGTTAGGAAATGTGTCGAACAAAAGGTTGTACATGGGAGGAAATTGAAGAAGAGGAATCATTGGGTAGACAGAGTTACATGGAGACTTGGTTGTGAAGGAACATGAAGTTCATCACATGAAGAGTCTAAACATCAATGCAGGAGACAGTAAAAGGAAAAGAAGAAATAGTCAGCGAGACACAGCCACACCCCTGTCATCACTAACTTCACCGTCATCAGAAAGGCTATCGAAACACATCACATCATTGCTTGATCGCTGCTGGACATTGGCTTAACTGTAATTAGTATGCACCACAGTAACAAATGTAGTGTCACTGCTTTCTTGTTGTATTGTTTTCAGCATAGATAATTTGAAGGACACTGCTGATGATACGAATTCCCTCATCAGCTTCAGTATCTTCATTAGTAGAAAGAAGATACAGTTGATTCAGGGCTTCCTGCAGTTTGGCATCAATTCCGGAACACTTTATTACAACTTTTCCTTTTTGGTTATTGGCTATGAGGGCCCATACCATGGATGCTGCTATTGTCTTCTCGACCACAGCCCCATCTGCAAGCTTCTGATGTAATATTTGTAAGAACTCACCTATGTGTAGACACACAATTTTAACTATCATTCCAGGTGAACAGTAAAAATGCATGTCAGAATTGCAATGGTTCTATACAAGCAAAAATGCAGAAAATTAAAAAAAAAAAAAATTAAGCAATAGAAACTTACTTTATTTAAGTGACATTGGCACTGTCAATGCAGTGACAGGGATGCTGTATGGCATAGTTTAGGTAGCTATGTAAAGGTAAAGGTCACCCTAGAACAGGCCATGAATGCCCAGGAAGGGAGTAGCAATATATCTCTATTCTTTGTGTAACCTCAGCAAAAGATGGGGATGGGTGGTCAATGATATGCACTAGCCGCTTTACGTCTGGGAAAGAGACCCGGTACCCACTGTACAGGTGGCTGGGTGGGCCCCAGGGCCAGTCTGGACAGGTGTCGAAAATCTTGCCAAGACCATCCAGCCTGTAGAAAGTTGCTACCCCGGCCCACTGTCAGTAGCTATGTACATGTCTTTACATTACCTCAATTTCTGTCATAACGCTCTCACATTTTCACTTTCTTCTTACCTACAGCCTTACCCCCACAAGCTAGAAATTAATTTGCACGAAAATTAATAAAAAGGACACTCAGCTACATGCAAATATAAACCTCCTACCATGTACTGTTCCCATATACAAACTCCAATATAGTGCCACTGTTAGCTCACTGCATTTTCTAATGATTCATCAGATACTTTTAATTTCATATGGTCAGTCAAAACTGAAAGAACATTAGTAAAATTCATGAAAGCTACTTCCCACAATACACAGTACAGTTCTACATTTTCATTGATCCTGTACTTTCTAACACAATGTACACTACAACTGATAATGTGTTCAATGTTCCTTATCAGTCCTTTAAATGTTTATGTTTTGTAACATGGCATTATACAAGATATTATTTAATGGTTAAAGGCACATTTGTATCACAAAAGTCTTTGGTGAATTGCAGACAGTATGGATGCACTATAATAAGGGTTCCCCTGTGTTAGAACAGAACATCACTGTTAAGATTTTCACTGGTGTTATTTGGAGGGGAAGCTATACTGGTGGTTGACTGTACATAGCAGCAGTAGAGATGTCAAAGAATGCAAACCAACACAAGATCATAATGTACTAGAATGACTTCTACAGTAGATCTGTACAAGAAAATAATGTCAGACACCATCAGGCAAAGGATAAGAAAGGATAACAAAGAAAAAGCCAGCATTTTAATTTAGTATTCTAAAATTTTAAAGACATATTACACCTTCTGAATGAGACTGAAGGATAGACAACACGGGCTGGTAGAAGAGAGCACTACAACCCTGATGACACAGAATACAGATTCTTCCAGAATGCTGGTACCCATCAACCAAACTGTTCAGTGTCACAACCTCAGAAGATAGGACAGGATTATTTGTGATTGAAAGGCACAGATAGCAAAAAGGGATGACATAACAGGTGAGCGGAGAAGATTACGTAACAAGGAGCTTCATGATCTATACTACTTACCAACTATGACCAAATCAAGAAGAATAAAATGGACAGGGCATGTGGGTCATATGAGAGACAGGAGAGACGCATACTGGGGTTTCATGAGGAGACCTGATGGAAAGAGACCATTTGGAAGACCTAGGTATAGATGGGATAGTATTACAATTGATCGACAAGAAGTGGGATGGAAAGGCATGGACTGGATCTATCTGGGTCTGGACAGGGACAGGTGGCAGGCACTTGTGAATGTGGTAATGAACTTTTGGGTTCCATAAAATGTGAGGAATTTCTTGACTAGCTGAGGGCCTGCTAGCCTCTCAGGATGGACTCTGTTACATGGAGTTAGTTCGTTTGTTTGTTTGTTAGGCAGAGACAGCAGGAAAGTATTAAGATGGATGTAATGGAACTAGGGCCAGAGAGTGTGGAATGAATTAAGCTGGCTCAGGATTGGTTCCAGTAACATGCACTTACAAATAGTAATGAACCTTCAGATTCCATTTCTTGAATAGCTCAGTGACTGCTCCTTTACCAGGAAAGACTATGGCCCACATAAGCAATTATGTTTCTAATATTAACTGCATTTATGAATATAATAAACATACCTGAACCCAACAGCCTTGGACGGTTTAACTGATGAAATGAAATATTACGTAGAACACACAGTGCAGCCAGTCTATTTTCCATTTTTGAACTTCTTGTTAGCAATATGAGGAGATCCATTGCATCTGTAATCTAATAAAAATATGACAACTTTAATGCATTTTACAACATGCAAGAGGAACATGTCGTTCTACAGAACAAATTACTTCCATGGGTCAATCCACAGATTTCATATATTCCTGCAAATGAGGAAACAAGACAAGTAACGTTAATGGATATGAAGAAAAGCACACATAATGTGCACATTTCTTCAACAAATGTCACGATGGAACAGGTAGCACTCCTTCATATTCAAGTCTGTGGTCCAAATATCGGAGGCCAACTACCCTGACTCTTACATGCTATTTGCATAAAGTGCAAAATATCAAGGCTAAAAGGGAAGGTCACACCCATCCAAATGCACATTTCATCTCTGAAATAAAAGAATATATTTTTCAATCAAGACATTGGGTCAGGATCTATAACAAAGACTCTCACACTATTTTAATTGTGACTCACATATACACTACACTAGGGGCAGAGATAGCTCAATCAGTATAAAAATTAGGCCAACTGCTACAAACCATGGAACTGGGTTTTATTCTTGGCAGGGGCAGAGAACTTCTCTTCTCCACAGCATCTGGAATGCATCTAGGGTCCACCCAGCCCGCTATCCAACAAGTAGGAGCTCTGTCCCCTAGAGCAGGACTGGCAAACCTATGGCATGTGTGCCCAAAATGGTAGCCGGCATTCACTGCTGTCCTAATTTTTTTTTTTTATTTCGTTCTACATTGTGAAGAATGTGTATACATACACACATATCTGACTGTGTAGAGACTGTATATGAATTAGACTGGATATTTATCATTGGGATGATGGCCTGGTAGTGACTGGGTGAATATGTGACATTAGAAGAAACATGTTAGGATCTTCTTTTTAAACAGAAAGCAGTAGCAGCCCCTGTTACGTCCACATCTTCTTCCTTATCGCATTCTCATGGAGGATTTTATTAGGATATATTCAGTAAACTTCACATTAATTATATAATTATAATATGCATTAATAATAATGCAGTAATTAATAATAATCATGGCTGACTCCAATAATTCCCATGGGAATGTGAAAGGATTTCTTCAATATTTAGAGACGATTTGGGCACATTCCCTCAACAAGGTTCGCCAGCTCTGCCCTAGAACAAAGCAGCCATTGTTGAAGCTGTCCACTCACCTCTCTCTAATGCCAAAGTTAGTCCATGTAGAGCTTAATTAAGCAGAAGAACAATTTTGTCTTTACCTTTTACATGTCTTCTACTACCCTCACTTTACATGGGGCTGAAGTGAAATAATAAAAGTTTCAATAAATGGCCAACCATATGTCTAGGAAAGAAAAGACTGCACTGTTAGGCTATGCAACAAAATAAATCCAACATGCATAAATATGTCACAAAATGGCGACCTGCCTCACATCGCTGAAGCACATATATTTGCAGTATACAAATTCGGGTTGCAAGATCTCCTGCTTCTGTGGCAAACTGTCATCAGTGACATTAGTTAAACCAGCCATTAAATCTCTGCTGGTCTCACAACATAACTGAGACACCAGAATAGAGAATTCTGCCAAGACCAAACACATTATTAACTTTAATGAAACTGAAGACCTAGTTAATACCCAGCCTTACCTTCCTAACCATTGGACCTCCTCCCTTCCCACAACACCTCGTTCAAATCTCCACCCCTCACTATAGTGGTTATTACACCCATTCTCAGAACTGTTTTACTAGTTACAGTGGGGGTATGCGGTGGTGCAGTTGGTTGAGGCACTGAGCTACAAGCCGGAAGGTTGTGGGTTCGATTCCCAATGGTGTCACTGAAATTTTTCATTGACATAATCCTTCTGGCCACACTATGGCCCTGGGATTGACTCAGTCTCTAACAGAAATGAGTACCAGGAATACTTCCTGGGGGGAGGTAAAGGCTGTCGGGTGCATCTGACAACCTTACTATATTCATGTGCCGATTGTCTTTAAACCTGAGAGCCTCAACCTCCTGGAACCCTCAGGGCCATACAGGGATTGCTCTACGTTTTACTAGTTACAGTGCCACATTAAGAATGGCACCATTTTTTAACCATATTGGTCATTATCAGGCCATCAGTTTTACAAAAATGGTAATATTAAAATACAAAGGTTACATTTACACCACTTATTGTCATATGATTGAGATCTCAATCGCATATATATTATATAAAAGAGAATAAAATGTAGGTATGGGTAAAACATATACTAAAAATTTTTTATGAGGGCTGTCTGGAAAGTATCCCTCCATTTTGAATATCTCGAGAACCGGTCGCGTGGCCTTGATGTATCTTGGCAGTCAGTCAAAGGAGACCTTACTGTGCATCCGTGAACAGTCACTCTCCCATGGGGCTAGTCAGTCGGCAGTGAGATGCCGCTGACTGAGCTTGTATACTGTGTGACCGTTGCATTCAAAATGACTGAGTGAGCAGATCAGCTTCATCATGGCAATGTGCCTGCCTATTCTACAGCCCTTGAACAGGCTTTTTTGGCCAAACATCTCGTCAACCAGGTCTGATGGACCCTAGATTTGGCTCCCTGCGACTTCTGGCTGTTCCCAAAGCTAAAATTGCTGTTGAAAGAGAGGTGGTTTGTGAATGCAAAGGTCACACAGTACACAAGCTCAGTCAACGGTGTCTCACTGCCGACTGACCAGCCCCACGGGAGAGTGACTGTTCACTGATGCACAGTAAGGTCTCCTCTGACTGGCTGCCAAGTTACATCAAGGCCACGCGACCGGTTCTCGAGATATTCAAAATGGACGGATGCTTTCCAGACAGCCCTTGTATACTTATTACGTTCAATCAGATATTACTATTCTAGACCAATATGTATTGGTCACCTCCGTGACCACCATCAGGGTGTCTTGTAACAAGAATATAATCAATATACAAACAAGTGTACAGAACTGTATGATATAACCACTTGATATTAAAATCAAGAAGTTTTATCACGTGAAGAATATAAATGGCTGTGTTCTACCTTGGGCAATGTCTGTTGTCCCTCAGAGTAGAATGTGAAATCTGACAGAAATTGAAGCCACATCAACTCCACTGCCTCCCAGTGCTTCTGTTTCTTCGTGATTGAGGGATGAAGCTTACCAAGGCACTGGAACAAATTGCTCTGAAAAGAAACCAACAGTAATTAGTTTATTACAATAATGCTCAGTTATTTAAATCCTGCCTTACATAAAACTGGAACTAGATATGTCTAACTTGTCGAGTAAGTATACAACACTCTGTGTGTGCCCACCATTGCATAAGTTATTGTCAAATTTCTTATATGATTTTAACAATTTTTAAGGCAGGCTTTTTCAGCACAGTAACAAATGAGTGGGTACCATACAATACAACAGACTCTGCTCCATGACTTTATTTACTTAGTTACGATTTCTTACAGTACGAATGTTTCGTAACAAGATACATTTTTAGGGTGAGGATTTGTTAGCACCTTGCCCAACCCCCAAGCTGGAGAACCACCCCTGTCACCTGTCCGTGAATGCTTATTCAATACATTTGCAGCCACCCTTCATATTGGAGGTTGTTTCTCCATACACAAAATGAGGACACACCATGCTGTGGTGACAGGGAGGATAATATTAAGATGGATCTTCAGGAAGTGGGAAGTGGGAATATGGACTGGATCTGGCTCAGGATAGGGACAGGTAGCAGGCATGTGTGAATGTGGTAACGAACCTTCAGGTCCCACAAAATGCGGGGAGTTTCTTGACTAGCTGAAAACCAGTTAGCTTCCCAAGAAGAACTCTGCTCCATGGAGTGAGTGAGTGAGTGAGTGAGTGAGTGAGTGAGTGAGTGAGTAAGTGACTGAGTAAGTAAGTAAGTAAGTAAGTAAGTAAATAAGTTACAATTTCTAATTGCAAGCTCTGAAGAAATCTTAAGCTGAAAGTCACTTTAAATACAAAAATAGTTTGATGGATTAGTCTGATCACTTACCTTGGCAATAACATTTCTACATTCTTGTGACTGACATGAATTTGTTAACACCTGAAATGATAAGCTGAGAATTCCTGCTTCGTGAGCACGATTTACTGCTTCCATCTCCCGATGAATAAGGCTCACAATCTCATGAAGCAAGGACAGTGAACTTGGTGTTTTGCGGAGACCTATGCCAAGAACTGATGTTGTCATCACAAGTGACTGTGTGGCTGCAACAATTAAATTTACAAAATAACACCAAAATATAAGAACAGGTGCAGAGACAAACGGTTGGTAAGAAAATTTGGTGTACAAACTGCATGAATAACCACAGCTAAAGAAGAGATGCAGAGAAACATGGAAAGCTTTCTTTGGTAAGACCATTTAGTGCACACAATGCAAACAAAAACACCACACAAGTGCAGGTGCAGAGTCACAGGGAGAGCTTTGGTTGTTAGACAAATTACTGCACCACATACTGCCACCAAAACGACCACTCCAGCACACAAACACAGAAACAACCATGTCAAGACATGAATGCTGAAGAAGCATTTCCAAATCCATTTCCATTCATTTATATTCCGTTTATCCATTTAAAGGTAAAACCTAAGGATGTGGAAATTTCTTTGTGTGATGACACAATGTATCTGTTAAATTACAGCTGTCCAATTACAATACGAGTATACAATTATAATGTGAATACATAATAAAATATTAATTATAACATTACAGCATAACAATCTGGAATATATATTATTTATTAGAATTAAAATATTCCTCAATAGAATAAAATGAGTTAGAAAGAAGAAATGTCTTTTAGAGCCGATTTAAAAACTTGTTTAGCAGTACAGCCTCGGTTAGTGTAGTCAGCTACTCTGGGAATGTGAAAGCACAGAACAAGTAACTGAATGCCATTTGCGAATAAAATCACTGGTCATTATTGATTAAATCACTTGAATTCGACACATATTAAAAAGAAGAGTTACAGTACAATGGCAGCAAGGGTAGTGCAGTCAGTATAGTGACGAGGCTAGGGGATGAACAACCCAGGAATTACAGTCCAATTACCAGCAGAAGCAAGAGATTCGCTCCAGTGTCCACATTGCCCCTGAGGCCAACTCAGATTCCTGGTTAATTGGTTAATTAGCTCCTTCCCATGGTGCAAAGTGGAAGAGGCATGAAAATGAATTTTCATTGTCATTTAGTGCTAAAATTATGAATGGTTGGAGCCACACCTCCATATGCTTTTATCGCATGCACAGGGACAACTTTACCTTTACCTTTTACCTATAAAGGATCACTATGCCACCTGTGTAAAGATTTTTAAAAAGCCTGTGATTCATCCTGAAGTAATATTAACCGAATATGGAATACCCAAGAAATTTGTTAAAATGCATGTCTTGTAGAGTTCATATAGTGAAAACTGCAAGTCATATAAGATGCATTTCCCAACATTGTGTGTGGTGAGAATTTACCTGCAAGACATGCAGTAGTGAAAGTGGACAACATTTTCAGAGCAGCTTCTAAGAGACTTGTCAATGCACAGCACCAAACCCACAGTTTGTGGACCAAGTCAGCCAAGCCTATCTCCGCCGCAGCCACTTTAACATTGCTGTCACCATTAAGGAAGTTTGTCAGCACAGCTAACAGAACAGCCACATCTCTCAATACTGGACACACCTGTTGGGCAGTAACAAGCACCAAATATAACAATGAAGAAGCAGTTTCAAGTAGCATTACCATACATTAAGATTATCCTGCATCCATCTATAGGATAGATAGGGGCAGCTGGTTTGTCCAGGATGGACCCTACTTACCAGGACACATGGCATAACATCCCAAAAGACAGTAACCATGATATTATCCAAAATGGGAACCACAAATGAAGTATGTGGCTGACACTTCAGTTTGAGGCATTTTTAAAGAATATGAAGAATATAAAATGGGTTGACCAATAAATAATCAACTGTGTGAGCGTCCTGTACACAATATTACTGACAACTGTGCTTGGTCTAGAAAATCTATAGAGTCCAGACATAAATAAATAAATTAATACAGAAAACAGAAAATTCTACACTAAAGCTAAGAAAGTAAACAGTGTGGGAGAAATCTCTCATTTCTGTGAGATGAATTTAGTAAGACTGCATCACTTTCTTTAAAGACCCACACACATACATATGATGTCAAACAATAAACTTCCAGGACTCAGCCTACAAGAACAGCCACACATGACATAAGACATTACAGAGTGTTCACTTCACAAGCACCCATCATTGGAGACTCACAGGATTTATAACCCAACTCGACCTAAGGAGCATTCTAGCATCAATAGACGTTGGGATGCGAACTATATAAATATGGCTAATACAAATCTTGTACTATTTTAATTAATTGTAACCTATATGACTGTTTTAACATCGAACACTATATCATAATTTATGTACTTGGTAGCATATTACTTGCCAGTTACCACTGAAGACAGTATGTTTAAAGTTTTAATACCATATACTGCTTTGTGTAATGATATTCCCTCAGGATAGCTATTATCAGTGGTCATAATAATTATTTTTAGTTTTGTATTTCAACCAACAATGCATAATATATATATTTTTATTTTAACAATATTTATATTATATTCACTCCTACAAGTTGTATATGTTTATATTTTATCAACCCATAAGCTTTTAAATTTAATTTAATTTAATGCAGAATATCCAAATTGTGTTCTCAGCCATGTCAACATACTCTGAAACATATTATATTGTAAAATCATATAGACTACATTTTATCAACAACCACCACATAAATATTTTAATTTGATAATTTTAATGAAATTTTAATAATAAAGAAACTATGTAACTTCAGTGAAGTACAACTGTGGAACTCACTGAGGATCATACAAATGTATCGAAACATGTAGGAGTCATTATAATATAAATATTGTTCAAATAAAACATACATATATAGTACACTGTTAGTTGAAATAAAAAAAACTATATACAAGATGCATGGTACACACATAAAAATAGCCACAATAATGTTACTAACTTTATACATGTTAAATAGTTTAATCTGTTGGCAATACATGTAATATCGCATATACAGTTAATGCACAGTAATGTCCCTTGACTGCAACAAATGTTTTACAGGTATACCTTCTACTAAATTTGCAGTCAAGTAGAGTCAAGTAATAGCTGCTATATGAAGAACTGTGTGAAGTATTTACAGGACGTAAATTCTTAGCGATTAACTCTCGCCAAGAAGAATGAGTTTAAGAATTTATGTTCTGCAACATCTGAGAGGTGCTTCCCAACTCTTAAAAGTGGTGACACTTTTTAACAAGCATGATGTCACAAGACTGTCTTTCTGGTTTGGCCATGTTAAGTGTGGAAAAAGTAATGATTGAGAATATTATTAAATTTCATGACAAAGCAATTGATAAATCTGCCAATCATAAAGGAAGGACAATGATTTTTTATAAAAATAAAAACAAACTCTTGCATATTCTTATTAATAAACTTTAAAAGTTTGCAGTATTTCATCACAGCTTCGAAATAAATTACATGGAAAATTAAATTAAGCCCTTCTGATTAATCCCAATCCCAGCCCTACCATACTACATGCGTGATGCTGTCAGTTCAATACCACATTGTTCATGAAGGTGGAGAAGTGTGTTCAGATGTGTACTGGTGCACATCCAACAACGCTCATCCGAACTTTACTTTTACTTTTAATTTTAAATTCACCCAGTGCCAGTCTTAATAACCAAAAAGTAAGGAAAGCAATGCAATAAGCAAATTCCACCCACATCTGATGATGGTACAGGCATATGAAAACGTATATCTTAATAAGGCAAAAACAAGTTGTACTCAACTGAAATATACAGTACTATACAACATGACATTTAAATATTTAGTTCTTAGAACTTTCTAAAAGTGCCCATAAATGTGTCACTGAGCATGCCCAAAGGAACTGCATTTAATTCAGCAGTCATGTTGTCCTTGATGTGCTCAATATCCTGAAATCTTCTTGTTTGGATGGTGATTTTCTCTTTGGGGAACAGAAAAAAGTCACTTAGTGTAAGGTTAGGTGGATGTTCTCCACCATGCTCCAGTTCAACAAAAAGTGCTTAACTATCAGGGTAAAATGAGCAGAGGAACTGTCATGCAAAAGGAACCGACCAACTTTCTCAGGAAACTGTGCCCTAACTCTCAATATCAATTTCAGTAACTCTTTCAGCACCTGTACACAGAATTCACCACTTACTGCTTTACTTCAGGGACAAATTCTTTGTGCATCATGCCCTGTTTATCAAAAAAAGTGATCAACATCATTTTGATCCTTGACTTTTGCAAGTAACAATTCCTGAGCCATGGCAGTGATTGTATTCTCCATTCTATGCTCTGAAGTTTTGTTTCAGAACTGCACTGAAACACACAAGGCATGCATGAGACTGCTATGGATAAACTGATTGAGCTTTGAGCTAGAACTTTTTTACTAAACCCTGGACATCACAACATGAACAAAAACCAGCTACAATTGGTTTAAGTGCCAAACCATACTCGCAAGATAGCACTAGCCCCAGAACTTTATCGTTTCACTGCATATGTTTACCATCTCAAGAGCAGTTAAATAGTCAAGCATTCCTAATAAAAATGTGTCCTCTTACCCTTTTCTTATCACTTATTCGACACAGGCTTTCAGCAGACTCAATGCTCAACTTCACGTGCAATTCCCGAAGTTGTATTACTAATGTCTCCAGTAGGCCTTGATTTAAAGCTACTTTTTTTGCTTCTCCAGACACAGCCAACAGACTAGACAGAGCACATGTTACCAACATTCTGCCTTTAGTTCCACTTCGCTGACCTGCAGAGCCTTGCATAAGTTTATGTATTTCATATTGCCATAAAAGTAAACTGCACAACTCTGCACCAACTGTCAGGTTCTTTGCAATTGCTCTCCCAGGCTCTGCTTGGATTGATGGCAATCCATTTGGGTCTGAGAAAAGCTTCTCTTTGTATTCATCTGAGGAGATGGCACGATCTACACTGTTAGTCTTCTGATATGCTTTTCTTCTGCTAGCCTCACTTTTATTTTTGTTGGCAGCAGCCTCATTTTGAGGACATATGTTCTTCTGGTTAGAAGCAGGTAGCATGTGTTCACCAGATTCAGACACGTGTCTGTTATTTCTATTTGAATGTTTACTATACAAGAGTGGTTTGTTGTGACACTCAGCTGCACTGTGGTCTGAACTTGCACGCTGAAGTGGAAGTACCAACTGTTTCAACAGTTTATACTGAGTTGTGTGGCAGTCATCTTCCTCCGGTACAGGGAAGTGACTATCCAGAAGGTTCTGCACAACATGGATCTCTTCTGACAATGATCTTGTCCTGACCTCATGTGACAGCAGTGATGTGAGACATGTGAGGGCTGAGTGATGTAGGCTATTTGACAACTCATTCTCAATAGCGATCATAAGCGTGGCGAAGTAACGCCATGGCCCGCAATGAAACAGGGCATCTCGTATTGTTTCAAAACCTTGTTTGCCTGACAGAAGAGCAGAGAATAGTTGAAATAACTCATTCCACAACCGATTGCGTAGGAACACCAACTGAGCAGAATGTGTTGCTGTAAATAAATAAATAAATAAATAAAATATTACAAGTACTTCATAACACTAATGGGAGAAACAACTGCATTTCTTCTGCTAGAATGACACAAGCCTAACAAGTATTAATTGACAATGAAGGCAGGCTCCCACAGATTAGGAAATTCTAATAAAGATGTGTAATACATGATCTACATGTGTGCAAGAAACAGCAACTGGTGGTCTCAGGGCAAGACACGATTGGGATTACAATACATACCTATAAAGACAATGTCCTGACATTTAATATCCAGTTTTCCACATCTTACTGTTTCCTTACCTACTACAAGAACTTAATCTGAGGCCACACAAAGAAGTCTCAAGGATACAGGGTGAAGATGACTACAATGAGACCTCCCGATTTCTGCCTACTACTCTGTTCCCTCCAGCCCCCTGTAGCCTATGTCAGTAGCACAAAGCATTCATAACCACTGAAGGTTATCAGAAGGATATAGCTACCAACATACATGTCAAAGTTGGAAAGCATGTGGAAGGAATCAATTCAGCAAACTTCATTCTCTGATCTGCTAATAACTTCAGAACAAAACATCAATTCTGTAGCTATGCGTCCCTCTCTAACAACTAACTCCATGCAAGAGAGTCCTTTTTCGGTAGCTGTCATTTGCTCAACTAGTCAAGTAACCAATCTAATTTAAAGATGTGGCATCCCTGTTGTGTTCAGATTATACAAAAATGGATACAATCAGCCAAACACACAACAGATATATTCACACACACACACACACACACACACATATATATATATATATATTTCTTTATACATCACATCCATTGCATTAACATAATTTCCTTGTTAGATTCTGGAATTAGTGGATGTATTCCTCCTTGGCATCTACAATTGTAAGATGTGGCCTCCCTGCTGTTTTCGGATTACATATAAATGGATACAATCAAATACACAACATACATTTTTATGCACCACAGCAGTGATGCTTAAAAAATATACATTGTATATTTAATTGTATCCATTTATATATTTCCGCCATATTTATGCATGCTGAGGACTCATTACTACATTGAAATGGCCCTGTCACTGGTCACTCTTCTTAGTGAGCTAAATGAGTCTATGTCCTACCATCCTATTCCACTTAGTATTATCCTCCCAATGACACCTAGCTCTACCAAATTGTTCCTTTCTTCAGGTTTGCCCACCAAAGCCCTGTACATACTCCTCTTCCCCCTTCTGCAGGCCAAATACTTCACCCATTTCATCCTCCTTCACTACTTATACTTTCCCATATGATGTATCACTCATAACATACTTCTGACTGTCCATAGTGATAAATGAACACTACTTGAAAGTTTTATGTAGGAAATAATAAACTGACCACAAACCAACAAATGTATACAAAAAAATATCCACACAAAGAAGAAGAAGAAGCCACATTGTGCTGTAAACATCTGTTCAGGAACTCACAGTATATATCAGGATCAAGCAGAGCTAGCAAACACTGCACAGAGTCCCGTGTGTGGAGAATGGTGCTGTGACAGTCTTCATCCAGAGATACACATCTAGACAGAAGACAGCATATTCCAGTGTACATCTCTAGAATATCCACATAGAGGAGCACGTTACTTCTGCGTCCATACTCCTGAGGAACACCAGTCACTAGGCAGCTACAACATTCAGAGTATATTCCAGAACAATTAACATTGCATCAAAATATCACAAAACAGAACATCAAACAGCAAAGGCATTGGAATCAATCAGTCCTCTAAAGGACAGTGGTAACTACAAGCCAGGTGGTCTTTGTAATGCCCATAGACTGTTCTCTGTCAGGAAGGAACTGAACTTTTATATAGGCCTATATCAAGATAAACTTAATGGTTCAAAGGCTTTAAAAAATTGCCTCTTTAGCCACAGCTGTTATTATATACCCCTACTGCTTGAACATATGAAAACCTTGCATTCAGTTCAAACATTGCGTTTGTGTTTCATATGATTCTCACCAGACAAGCTCTGTAGTGTAAAATGTGAGGGAAAGATATCAGTGAGAATATGGTGGAATGTAACAGCACAGGGTAGGATGACATAATTTTCTGTCAAAGTAGGTTATGGAAAAATGAAAGAAACAGTCCAAGAGGAAGCTGTAGTTTAAATCCATGACTTTTTAATATATGAATTTATAGAAAATTATATACATTATATTAGTGTAGAAAATTTACATGCAGCAGCTGGGGAAAAGCAGGTTTATTGTCAGCACACAATCTGGTTATAGGCTTTTTCACAACAAATGATTATAAAAGGAATTTATCAGATGGTTAAGTTTTGTAATAAATAAAATTTAAAACGCATTCCCAGTGAAACTAAAGTAAACTGAAAAAAAAAAAGCAGAGAATGCTGGCAAGTGTATAAACAGAAACAGGAGGTAGTAAGCAATTTTTTTTCTTGGGCGTAAAACTGCAAAGCACAGCTGAATGGAAGAGACACAAAGAAAACATAAAAATGAAAGGCATGCAAACATTAGGAGCAACCAATATATGTTGAATGTGGGCTCCAAATATGAAAGTACAAGTTTTATAAAATATGATTTGTGAACTTATTGATAGAATTCAACGAAGATTCTGCAAGAATCTAATGAAGTGTAGCACATGCTATTAATATAAGATATAAGATATGTAGTGAATACATTAAGATAATTAAATATGGAAACTATTAAGTGTAATTCACATAATAGGAGACTGGAAACTTAGTGAAGAAATTAGGAGAGGCAAGAAGCTATACAGTATAGTAAACTTTTGGTAGTAGAACACCTCACAGCTGGAAAACCAGGAGCTGTTGAAGAAAAACTGTTACAAGCAATAGCACAAAATTTGAAAAGTGGAAGTTGTGCAGCAAGTATAATAGATGAATTATACAAAACTTGGATGGGATACATTTGGCATGATACATGTGAGAGGGATGTCACTAAAAATGAAACCACCCCCCACTCCACAGACACACACACACACAGGTAGAAGAGTATCAATTTGCATGAAGTCATCCCATTGTGTATTGATTCTATATATTCACTTTATTAATATATATTTCAGTCAACACAACTATATAATAAAAGCATAAGTTAAAGCGACATGTTTCAACTTAAAAAGTCATCGTCAGGCTAAGCTAAGAACCATGAAGTTCTTTACAATGTGTATTAGTTATCAGTATCGAACACACTCTTCTACCTCTTAGACTGCTTATACCAGTGCATGTAAAATGTACATAAAACCGTCTTCCTGAAGATGAACCTTCAGGTTCGAAACATGTCGAAGACATCAAAATTAAGAATCAAAATATTACTTTAGAAAATGTGCATTTTGTTGGTTTATATTGTATAACATACAAATAAACTGCTGTAATATGAGTGAGAGGAATGGGATAGCATCGCTTATGTTGGAAATATGGAAATTAAGGAATCTGACAGGAGAAGCAAAAAGAGGCAGATTCCCCTTATGTAAAGAACTGGAAAATCATTTTATAAACGTAGACTTAGGTTTAACTGTAGGGACAGTTGCGTAGAATGCAGATAAGTGATATTAATAGTTCATAATTAGTTCAGTGGCTGAGTTTGGCATTGGCGGAGTTCACATTCAGTGAGGAGAGATAGTGTAGCTACTATTTTGTCACTTAGCAGCATTTATTTAGCTAGCAACAGAGTGTTATTTAATACTTTTTGATCTGGGGAGACACAGTATTGTTGGCATTAACTAACGGATGGCTGGCTTATCTCTCCTGGGAATGTCTATGGAGACCAGCCACCAAATTAAGTGTCCAATCACAGACTGCAATTTTAAAAAATCTAAAAATTCAACCTGTGTTATTCGTTAAGCAATCAATCAGAATGTTAGCTGATTGTACAAGACTTTAAACTAGTGAATTCCATGTGATGTGTAGTGTGGGGACACTAACTTACTGGCAGTTTGGTTTTTAAGCCATCCGGATGTGTTCTACATTACTCCATAACCTTCAAGCTTAAGGTGTAAGTGCAAGGAGATTGATACCAATAGGCACAAACTTTTGAAATGTATGGAAACATAAAGATGTAGGGAAAAATTCTTGAATAATAAGTGGCTAAATATAGCTGACAAAATAGCAAAAAACAAAATAATTAGCAGCTCCAAGATTAGAGAAATGGAAAACATGGGTAAATTTTTATACAAGACTGAATGCCAATGGGAAAATGAGATGAAGATAAATACTCAAAGCTTTGAGGAGGAAGAGGCATTATGGAAAAGTGAGAGGGTGACAGTACACTTACAGAATATATAATCTGTGATAGGTGATACACACAGTCAAGATGTGTACTGCAGAAAACCTGGTGTTAGCAGATGCAGCCCTGGAAATATTTATTTCAAACTTGACAAATATCTACTACTGTTGTCGTCTGCACTGTCTTTATGATTCTCAAAATGTTATTTCCCTAAACAATGTTTACTGAGTGGCATTTATGATGGAGATGGACTATGTTCTATAAGACAAGACACTAAATCTATATATATATATATATATATATATATATAATTCAGATTAACATCATTATACAATATAAATGTGAATCCATCAGGATTGTAACTCACCTCAACAACAATCTTATCAAGCCAAATCCATTAATGTGACAAAGAGCATCATCAGGATTGAGAGCTATCATGTTCACCATCAGCCAACACACAGTCTTCACAAGACCTGGCGTTGTTTTCACGTAAGGCTCCAACTGTGAACTTTCTGTGCGTGCTGAAGAGCCTGTGGTCATTTTAATATATCTAAGTACTGTGACCTATCAGTCTTTATACTTATTACTTTAAAACAAACAACAAAAGAATATAATCTGTTCCAGGTTTTACAAAACTATAAGAAAGTTTCAAAAATAAGGTAGGAGCATGTTTCATGTTAAGTATCATTACCCAACTGTGGATTTCACCATGTAACAGGCCTGCGTAAACCACTTTTCATATCATAAGCATGTCATACTACTGCACAGTTTCAAAATGGCAGACCTCAAGGAAATGTGGTGAAATGTTGAATTACACAATGTGATTCAATTTTTGCATGTGAAGGGGGCCACACTGGAGGCAACTTATTGCCAGTTGGGGAAGAGTACAGAGCAAATGTAATGTTGCAGAAACAGATGAGAATATGGTGCAATGCTTTTGATAAGAGTAGGACAGATGTTGATGACAAGCACTGATCTGGACATAAAAAGCATGCCCACCACATATGTTGTGCAGATGCCCTTATCTGAGAGGTCACACACTGCCCAGGAGCTATACAATCACTGGGTAGTGAGCACATCATTGTCCACAACTAACTGAATTACAGAAAAATGTGTGCCAAGGAACCTCACAAATGACCAAGCTTCTATCTAATAAGTTACAACAATCAAGGACAGAACTTTCTGAAGTGTGATGTTACAGGGGATAAAACATGGGTTATTCATGCAACAATCAAAACCAAACAAGCAACCACAATGTGGAAACAACTATCACCTTCTGCAGCAAAGAAATCCAAAGCAATGCCATCAGTAAGGAAGATCATGTCAACTGTCTCTTGGAACCTAAAGGTGTGCTTCTTGTGGATTTTTTTGCAGTGGTAATATTGTAACTAATGGGTGTTAGTATAGTGCTGAGAGGTTATGTCAGGCCATTCATCACCAAAGGCTGGGTCACTGTGCCAACACATCATCATTCTGCACAAAAAGGCCAGGCCCCATAAAACCTGACTTGTGCCTGCCTACTGTTCTACATCTGGAAGTTATGGACCACATTTCCCACTGCCCCAGTCTTGCACCCAGTGATCCCCATCTCTTCAAAGTCCTTAAGAAGCACCTGGCCAACAAGCAATTTGTAACAGACGGTGATGTAAAGCAAGCTGTCACCTCCTGGTTATGAAACACTTGGCATCAACTTCAATGCCAAATATAAATGTTGGTGCCACCATGGGACTAATGTTTGAATGTCAATGGTGGCTATATGGAGGTCCAATGTGTACCATCTGCTGCCCACCTGCCATGTACACATAAAAGTGAGAATGAAGTTCACAGCATCAGATTGTTTGTTACCTTTATTTTGTTATACTCCTTCATATAAAGGGGATGTTATGGACAGAGAGATTGCAAAACAACAACTTAGAGACTGTATGTTCAAGTGATGCTAAAATAGTACACCAATACATGGACACCTAAAAAAGACGGGTAAAATAATACATCCAGCAGATGTGAATTTCTTTAGTGGTGCTGAGGGAAAGCAAGAACTGTTTGAAGTAAAATGACAGTGTTACAGAAGAAGTTGAAATTCAAAATCTGGTGCTACCTAGAAGTGAAATGATAAAAATGGTATGTATGCTGACCAGAATGGATGCAACAAGGAAAATGAGGGGGCCTTAGAACTAATTAAAAAAAAAACAGACCTATGGAATGATAAGCATTAGTTGGGGTAGGTACAGAAAGACATAAGGAAGAAAGGAAGCAGTTGGTAAGACACTTGAAAGTGAGATTATGGAATAATAGAAGAGATTGGAGCCTTCACGTGCGCTGATCCACATAAAACATAATGCTGGAGGGAAGGAAGAGGGGAGGGAGGTGGGCTGGTACAAGATGAGGAATAAAACTATTAGGAACAAGCATGAGGAGGACAGCATTTGACATTAGCATATTGTACTTTCATTTCTGAACAGGACCTCTAATATTCTACTACAAAATACATATTTTCATTACAAGAAAGTGAGAGACAAACATAAAATAAGGCTTGTAGGTTTATATAGATGAATATGATTAACCTCAATACTGATGGATACAATGCATGGCAGCCTGCTGGTTATCCATGAGCAAATTATCCAGTTTAACCTTTATACAACCAGGTTAATATTTAAATCACAGTGCATGGTTTAATGGAAAATGTACTATTTGAACAGAAAAATTTTAATTAAGAAAAAAAGATGTAATTAAGAAATAAACACCATTTTGTAGAAAGTAAAACAGCGATTATGCAGTAAGTTTTAAAAATAGAGTCAATTCTCTTGTTGCCTAAATATACAAAATGAATTTTAGCAGTGTTGTTTACACATGTTCGCATATGCAAATGTAAGTCTTTAAAAGGTTAAATAACTCAATGGGAAGACAGCAGTTTTGAGAACTAACACAGATGAAAGAACAACAATAAAATGTATCTTAATCAAATAAAGTATGCCAGTATTGCAACAACAATATATATGTGTTAAGGCAGGGAGCATTGGTGGGATCTTGCAAACGAGGCACCCAAACACATACAAATTTAAAAAACACAGAAATACAGATGTACATGTTCTTTTACATCGGTGTGAAATTTGGCATCTCATTCTAGGGGAAGAAATGTACAAGGACACACATGAACAGGGTGCTGGGGGGAATACCTGGATCCAAGAGGCAGAAACTGACACTAGAATAAGCAAAACTGCATGATGTGAGGCCTGCATGAGAGACAAGAAATTAATACAAAATTCAGGTCAGTAAACCTGACCAGAACAGATCACTTGGAGATCTAGGCACAGATGAGAATATAACATAGAGATGGCTCACAACAAAATAGGGTGTGAGGGTGTGGACTGGATTAATCTGGCTCAGGTAGGTTCTGGTGGTGGGCTCTTGTAAATCGTCATGTTATAACATTCTGGATTTTGAAAATGTACAGTCTATTTTGTAGTCTTCCTTCTTCTGAGTCATTACACAGCGTGTTGGTAGCCGTTAATTTTGGGACAGCCTATCATCCCACCTTCAATGGCCAAGCAGACAATATCCATTTTTCTTGGACTGCTTGACCCTTGAATATGGGATTCATAGGCTGTCATGTAACCACATGCTACATAAAAACCCAGAAGAGCAAAGCACTAATCTGAACCATGGCAGAATTCCAAAATCTCACAATATGGAGGCAGCATGTTCCTCTGAAACATTGCTAATAACTATTTCATATTCTATAAAATAACACAGAAAACCTCAGATCTTATGCACAAACCTTCATACTCAATAGAAGAGCTACTCTTACAACTGCTATCATAGAGCAGAGCCCACTGGTCAGGCTGCAGTTCTGTGTCAGGTGGCACCTGTCCATCACATGAAGATTCCACAGTCCAGTCACTTGCACCATTAACTCCGCTCGGATCCACTGTGCTGCCCATATACAGCCGTGACAAAAGTTTAGCTATCTCTCCATAGAAGTTGCACTGGGACAGAAGTGACTGAAGTGCTTGAATACCAGTCAGTGGTGCCTAGAAATTAAGCAACAGTCCAAGAGAATTATCCACTGTGATCAGTCCTACAACAAATGTGATGCATCACTCTTTGCCACAATAAATGCAGATGGTTCACATAATCACTCTTTGGTCATTACAGGGAAGATCCGTCTGCTTCAATGGTCATCCCACAATTTGATGCTATATTCTCTAGGCCAATGACAGCATCATTAAATAAGTTGTCTCAATGCATGCTATGACCTCAGAACTAAATGGAAGAGAGTGGTCAGCTTCATGCCCTGGCTGCTTTGTCTCAAAGAAAGAGCATCCAATACCCACTAAACAGGAGGCTGGGTGGACCCCCAAGATGATCTGGATACTTTATAGAAAAAAAATTTCTCAGCCCTGTGATGAGTCAATTACTTGGTCACTCAGCCTAAAGCCTAGATACTAAACAGGCTAAGTTATCCTGGCTCCTTCATCAAATAAGCCATCTTACATTACGTAATACACTTGGTTTGTAAAAAAAAGTAAATAACACATGAGTGACATCACAGCCATGGCTTCCCATAGTTAGAATACAAGTTCATTCTTAGTGTATAAGGATATACAGACATAAAGACAGTGATGTTACAGTCACGAATTTCACTGATTATCCTTTATCCGACAAACGCACCCGATCCTTTTATATCGGTATCTTACAAACGCAACAAATGGGTGCGCTGCGGCCATTTAAATGCTCCGCACAGTCATGTACAGGCTTAGTGTTATAGCCCCACACGTTATCTTCACATTGTATAATGTTTTGTGGTCAGATTTGCGTTCCGGCCAATTTACCCAATTATGAACATATGCACGATATGAATAGCAGTTTCTAGGCACCCTGTAATTTTTGAAACCTCATCTGTTTTTTTTTTTTAATCCAAAGCAACCGACTCACTTCCTTCTAAAGAGGCATTTTGCAGTGGACTGCATTTCTTTCAAACAGTCAGTTCGACCACACACACACTGGAAGCCTCATTCAATCTGCCAAGCGTTTCTGTTAGTGGAAGTCTCTTCAAGAAGGCGTGCTTC
>Ga0136643_10001213_pt1 | contig 30918 bp, 16 predicted proteins | sample TergutLab28metaG_FD_96883 | JGI IMG/M metagenome (GOLD analysis project Ga0136643, IMG submission 96883) | Labiotermes labralis P1 segment gut microbial communities from Petit-Saut dam, French Guiana - Lab288 P1 (version 3) (version 3) | ecosystem: Host-associated > Arthropoda: Insects >...
AGTTGTAAGGCAAATGCCAGGGTATAACTCGAAAAGAAGGGGCACGGACCGCACTCTTCCACTCTTCCATCTTCCACATTAGTCTGTATTTGTGTTGTTCGGGCGTTATTCTTTTTTTTGTGTATTGTCATTGGTTAATTGTGTTGTTCTATGTTGTTCTTGTGTGTAAATGTGTACTGCCACCGGGTGACAACCCAATTGCAGTTAATAAATATTATTATTATTATTACATCTTTTCAAAAGTTCTTACCATACACCACTTCGAGACAGAAGACTCATTGTCGCTAGTGTCGCTCGGGTTGGTTTTGGCTTAAAAGTGCCGTTGTTTGCCATGCTGCAGTGACTGATTTTAAATAATTAAGAACGTATGGGTTTTTTGGGACATCTCCAATGGCTTTTATAACAAGTTTGTAGAATTTCAAATTGGTGCTACGACTCAAATGTGCTATATGCTTATTTGATAAGCTTATCTATAAGTTATTCATCCCGTAGTTCGTTGTACTGAATAAGAACGGTAGCCGAACGTTCTCGGATGCGAACATATGCTAAAGGTGAATTAAGGTCTTGTGGGTAAAATATGTAGACGAAAGTATTTTTATGAAGGAAGAGGTGGGACTCGTGGGAGTAGAAAATTTATAGAGTGTAGGTTTAGAAAACTGAAATCTACAAGAGTGAAAAGAATAAAACTTAAAATATACGCATAAATTTTTATGTGGTATGATGAATTATAAAGTAACATTGGTAAATCATACCTGCGAACTGAGTAGTAAGCTTAAGTGAGAAAAGTAGATGCACAAGGGACAGTAAGAAACCTTTTGTAATGGGCATTGAAGCAATGGAGGAGAAAGCGAATTTAATGAATCCTTGTAACCTCCTTCGGCGCGTCACTCTACCATGTGATTCCGGTCTGAGCTTGTAGCAAAGAAGAATATCCCCTTTATTATGTAGAGGCACTGTGTTCACGACAGAGGGTATCAAAGTGTGGCGGCGTGATTAACTTGCTCCATTTAGAAGCAAGTCCCCTGAGTTTCCATTTATAATAAATGACAGCTTCAGATAAGCTTCTGCGTGAAAACTGCTACGTTCTGAGTGGGACGTCTGGTTATGAAGGTAGCACAAATTGATGTCACAGTGCAGTGAAACGGATCCGTTTTATAACTGAGACTGCTACAGTGTTAGGTTAGGCATTTCTGTCTGGTTAATTGCTTGGAAATTTTGATGTACTTTCGGAGAGACATGTGTTGAATTTGCATGGGATTTGATACGTAATTTATTGACAGTAAGGCCGGGCGTTCGCACGATTGAATGGTCTGTAAGCAGGCGAAATTATTTTGTGCAATTTAAGAGGTTCTTTGAAGGTGGTGAGATTTTTCATTTCATAAATATCGATGAATTGCTATACTGAATAAGAGACGATCAAGTTCTGCTCAAGAAAGTTACTTATTTGTCATGGAATATCTGTGATGAAAAGAGGATTTAATTTTCTCATATGAACATAATCTCCACTTTAGTTGCCTCTGCCTTCAGTAGCATGGCATGCAGATAAACATAAGATTTGGTGACAAAATTACCGCTGTTTGGCTTGTAGCATACAGTCCAACGTTTTTCAGAAGTTGAAAGTAATTCCAGGGTTCGATAAAACGTTTTATTAAACAATAGGCATTTTTACATTAATAACAACATAACTAGTTTATACTTCAAGGAATGACTTAAAGTATTTAATTTTAATACTTATTTATAGAAAATGTTAAATATTTCTGGAGATGTGTAGGATCCATTAGAGAGAACCAAATATTAAAGAAATGAAGAATCAATATATTTGTTGCCCCCTTTTAAAGTAGGTGAATTTGTAACTTATAAAAACATTGAAGAATGACGTGTTTTGTGAAATGATAATTTCGTATTAGTACACCTGTTGGTTAGAGACGGAGACTGTTGTGGTGTTTAATGCAGACGGTTGTTTGTATCGTGTCGAAAGTCTGAGAAGAGTGATCGTAGGTATATAGATATTTTCACAGATAATTATAATAGTAAAGGAACTGAAAACGTAATTTTATGTGAGCAATGTCATACATAAGTTGTGATTTGATACATAAATTTAAGGAGTGTACATTTAACTAACTTGGATTTTATGTTTATATATTTGACGTTTTACACAATGAGTTTCATACTTAATTGTCTGTTCATTATGCTCTATTATTTTCTTTATGTGCCTCGACGTGGTATGCATATGTCATTCTATTCTGTGTAATACGTCTGTTAAGGATGTTCGAGTTTTAGAATTTTGTGTGTCGGGTTTTTAAAGTAAACATCACAGAGTGCGGTGATATTAGATTTGCCTTATTCCACATTCACATAATACACAGGCATGTGTCACTGACGTTAGTGTATGGGAGGGCCATTTCGTATTGTTGAAGTCAGAGGTCGTCTTGGTAGTAACGTGAAATTATATACGAAATACCTGATATTGTACAGAAGTTGTATTCAACACAGAGTGACAATAAATGGCATAAGGTATCGCATCTTATGTGACACAGGTGGGGAATGTTAACAGACTAATGGCACAAAAATATTGCACCATGAAGATGGGGGCAGCTGGTGAACATTTACCAGGCTACACGTTGTCAGATTCAGAATAGCAGTAACATTCCTTGCACGGCAATGACATTCTCGAAACACTTATCAAGAGCGTGAGTGTAAAGCGCTTGAAGTTTATTGACGATTTTTATAAATTTGGTTTCTGGGTTTAATTGCATTTTGTAGTGAAGTTACTTCAACGTTTCTGCGTGGATATTGCATTGCAGTGTACGTCAAAACGATGACATTTTCAATGCTTGATACGTCGATAACCTGAAAGCCGAAATTTTGCGTTAGAAATCGCGCAGACTTGGATAGAAATATATCTCTTTCGATGAACTGCAGGTGTGAAATTTCCGTTTAACACAGAACTTTATTCCTTAGTACGAAGAAATACTATTTAGGGTAACATATGAGCAAAAACATTAATCCTGCTCATAATTTATATGATCATATATCTGAACTTACGCGTTTTTGGAAGAGATTTTCATTTAGATGTGCAATGTCGCTTAGTTATGGGACGTACAAAATCGTACAGTGTACGTAAAGTTACAATGTTGTGGTGCCATTTAAAAAAAAAAGACATAAAAAGTAAAATATCACAACTTTATGGTTGTGGGCGAAATCTTAGTAGTAGACTTATTGTCGTACTTTCATTACACAATATTTGTATTGAGGGTTGTCTCTATGTCGATTTTTTTTTTTATTTACTTTTGGAAGGCATGTCTTATCGCTTGCACATTTACGTAGTTGAGTGCCTGAAAGTAAAGTGCTGTCCTCCAGTTTGCATTGTTCCTTTTACTTTTTTACGTGATTTTGATAAGAAACACAGCTATTTCTTTTTGGAACAAGAGTGGGTAACACATTTTTCTTATTAAGGAGAGAATGTTAAGAATTGACTATTTTTTCTTAACTAAGTGCTTAATAGTGCTTTTGCAGGGTTCCAAAACGTGTGGAACAGAGAGAACAACAGAAATAATAGGATTTCTGTCAGAATGCACGGGGAAACAGAGGATTTTAGTTTGGAGCAAAACGTAGAGTCAGAATTCGAATAATAATTATTATAATTGAATTGGCATTAAAGCTGTATACATTTTATATTCGAGCAGCTTGAAATTTAACGGATTATTCCAGTGAACTGTAAACGCCTTTTTTTAAATACAAAATGTTGCAGATCGAAGAAATTAGACACCATCATCACGCCCTTGATCAGTCATATGGAGAAATCAGCTTCCACATCTTTCAAATCTAACATGTAATCGCAGATATGAAATTTTTCCTGTCATTTTAAAGGTCTCGTTTTCAATGTCTTTCAAGGTGCTTTATCACTCCGAGTCTAATACCATGACAGGAAAATGGCGTGTAGTTAAAGCACATAACTTGGCCTATTTTATCGTAAGATAACATTTCAAATTTATTTTTAAAGTGCGGAGGGAAGCTATATGAAATCTCAGTTATGACAGTCTATCTCCGGAAAAACTTTGCACCGTCCAAGCCTCAAACGCGAGAAGGACGCATTACAGCAGGGTCTCAGCGCTCTGTGGGTTAACAGAAAGGCGAAATATATATATGAGGTATAATGGTGGGAGTTCCATTTACTGAGGATGGCATGTGGAGCGGAGGCAATTTGGACCGTCACACACTGTCTCTTCAGTTTCACACAGCATTACCAACAGGCCATGTACAGCACTGTAGCACCACAAGAGCTGCTGCAAAGTGAGAAACGATGGGGGGTGGATGGGGCAGTGGTGAGTGGATCTCCCGTATACGTACACACACACACACACACACACACACACACACACACACATATATATATATATATATATATATGTCTTACACTCTGAACTACGCGGTGGCAAGCTGTTGAACTCGGTTGTGTGTTAACGTTTGTCTTTCAAATACTTATCAGATTCAGAATTGAAGGGTAGGAAGTTAAAGAAACTAAAGAGAGACTCCAATTGAGAAACATACTTGAATTACTGGCCGATATAAGTAATGTATATATAGGTATATGGAGCACAAACATAAATAATGTGGACAAAGAGGAAAAATTGCATTAGATTCCAATCAGGAGGCTGATTGTAAAAAATTCAAGGGGAAAATTAATAGTATTGTGACATATATGGGGAAGAAGGGAAAGGCATATAAATTTTGGTTGGAGAACCTGACGGAAAAAAAAATTGCTTGGAAGACCCACCTGCTAAACAGGAGGATTATATTAAAATAGACTTGAAGAGCTTAGCGTGGTTTGAATTAATGTGGCTCAGGATAGCGACGAGTGGCGGTGTATTTTGAACAAAGCGTTGAACTTTTTGGTTCTATGGAATGCGGTGAATTCCTTGGCTAGATAAGGAACGTTAAGTTGTCGAGCAGGGCGTTACTGCTTGCGGTCAGGTGGCCGGTATGTGCGAATGTCACGTCACCATCTGCGGACGAAAATGACAAGTGTAACATATATGTATTCAATAATTATTTTGAAACTGTTAAAAATTCGTATATTTGGATATAACAGTAACAAAGCAAACGTTTATTATTTTTAAGAATCAACTGAAAGAAAATTAAAACTACTGGAACATTTCCTCCCACCTTTTGGATAGACCTTCTCATTGGCGAGAAGATGATATTGAAACGACAGTTAAAAGAATGTAAAATGGAGTTCTTGAATGGGACACTGAAGTACCTCAATATAAATGTGACAGGTGCAGACGCAACTTCCTGTACTTATCCGTATGAAACTTTCAATGTGCCAAATACCTGCAATGTGATAAGATATTAGACTCGCACACTTGTAAGTACTTTTTTCCAGGCAAAGAGAGTCACTGGAGGTGGATCTATGTGACAGTACCTCCTCCAAAACGTGTGTACATAAACGGTGAATTACATCTGTGTCTTTTCTTTAGTGTTTTTGTTTCAGTGTTTCATATCTCAAACCACCAGATAATTTTCTATTTTCTATGTCTTGTGTGAGGAACGTACACGCCTTACGTCACTTAAATTTGAACATAAAATTCATAGTGGTTTCCAAAAAGGCGTATCTGAAAACATATATTAGCCAATGACATATAGTGAAATCTGAGTCGTATTTTTCGATGTGGTGCATATTTAACAAAACTTGAGGAATAGAGGCAGAGAAAATTTTAAGCATTGAGAATGGCAGGAAAGCTCACAGGGTTTTGATGCAGAAACCTCAAGGGAAGAGACCATTTTTAAGACCTAGGGTTAGATGGGATGCAGTACTAAAATGGATATTAAAATTGCTGTGGACATATTAGCTTCCGGGGAGGGACCCTAATCCATGGAATTAATCAAGGAAGAACACATAATCTCACCGCAGCGCAACACATTTACTCCTGGGATATGAGGTATTCACGAATGATAATATTAAGTAAGGTATTCTGGATTTTGTAGCTATGTGGCTAGTAAATATGTATCAATGTTTCGTAGGAAAGTTCTCTCTCCATCTTTGGGGTAGAAGTGTAAGCCGAACCGTCATGAAGTGATAAGTGATATAGAGAAGGGATGACCAGGTCAATGGTTCCCGTTCTTCGGCTCAAAAACTCTCTCTTCTCTTTCTACACTTTGTGTATACCTTATCATTAACATCCCTCTGGGCTGTCGCTCCAAAAATATGGGAACTGTCTACAAATGTGGAAGGCAGCACACCCAAGAACTACGTAATTGTAATATCTAGAGATGGTTAAAAATTTGTCACCAACAAAGATTATGTGTAACCGCTGATATAACTCTGTTAATATACTTGTAAATGTAGGTTTTTGACGAAGACGTGTATACGGAAACGCATACTGGGCATTTTCCATCGTGTTATTTTTAAAACAAGATGTTTCGGAAATTAGTTCTACTGCTGGCGTAAGGTAAATCTATGAAACTTTCTCTATTCCGTCCAGGGACAGCAACCGTCTCCGCTCTATGGACCCATCGGTCGAGGGATAGCAATTGTCTCCATTTAACTGCTCTGTTCGGTTCAGGGACAGCAGCTGTCTACTTTTAATAGACCCACCAGGGTTTGTTTCATACTTTTACCATATGACGATAACAGAAGCAGTTTTATTAGTCACTAACCAACTTAATGCACAAAATCTTGTTTTATAATAAGTTTTTTATATGCCTGTATATGTTTCGAACACTATGTGCTCATCATCAGGAAGTCAAAATTGTATTATACAGCATCTGGCATCGTCACTCCTGTAGGTAGCCGTCCCGTGCACAGGTTGAGAGAGGACTCTGCAGGTTTTGTTATACCAGATGGCTGCATTACTCTTGTACAATTTTATCTTGGTGTTATTGTATTGATGTACTTGCTTTGCTTGTTGTGCATCACAAATTTTGATGTTTTGCTGACCGTGCATCTCAGTATAATCTTAGTAATTAATCAACTTAATGCACAAAATCTTGTTTTATAATAAGTTTATTATATGCCTCTACGTGTTTCGAGCACTACGTGCTCATCATCAGGTGGTCAAAATTGTATTATACAGCATGTAGAGGCATATAGTAAACTTATTATAAAACAAGATTTTGTGCTAGATTTGAGTGTCTGTACTTGTCTAATACAACTGTATGATGGTAGAGATATGTATACAATTTATTACATAACGAACAACTACATGTTTCGGCCCTTTTCATTGGCCATCTTCAGGTTGATAAATAAAAAACTTTAGTGCGCAGCTATACTCGACTTGTGTGGGTTGTATACTGTGGGGAGTTAAGAGGTGAAGTGGGTACGATATCTCGCATGTGTTGTGTAGGATGGGTGGTGTGGGTACATGGGATCTGCTATTTTTGCTATTCTAGATTAATATAGTTGGATCTACGGTATCTTATGTTTGTAGAGATTATATGTACATGTACACTTAGCTTATAAATATACAGTGTGCAATTTTATATAAATTTAGTATCTATAGTTATGGTAGGTTCACTGATCTAAGACTATACAAAATATAGTTCCTATAGTTATAGTGGGTTCATTGAACTAATCACTTTGTTATTATATTTACTATTATAATACATGAAATTTGGTTTCCATAATTTGTCAGTTCAGTATCTGAAGTGAAACTATTATAGGATGGAATAAAGGTGAGCTTCAGAACACGCACGACTCAACGACACCAGAAGAGAAACATCTAAACCTAACATTTCAACATTACGTTAATTTAATTTAATTTATTTTACTTGTACGAATAGATCGTTTTTCCACACTGCCATTTGCTCATTTACGTTTCTTACCCACCTCACGTTTATTCCATCCTATAATAGTTTCACTTCGGATAGTGAACTGACAAATTATGGAAACTAAACTTGATGCATTATAATTGTAAATATAATAACGAAGTGATTAGATCAATGAACCCACTATAACTATAGGAACTATATTGTATGTAGTCTTAGATCAGTGAACCTACTATAACTATAGATACTACATTTATATAAAGTTGCACACTGTATATTTATAAGCTAAGTGTACATGTACATACGAGCGTATAATCTCTACAAATATAAGATGATACCGTAGATCCAACTATATTAATCTAGAATAGCGAAAATAGCAGAACCCATGTACCCACACCACCCATCCTACACAACACATACGAGATCTAGTGCCCACTTCACCTCTTACCTCCCCACAGTATACAACCCACATAAGTCGAGTATAGCTGCTTACTAAGTTTTTTCATTTATCAACCTGAAGGTGGCCAATGAAAAGGACCGAAACATGTACTTGTTCTTTATGTAATAAATTATATACTTATCTTTACCATCATATAGTTGTGTTAGACAAGTATATACACTCCAATCTAGTTTATTATAAACACAATCGGGATGACGAACCTTATGATTATAAGATTTTATGCGTTAAGTAGGTTAATTACTAAGATTATACTGAGATGCGCGGTCAGCAAAACATAAAAAAGAGGCAGTTTTGTTGGAAAAAAACAAACATATGTTTGTTTAATATATGTTATAAGCAGTATTTAAACCGGAAAAAGAAGAGGGGTTGAAGTCACAAACAGACGTGGATGCACATATTCCACCAAGATGCTCTTTAATTTCGTTTGTCAGTTTATTGCATTTGCCAGGTCATCCTTAAGTTCTTATAGGTTTTTCTGTATTATAGGACAGTATTATCCTGTTATGTTTACAAGTAATTAGAGAACCGTTGTTACTGAATTTAATTAAAACTCACAACTAGACGAATCTTACCGTATATATAGGAATAAACACTGATAACATAACAAAAGAGCGTATACATATGGATAGAATTCTTGTGTAACGAACATTATATGGTCTTGTGTGTAATCGCAGCAGACAGGACTTGTGTTGGTAGAATGAAAGGCACCGTGAAGGGTCCTAGAGCAGGCATGCAATTTACTGTCAGATGCAGCTATGAAAGGATATTGTTATGATGCAAATTGGATAAACCTCGTTAAGGGATGTGTTGAGTGGAATGCTTTTGTTATTAATAATGAATCCGTAAACCATAATATCAGAAAGCTAATTAGTGGTTCAGCAATTAAATTAGAATTTCACAAAAGTAATGCACATTTCTTCCAGTTTCTTTTCCAGAAGTGCTTCCGTTGTTTTCTCAGTTGAGACTCCGTAGAATGGCCATGCATTTTTGTAGTATGACATTTGAAGAGTGTGTTGTTGCATGTTTTGAAAATATTAGACGCAATGTGAACAGACAAATAGCCTCCTGTTCTGAACCGATTCAATAAAATACACACCCTTACACACTATTAATCACATCTTTAATAGCATTTCATCTTTACTCCAAGGTCTTCCAAATGGCTTTCTCGGTCTTGAGTTCCGACCAACTGTTTATGGAAATTTCAAATTGCTAACGTAAAAGTTACTTACTCCGTTCACTCAATATTTCTTTATTTTGTCACTATAATAATACTTTATGATGGCGAGTCGCAGTTAGAAATCCCCTCGCTATTTACTTTTCAAACTTCTGTTCCTTCAAAATTTCTTAGATCCGACCATTCTCTTCAGTGCCTTGTTTTCGAAAGGCACCGAAATGCGCTCTTTCTTTGGATTTAAGGATCAGGTTTTTACATACTGCTAAGAACAAATAAATTATCTTGAAATTTGACATAATTTCTTGTAAAGCAACAAGATATCATTAATTTAGGTGAAATATCTGAAGACTGAGAGTACTTCGAGTAGTCTGATGAGCGTTTAGATGTATAAAATTCTATTAAAATAATTCCTGTAAATTGTTTAAAATTTGCAAATATTGGGGACATGGAACCTTGAAAATGAGAACGTTATGTCTTTTCGAAACGTCGGTATCGGTTTACCCATTGACACGCATCATACATTAAGAGAAATGAATCTTTCTTAAATTTTACTCTTTAAGATACATGAACACATTTGAGGAAAATGCAAACCTACAAATCACAATCAAATTTATTTCTACCTTGATAGTGCTATTTTGATATATACACACACATAGATTCCGTTTGTTAGGCAGGTGTGCTGTCTGTAAATTGGAACGGTTAGATTTTTCAGTTGTATAGTTTATGGTATCGGTACTTGATTTCTCGGACTGTAAACCCGGTTTATTTCCCGAAAAAGATATCCTGTCTGTGCAAAGCGCGTGCGCCGTATTGTCTTCTGCAACGTGTCTGGCTCGACCGAGTTTTCCACATTATCCTTTAAGCGAGATGATTTTAGTAAAAAAAAATTATTGGACGTAAAATGTGTGTTTCGATTTTCTCTACAAAGTTTGTCTACAGTATTTCTTATTATAAGAAAACTAACGGAAATGTTATCATAAATGTACACAGGTATTCATGTAATGTACCTGTTACTCGTATCAGATTTTAAAGAAACCTGAATTTTCTCAATTTTTTTTCGAAAAAACCGGGCAATGTACATATAATCTAACATGGAGGCACGTTTTTTTAACCTTCGTTTTGTGGAAATGCAGGAAGTGTTACATGATCTGTGTGTGTATTTATAGCCTTCGATGTCCAGCATTCAATGCACATGCGCCTTAATGTCGGCTGTGGCCTGTCCGGCTCTACAGTATTTGTACACAGTACCTCATGAACGGTACGAATTTCGAAAAACCCGTTATTGAACGTAAGATGTGAGTTATGATTTTTCTCTACAACTTTCACCTGAAACACTTCTTATTTGAAGAAGAACTGAGCGCGATTTGATCCAAAACGTATATTGGTCTTCATGTAAAGCACCCTTTGTTCTTGTCAGATTGTAACGAGACTTGAAGTTTCTCGACAGATTTTCGAAAAATACTCGAACATAAAATTTCATGAAAATTTTTTCATTTCGAACCGAGTCGTTCCATGCGGACGGACGGAAAGACGGACATACATGACGAAGCTAATATTGGCTGTTTGATGTTCGTGTGACCGTGTTTCCTTAATACGAAATGATCTTTTTAGACCAACTTGATGCATTAATTATGATTTATTGATAAACCAATAACTCTAAAAGTTAAAGTGCTGAACACCATATGCAGAAGCGTACAGCCTTGCACTCCTGAAGATGGGCACAATGGTACCCGAAACATGTTGAGTTATTGGTTTGTCAATAAATCATAATTGTTGCGTCAAGTTGGTCTAACAAATCATTCCTAATAATGGCTTTTCGGAACTTTCCGAACGCGCCCCAAGATCCTCAAATAACAAATTATATGAACATCCTTAGATTGGATCCGAGTTATTGCATGCGGACAGATGGAAAGAAGGAAGGACGGATAGACAGACAGACAAACCTGACAAAGCTAATAGTCCTTTTTTCTGAAGTTTGCGAACGAGGCTAATAACTGATCCTCTGGAGGAGATTCCATGAGGAGCGAGCAGGCACTCATCCACGCCAACTTGTATGGGTCACAAAGTCAGTTTCACGCCCACATTCGTCCGGCACAGATTTCTATCCAATCAACATTATCGCACCTCTTACGTAATAAAGTTCATTTTAAAATTACCTCTGCCCCAATTTTTCTTACAGGCGGTTTTCTCCTCTTCAGAATTTCCCATTCCTCCTCAGAGTCTTCTAGGCTTTGACTCCACAGCACTTCATTATCAGCTGTGATGCGTCATTGATGTTCGATAGAAGAATGTGAATGAAGTTTTTGTGACTTGTTTTGTTGTATTGCCTGTTTAATGTGTGCACTTGTATTCTGTTGAAGGATATGGCCACTAACTCATACTATATAGCATTGATATACGGTACTGTGTGAAGAATCGATTTAAACACATAACGAAATGCGTATGAGCGTTGAGGCTGTCACGACCTTGGCTGTCAAGGTAACTGTGCCCTGGAATGTGATTCCGGGTAGTGCAGTAACTCATGCACCCACTTTTCAGACGAACCTGCTGCCTACGTCATCATGATAGATAAATGAAATTTGTTGAAAAAGAAACCGTTTCCCGTGTAATGTCTTGAATATGTCTAGCAGACTGCATGGCTTCACATCTCAGATGACAGTTTTTTTTTGTTTAACTTCCACAATCTGAAGTCGTAAGTAGGAATCATAGGCCTAGACTGGGCTAGCATGAAATTCCTTTAAAATTCTGACATCCATAATTAAACTGCTTGTAGTGCCTAACATGCAAGGGGAATTGTAGTCTAGATAGTAGTCGAGTATTTCAACTGCAGAGAAAAATGCAATAAAGTCAGCGACGTAGCCAGCCGTTGTGTTCCTTCGTAAAACAGCACTGTCTTTCACCTACTTCATCGACTAACCACTGGCCACAAGAGTTTGGAATTGCTATGAAAATTTTGACGTGAATCTGTGAGGAATTTATTGCTTGTTATAAAAAATCAGGGAATGATAATGTGTTTTACGTAATTGTTACGTAGTTCCAAACGTAATCTTCGTATTGTTTTGTTTCCCTGCGTCTCAGTTTGTTTTGAATGAAGGTACTGTGGCTCGGAAGGGTTAAAACACATTTCAGGTCGGAGCAGAGGCGGTAAGGTTGTACGAAGGAAGTCTTCTATACTGTACATTAATATTGAAGTATTTAAGTAACCGTTTAGTGTATACCATGCAGGCTCTGGGGGCGCTATTTTCAGACTTTGGCTTCGTTATCTGTTATGCTTCCTGAGAATTTTCATATTTTGTCCAGCCACTTCAGGTAATCGTCAAGCCTGTTATTTAGAGAAACAGTGAATAGATTTCCTCAAAATGTTTAATCCACTTTAAACATAACACCTATAGCTGGCAAAATTAGATTAGACCATGCGCAACAAGTTAGGAAATATCTGCAAAAGAAACAATCTGGCGTGTTTCTGTAAATATAGAACCAGGGGAGAAGTAACTATAGGAACATTCGTAACATTTTGCATGGCATTTTGGGTTTCTGTGCCGCATAGCTGATGCGTGTTTCAGTGTTTCGGAGGAACGTAATCTTTCCATCTTCAGGTTGATTCTTTGGTCGTTTTCACATTATCGGTGTTATCGTACTGAGAGTTTCTTACATTTTGAGATTAGTATTGGCAACTGAAATCGCATCCAGGGCCTTACATATTTTAGGCTAATACGTTAACCTGCCAGTTTAACACTTCAAAGCTCAGGAGGTTCAATAACTTTATGTACTACTAGGGCTAACATTAAAAAATTCTACGTTCTGTCCTCAGAGTGTTTTTATGTGTTTTGTATGGGTCTCAGAAAAAAGAGCGATTATTTTCTGGCATCCAATTAATTGATTGGTTTTTATAACCGAAATGGAGTGTGTTTACTTCGCGGTACGAACTGAATTTTTAAATATAATTTATTTTAATTTTTGCCCTTAAATGGCAAATGAGCATTAGTCACCGGAATATAAGTGTAGAGACAACTCACTACACGTTGTACGTGGTATATATCTAATATATTTCAATGTCGAAATTAAAGTGTGTGCCATAAATATTTGGAATATCTATTCTGAATTGAGGGTTTATTAACTGCAGAAGAAAAGTGAAACCTCGTTTTGCACACATAAAAATATTTCATAAATTGTCAAAAAGATACGAAGAATAAGCCTAAACTCGTCATAACAAGTTCTTATGTAGATTTATTGCATGAAATACATTTTAAAATTTCAGAATCTCTGCATTTTTCTATTTTTATAACGTATGATTACACGTAGTTTAAGAGAAAATAATTATCTGTTCTTTGAATGGGGGTTGTGAGTTTTCATTTTGGGTCGTGGGATGGGGTGTATAAAAAATCGTTTGGTTTTTGATGGGAAGGTTTCCAGGTCGTTTCTAGCTCCTTGTACGTCGATGCGCTGCGTAACTCGTGGTTTTGTTATGTATGTATTGTTCCTGTTGTATATCGTATGGATTAATGTTTGCATAGGGACAGTTGAACTGTTTCATTTGCAGTTCACTGCTTCAGGCCGGTGTCCGGTGTTTGGCTGCGGAGTGGAGGGGGAGGAGTGTGAGAGATGACGTAAGATATGACACATGAAATAGTGCGTGTAATTAGTATTTGTACTCGGAACTTCACTAAAGGGGTCAAAATGTATAACACAGTAGAGATCCCAAACATGTTACCCATAATAATCCGCGTTTAAAAGCTCAGCTTTACATTAACTCAACGATTATTTTGCATTGTAAAGATTTGAAAATTATTCAGTTTAAAATGTGAAGGATAGTTGTATCGTGGTCATCAGTTTTTGAATAATAACAATAATAATTGTATTTTATTTTTTCTCCCTCTTTTGTTGCACCTGTTAATATAATTTGTAATCACTTTTTTACTCAAGTACATACAAATATTGTCAACAAATTTTGAAAAAAAAAACGTAGTTGTTTTTTCCGAGTACTGCTGCCCTTGAATGACATTGGAGATACATTTCTTCAGGTTCAGAACTTACAGATTCTTGTATAGGTTATTTGGCATCACATCAGCTAATATATAGAGTAATAATAAATAGAGTCTAACACAACTTTGAAGTTGTGTTAGACTCTATTTATTAATACTTTATTTGTTTGATTATAACACAACGTGGATTGCCTTGCTTAAAAATTAAACAACCAAATCAGCTATTGACAGAACTCTTGGTATTAGTGTCAACTGTACCGCATGTCGTGACTTTTAATTTCATATGACAAATTAAAATGCTTCCGGATCTATAGTAATAATAATAATAATAATAATAATAATAATAGTAATGTCACCATTATCGTACTTGGAGAGTAGTTACTGGTTTTTGTGTTCACAGTTTGGGTGTAGTGGATTTACGTAACATGCAGTGTGAATTGGCAGATTAGCATGGAGGAGCTGGGTTAGTTTACTGACGTAAATGGACGACGGCAGAATGAATGGGTTTATTGATGTCATAGTGGATGATGATATGAAGTGGATATTGAGGACTGGTCTGATATTTTAAATTAGGATTCGTGTTGGTTTATGCTCAAGTTCGGTTTAATTAACGGGCTGACACGACAAAATACACACTGTTGCGTTTCATTATTACGAACCTCAGAGAGAGTTGCTAAAGTGCAACGTTTATCAAACCTAGGTCCTTAATTCCTAAGGAATTTCTAAGAACGTTTGTAAATTTTGCGGTTCATGGGTACAGTGAAGATAATTTGCTTGATTACAGCGAGAATGTATTTAAAAATTCAAGTTTTTTTTTTAAAGAAATGCATGATAATAAAAAGACTACTCCCTTCTGGAATGTACGCCGGGTAATTTAGTAGAAATTTGATGATGTTTCGAGGTAATATGCTTCTTTAACCCTGTCGCTTCTTTCCTGAAAATGGATGTAGCCCGTTCTAGGAACTACCGGGAAATTTGTACCAGACTACAAGACGTGTCATCTCATAAGACATTACTCCGCACTCACCGCCGTGACAATCGCAGTCCTTAAATGTGAAAGAACTTTAAAATTTTCAAAAATAAACTTTTAGATATTAGGTGTTCACTTTTATTACACGGGCTTATTAAAAAATTAAACATATTAAAAATGTATTACTTTTGAACTAAGTAACATGTGAACATGTAGTATGCACCAAATTGTGGAGCTACCCTTCACTTACCTTACAGATTTTGGCGCTTGAAAGGTTTTCGCCATCAGGGGCAACACATGGCGACTCTAGTGTTCACCTCTTTATGTACCACCATGTATTTTTTACACGACCTGTTTTGAACAGATTATAAATGTTCTTTTCTAGGTTTTTAGCACAGTTGTTACTGGGTATTACTTAATGGAGACTTACGACACTAATTTAAATGGGAACTCACGTACGAATGGCAACACACACACACGCGCCCGCGATGTATTTTACGCATCCTTCTTACTCGGCTTGTGTGAAATGGACATAGCTTATAAATTAATACACGCTTGTCACCACCGTCAGCAGTTAATCTCTGCATATTTGATAGACTCAACAACATTTTACCTTTGTTCTGGACATAAATCTTTATAGCATAGCATTGTTCTGCAAACCTTTTGAGTTCGCAGAACAACTGAATGAAATAAATTCTATTTTTTGCACATTTTTTCGAACAAGGAATTATTTGTGGCAGAAAAGGTGCGATTATGCTTGTATGTAAATGTGACAGGTTTATGTTTTATGGTGTTGCATGGATGGAGTAATCGGTATAGCGACCCTTTAAGGAGGGTCGGTTGATCGAATCTCGGTGGGGTGAGATATTCCATGCCGTCAGTACCGTTCCCGAGGATCACCGAGCCTATTGTACAATGGTACTGGGTCATCGCCGGGGATAAAGTGGCCAGAGCGTGGTGCTAACCACCCATCTTCTAGTGCCGGGTTGTCAATGTGTAGGATTGCGGCCCATGAAGAATGCAGTTGTATTGCAAGGTGACAGAATAGGCAAAGCAAGAATTTAAAAATTTCTTGACAGCAACTCACGATATGAGTGGCGTTTAATATCTAGAGAAAATTACTGGCAAAGATCGAGTCTGCAATACCTACTTAACACAGGCACCTCCGATTTTACATTAACTAACACCTCGCTTTTCTATCCTTAGATATGAACAATTAATTATACTTGTGGGGAGAAAACCTGCAGAATTTAATCTCTGAGGCTTTTATTGATTTCAGCGCGTAATATTGGGAAAGTTGTATCCAGTAAATTAATTATTTTGCGGAGAATGTGAAAGGATCAGTAATCACTGGTCAACAAAGATTTTGTCCCACGAGGAAAAATGCCTGTTTATGATATATTTTTGAACGCTGAATTCAAATATTTTCCCAGAATTTCTCTATCACCCACACCTTTCGCTCCAGGTTAAAGGGCTGGAATCTTGTGCGCCAGGACACTAAGGTGTGTTTTTACTGTGGACGCCATGAAGAATTCAAGGATTTCTTCTCCCAGGAAAATGGTGTCGTATTTTGCAATGATGTTTGTTCTGTTATGGAAGTTCTTGGTCATGAATATAATCCAGATAAGTGCCACTTGTTCACTGATTCTTCAAAAGTGAGCCTGAAGGTGGTTCTACTCCACAACGGAAAGAGATTCCCCTCCGTTCCTTCGGCTCATGCAACCAACATGAAGGAAAGTTATGAAAGCATTTGGGAAAGTATAAGTATGACGAATTTAAGTGGAACTTATGTGGTGATCTGAAGGTTGTGGGACTGTTACTCGGAATGCAACTCGGGTACACAAAATACTGCTATTTCTTGTGCGAGTGGGACAGCCGGGACAAGAAGAATCACTATGTAAATGAACTGTGGTCTAAACGAACATCACTGACGCCAGAGGAGAAAAATGTCGTCAGTCCTCCTCTTCTTCTTCCGGAGAAAATTTATCTGCCCCCTTTGCACATAAAGCTGGACCTCATGAAAAACTTCGTGAAAGTTATGGATAAGACCGGCGGTGAATTACAATATGTGAGGAATAAGTTCCCAAATGTGAGTGACGCAAAAATCAAGGAGGGTATATTTATAGAACCCCAGATCAGGGAACTTATGCATGACAAGTAGTTCGATGAAGACCTGAATAAGACTGAAAGAAATGGATGGTTGTCATTTACGAGGATTTGCAAGGACTTCGTAGGAAATCACAAAACAGTGAACTATTAGGATGTTGTGCAGGACCTGTTGACTTCGTACAAAGCTATGGAATGCAATATGAGTCGAAAATCCACTCTCCGTAGTCACAATTGGAATTTTTTCTCAGAAAATCTCGGCGAAGTCATTGACGAACACGGTAAAAGGTTTCACCAAGATATTATGTCTATGGAAAAGCGGTACCAAGGCAAATGGACGTCAAGTATGTTGGCAAACTATTACTGGACACTGAAGAGGGATGTACCTGACGCCAATACCGGCGAAATTCATACGTCTCTACATTTTAGAGGAAAGTTTCTGCCTATTTCATGAGCACGTAAAGTACTATTTTGCACACTTAAATTCTTTTGTATCTTTGAAACGCTGCCCGATATAAAAATTCTCAATACATATATGAATTCAGCATAAAAAGTACTGCTAAGTCCATCTATTGAAGTTCGTGGGACAAAAAAAACATTAAACTTTGTCGACCAGTGTTATTAAACGATGTCAATGTTTCAGTGGTACAGTACCACGATCTAACTCAAGGCACCAATGGTTCAAGGTAATTAATGTCACCGCCTACACTACTCTAATTGTAGTTCAGTACGTATACATTCAGTCGATCCTAGTGGCCGTGCGGTCTAACGCGGAATTCTGCGGCGGTTCGCTTGCTGGGATTGTGGGTTCGAATTCCCCCAGCGGTATGGAAGTCTCTTGTGGGTGTTGTGTGTTGTCAGGTAGAGGTCCCTGCGTCGGACTGATCAAACGTCAAGAGCGTGGTCGGCCTGAGTGTGATCGCGAAACCCCATAACGGTAGGTCATGGCTCGGAAAGAGGTTGAAGCGCCACAGAAAATAAAATATATATTTACATTTAACAGTTGCACGTTTTAAATGGCATGCGGTCTTATTCAGTCTGTGCATCTTTACACACAGTGGTTTAATTCTTTGTCAACTATATTCATGTTTTGCTTTAAACCACTAAACTTTTAAGCACAACGGGATGTATTATATGGAAGTTAAGGTTCAAATCTTTATTTACTAGAAGCATATTTTGAGGGACATTTGTCCTAACGCAAAACAGAGCTGGGTCACGTTGGAAGCGTCTGTGGTTAAGATTTTGAGTTTTATTTGGCACAGTAAGAAAGACGAAATTTGTTTCATGAAAACTGGCAGTCATGTCTGGAGGACAGTAAGAAGGAAGCTTTGAAAAATTTTCTTCATTTCAAGCTATATCTAGTTGAATCTCACTGGAAACTTTTCTCGGTTCAGTCGTAGTGTGTTGGAAGCACATAGCCGGAGAATCCTTGAGAATAATTAGTGTAGAGTCAAATAAAAAGATAATTCAAGAGAGGCAACATCGAGCAACCGCACGAGTAGAAAAATAATTGGCATATTGAGTTATTTTTTAATTTCAATAAAAGAAAGGTAATTAATGTTCACTAGTTCAGAAACTTAATTTTAACTTCCATTGATGCGCATTGTCAAAGGGCTTCCATTAAGAAAGTTTGTGGAGTGGGGGATAATTAGCACCGCCTTTTATTCAAACTATTCGGATTGTCGGTTCTTCTCAGTCCCTTTCGCACCTTCTAATTTTTTTTAATGTAGTAAAGGACATATTTCCTTGTCTTCCTAGATTATTATATTTTTATTTACTTGGCGAAGCTGTCAACAGTAGAATCTACATACGGATTGGGTAATAACTCAGTTAACTGATTAGTAATGTGACCACTAAAATACATGGTAAATTTCTTTATTACTTATTGAATTTACAGAAATTGTATCAGCCTAGAATTTGAGTAACTGAGTTAGAAACAACACGTGTAGCTAATTTAAACCAGTGTGAAAATGTAACCGTAAATATTACCGTAAATACAAGGGAATATTTTCATTTCATTGACTTTTGGTCTGTTCTCCATATCATCGAGAATTGAATTTCATACTAAATGATAAGACAGGACAAGGAGAAAGCAAGTCATGGTGTAAATTAAATTGATACGACGGCGGTTGCCTGTTTAGCCTGGGGTAAACACCGAAGAACCAGAGGAAGGATGGCCACTGTGCGAGAAGAGACTTAAACACGCGGCTTTCAGGTACAGAGGATTGACATCACTTGACATACTGTTAAGACTGATTTATTGTAGGACTGATGCCACATATGAGATTATGCGGACCTGTTGCAGAGAAATCCTCGTGCTGTCGAGTGATTTATTACGTGACGTCGTTACTGGTTGCGTGAGATGCGGAGACAAAAATAAAATTCGAAGCTTTAAATATTTGGAAGGAGGCGTTAATGCGATATTTGTAGGTACTGCTCCAACATTAGACAGGAAATTTGAGAAACAGTCTAAAGAACATGAATTGGTCCAGAAAAGTAGCCCAGATAATAATCAAAATGAGAAAAGAATGGTGAAATTGGCCAAAACAGACAAATCTGAAAGAAGTTGAAACACAAAGGTGTATGAATTATCAAAATTTTGTTCGCAAAAAAAATTACGTTTCTGCTAACAGAAACTGTACTAAAAATCATTTTCTATGGAAGGATTTTGATGTCTGAAGACGATCTAATAAGAACCTAGGAATAAGAAAGGACACCCTGGAATCGTGGGTCAGGAGTTTTGACTGGAATGATTGAGAGGAAAGTGAAAAGAAAATAAGTTTGTCCCTGTCCATGATATAAAGTCATGTAAGGGAAGTAGATGTGTACTCACTTTTAAGGTAAGCAGGAAATGGAAGTGAGTGGTAAACTTCACGTTCTGGGCGCTTTTCCCTCGGGAAAGAAGTCCGCAGTTCCCATTGAATAGGAGACTGGGAAGACTCCAGAGTCGGTCTGAACGTTGTGGAGAAGAAAAAAATATTTTGAACCTGCTGAGATTCGAGCACTGGATCGTCCAGCTCCTTCCCTTATCACCAAACTGACTACTTTGTCCCATTTCCCCACGACTGTTGATGAATAATGATATGGATACGAAGTGCAAGGACGCCATCGTATATAATTTAAAGTATTCTCCTAGCATTTGTCTGGAGGGAGTGAGCAAACCACGAGGAACCTCTATAAGATTGTGTGTGGACAGGCCGATTTTTGAACTTGATAATTGCTGCTTACGGGTCATACGTATTTACGCTTTAGTTATCATTCTCAGTTACGTGTTGGCTCGAAATCTGTTTTCCAGACTCGCATTATACAGGATCTTGGCATGTGGCTTTTCCGAGGAGCACAGTGTCTAGTGCAGACAATTCTCTTCTCAAGTACAACAACTTTCGCTGTCGAGTTGAAATGCAGTATGGGATATTGTGAAGTCGAGGAGGCTTTTACTATAAGAAATAAGGCGAGATGAACGTGCCATCACAATCAAAGAGAAGTGTCAAGGCTATACGTAATTCATTATGATTTTAGCTTGTAACCTCACCGTCAATGCGTTTTGTTGCGGCGTTTTCTGGAGAATTTCAAGGCTTATACTCAAATCTCTTATTGTTAGCCAAGTTTCTTCACCGCGTTTAAACAAAGTAAGCGAGAATATTTTATAAAGGGAAGTTAAGTTAATCTAACTTGCCCTGCTTTCACTCCATATCATATATAATATTCGAAGGGTAACAAAAATAGGCACTACTGCAAAACGCAGCTAAGAAACTTACTAACTACAAGTCTTTGCATGGTTCGAGTGTCCTAGTGGGTCTAGATCACCTCACTTTCGCGATCACACTCAATGAGACACATCACACTCAGTAGGACTCCTTTGGACGGGTGATAGGCCCGTCGCAGAGACATCAACCTGAAAACACACAACGTTCACAACAGACACATATTCATGCTCCCGGCGGGATTCGAATCCCAAATCCCAGCAAGAGAGTGGTCGCAAAACAAAGCCTTCGACCGAGCGGTCACAGGGATTGGCCTAAGTCCTTTTTAAAATCTTAAGTTGAGGCGGTAACCACACGGTGCCACTCAGTATACCCCAGATAGAGATCATGACACACCCACTGGTCCCTCTCTCACATGTTTTATTGCTCTTTCCCACAGACGCGTGCCAGACACACCTGCGAGTCACCATTTGAGTCCCCCTCCCCCCAACAGCAACAACGGTGGGCCAACAGAACCCAAGGACGACGAACCCCGCCTAGGTTACTACATACCAACCACACGAACGCACATCCCCCTCCTTATCTGCTTAGGTGACTCCAGTCACAACATTTCAGCACCCTCCTACACACAGTCTTTTCTCATATATACTTTGTAAAGCATGATGATGAGATCTCAACATCCGCTATTCACATTATTATTAGTTTCTTAGAGCCAACATTGTAAACCTGATGATGGCCTCCGAGTAGGCTGAAACATGTTGTTTCATTAACATCCTGATAATATACTAGTTGTGTTCGACCTACATTATCCTTAACTTATCCGTTTTAGAAGCTAATAATCACTTCCACACATTTTATGGAACAAGAAGTTTAAAAGGCGTATTCGCAGCAGCCCGCCACTGATTGCTGTCCTACGCCACATTAACGCAGTGTACAGTCTGCCATCCTGTTTCCTTCGCACTCTTTTTAATATTGCCCTCGAAACTAGTCTTAAGCTTTCAAATAGTCTTCTCGCAACGAAAGATTAGAACGCCTTTGCTAGGGTACGAAATAAGAAGCTTTCAGTTTAGGCTATTCTGGACAGGCACACCAGGAGTCAAAACAAGAAGCACTGAAGACGTGAACAAATTTCCGAATATTGTATTTCAGACGTCACAGTAAAACTAGGTCCTACGTTTCAAGGATTATCAAAGAACATCGGCCCCTTTACGCAACAAGCTTTACATGCTGCGAGTTACTGCTCAACCCCTGCTTCCATTTCAGAGAAACATCAGTTGTATGGATGCTAAAAAGTCCAAATTTGTTCAGCACTTACCTATGACCATAAAAGGTTTTTTTTATAGAAGAAATTCAAAAGCAAATATTAACATTTCCAAAATCACGTAGCTTGTCTTACTACAGGTCCATAGCCTCTTCCAAAGCGACTTTTACAGATAGAACGATCTAGCTTCGTCTTTTAAGATTCCTATATATTATATTTCGTTAAGGTCTTCCAGTAGCTGTTTACGTCTTCTTCCTCCTCTTCTCATCCCTCATATCTTCCCTTCAAAAACATTCAGTGACTTTCTATGGATTAATAATTGTCATGTCTCAGTTTAGTATGGATCCGAATGTTGGAACTTAGCGGAAGAGAAAATAGGAGGCGTGGATCCTACAAGTATTCGTTGCTACGCAGTATCCCTATGATGGATAAAAGACACGATTAAAATATTACAGAATAACTGGGGATATTTAATAGCGAATCATAAAGAGAAATAAAACGTAATAAAGAACTGGGAATACAGATATCTACAAAATAATGGAGTGGGCACGCGATGACGCAGTTGGTAGAGGCACTGCTTTACAAGGCGGAAGGTGGCGGGTTCGAATTTTTTATTGACGTAATCCTTCCGTCCGCACTGTGACCCTGGGGTCGACTCAGCCTCTAATAGAAATGAGTACCAGGAATATTTCTTGGGGGCTAAAAACGGCCGGTGCTTACGGCCGACGACCTTACCACCCTCACGTGCCGATTGTCTTGAAATTTGGGAGCCTCAACCGTCTGGAAACCTCAGGGTCTGTCCATAAGAATTATTTTACCTTTTTACCTTTTACAAAATAATGGAAGCAGTCAAAGAAAATTCGTAACATATTTAAAAATATCGTGAATTTAAAAAACATCAACCTTGGTAAAAAAATGTGCAAATATAATACTGTTTAATTTTTCGGTTTTCTCGAGGTTATTTTCTTATACAGATTGGAAATTGGTGACAACTTCAGTCTTTTGGCGCGTGAACAGTTTGATTTGCGTGTGAGTTATTATTAAGTGTTACCAGCAGATCCTTATATTTTGTATAAAACAATCCCACGACAATTTGCTCCCTTCTTCACTCCATCTATACAAAATAAGGTGCTTCAATACTGTGCCGTCATTTTTACGAGTGTCAATTATTACCACAAATTCTAACTTCCGCACAATGCTCTATTTATGAGGCCAATTGTGTGTCGTTTGCCATCGAAGGCAGTGCGGGATACAACACGGTGTCCGCACAAACTCCAAGCCCTTGTAGAGTGCGACGGAATATTTTCTCTCGCTGTAAAACATGGCTGTGTGCTAGTCAGATGTAACTTACGAACATAACGCAAGTTAACAGCTGATTCCGCAACATTAACATTGTTCTGAGAACCGTAGTCGTGTGCGGTATATTTAATTTTGTGTTATCTGAAGTCTTCAAAAAATTCTTTCATAATTTTTATTGCTGCATTCTCTATTACACATGCAGCAGAGAACACTTCTGGCACATGGCTTCGTGTCTGAAATAGCCACATGTTGGTAATGACAGCATGCGGTCTGCCAGCGTAGGCACATTAATTAATAATTAATGTTAGCCTGTGCACGAAAAAACCCCTTCATGGTGCTTGATGTTGCGTGTGACAATGATCACAAGCCACACCAGCAATTGTTCTATCTCAGCAGGCGTATGAACTGTTCGCTTCGCTTCACACCGCATAATTTGGTTTAAACGCGTGCTTTAGGACAATATTGAGACTGCAGACACAGTAACAGTGCACTTAAAACACTATATTAGCGAGTCCTAAAAGCAAAAACCGGTTGGGTGTAAGAAAGTTTAAAGAATTTATGCCAAATATCTTTATTACAGTGTGTTGCTACCTACCTTAAAACTACTATTCCATATAGTCGTCATGTAATTAAAGGCACTTGTTGTATCTTTGGACCAGATTTTGAGTGCATTCGTCGTAAAGGGTCGCCACCAAGACTTTCCTTCAGTCCGTATTAATATCCTGGATCGGATATGAAGACACATTTAAAAAAATATATATATTCTTATAATTCAGAAATCGTGATTCGTTGCTTCTCATGCACATTAGTTCTGCATTCTTTGAACAATCGACATCGTTTCCTCACATTTCCTTAGTTCACTGCATCTTCACCACACACTTCATCATTCTGCCTGTGAATTTCCGCCGGACGAATATTTTTAGCGTTTACAAATCGTACTACCAACTGCGCTTCACAGGTAGCGGGATTTTTTATTTATTTTTTTTACTCATTTCCAGCGGCTACAGCGAATAGGGGGAAAATTACGACAGAATACTACGCAGTATACGCGTTCACTCTTCACAGGAAGTGTGCGCGTTACCTGCTCGGCCGTTATGGGCCACCGACTCTTAATACACGCGCCTCATGTCTCAGGGAAAGTAGTAACTTTGTACTCTTCATCTTGTATTAATATGAGTAGTGAAGTCTGTGTAGGTTGGAATGAGCAAGTAGTTCCTTCTCCGTGGATGGAGGAGAAGGGTACGCTTTGGTTAAAATCAGTCCCGTTACTGGCCTGAGGTGCCCAGAGGGTTCCAGGAAGTTAAGGTTACCAGATTACGTGACAATGGCCCAGAATGGTGGTAAGATTGTTGTCAGCCTTACGCACCGGCCGCTTTTTACTCCCAGGAAATACTCTTGGCACTCATTTCTGTTAGAGGCTGAGTCGACTCCAGGGCCATAGTGCGATCGGAAGGATTATGTCAATGAAAAATTCCAATGACACCATCTGGAATCGAACCAACGACCTTCCGATTTGTAGCACAGTGCCTTAACGACTGTGCTACTGCGGTCTCCGTATGCTACAGGTAAATAATTAAAATGTTTTACTGTAACCCCATACACTGAGTACTGATAGCGAATGTTGGCGAGTGGGGGAGCAGAACTTTGTGTTAGTCTGGGTAGGCCGTTTGTTAAGTGGGTAGCTACCGCTTGTGAAAATTCAAGTTTTGTGTGATATGAAGCCGTGTAAACTGGTAATTAAATATCGGTATCTGAGGAGCTGGCTGCCTCCAACTGTAGGGCCTGTGCAGTGAAAGAAAAGTGAAATTCATAGAACGTAAAGCTGGAGTTTGGAAGCTTCTGCGAAACGTAAGGAACTATTTAACAAGCGAAATACCGTGTATAAGAAGATATGAATCTTGATCAACGTTCGTACGACCTCACTTCTCGGAAGTCTTTTTAGGCGCGTTCCAAAAATAGAGAAAAGCGACTATTAGCTTCATCATGTCTGTCTGTCCGCCCACATGCCCACATGGAACAGTTCGGCTTCCACTGGACGTATTTTCGTGATATTGTACATATGAATATTTTTCGAAAGCCTACCGAGAAAATTCAAGTTTCGTTAAAATCTGACAAGGATACTGGGTACTTTACAAAAATACATATGTGGTTAGTGATAATATCTCGTCCAGTTCTTCTTAGAACGAGAAATGTTTGCGACCAGATGTATAGAGAAGCACGACACACACATTTTTATGTGCAAAACGTCTTTCCGAAAATCGCGTCGTTTATGAGATGTTGTGAAAAAATATGGTAGAGCCAAACAGGCCACAGATGACCATATAATAAGTAGCATGCGCTTTGCGTACTAGATAAATAAGGCTGCAGACACACACTCAGAATATAAAACACACGTTTCTGTTCCGTGGAAACAGTTGTTACGCACACGTGTCTCAATATTACTTTAATATGGATATTGTCTGTCTTGTTCATTACTTAGTAGTTGGTCACCCATTCCTAACAGCCTTCGATTATGCCATTGGGCTAATTTGAGGTGCCAAAATGTACACCCACAAAAAAATAAGATACATATGTAATTTGCATTTTTGTCTCTGTACCTGGCGGGAGACAGAAGGGAATATTGTCGGCTGAATAGCAGGGAGCATTTCCTAAATTTATTCTCTTCTTAATTTAAATAACATATATGAATTATTATTTAAGCATTGTTCCGGTATTTGAAATTTGTCTAATTTGTTATGTATTTATTGCTCTCTCTGCATTATGACTGTCCTGTTCTGGCAATACACTGTCTGATTTTTTAGTAGATCAGTGGTTATTAAAGTTTCCTGCAGCTTATAACCTTTGATTCTGAAAATATGTTCCAGAATTCGTTTAAAAAATCTTAAAAATAAAAAAGTGTTTTAAATCTAAGACGCGATAATCTATATAGCAAGTGGTACAGAATTAAGTATTTTTAAAAATTTGCAGTACGATTGAAAAGAATTTGGAATATTTTGCACCACCAGGAATTATATTTTTCACCCCAGTTTAAGGACCACTGGACTTGAAGATTTTCCATAATAGCGTCTACCGCCATTTCGCAAATTTCTTAAGGTATAATCTGACAGGAGTTTATTTCGGTATCGAGCAAGGTTACATTTCTTGCAACCACATGTCTTATTCGCATTTCACTGCTTCTTGTCACACTGCACCCAAAATCTGTACCGGTTATCATTGCTGTTTTAGATATGGGTACTTGTGGATATAAAGACAGGTCAGTCTGAATCAATGCTTTGGTGATTTTCATTAGTATCTGCAGTAGAATCTTGGGTTAGTAGCTTTAAATTCAAACGTATCGAGATGAACGACGGAAAAATTGTAGATATTCTTGATTTCAAACTTTTACCGTGTTGTGAATGTTGTATTCATTCTTTAGGGTGATTTTCCGGCATCTGAATTTTATGTGCCGAAGTTGCGGAACACTATGTCTGTTTCATCTTCATAGGTCTTGTGAACAAGACCTATGAAAATGGAACAGAGTGTTCCAAAACGTCGGCATATAAAATTAAGACGCCGTGAAATCACCCAAAAGAAAGAATATGACCGTTGTAGTTATGTTCGTTACGTACAAAATTACGAATTTTGTAAAAATTAATCGCAGTATTTTGATTCGCGCTAATGTCTAAAATAGTCGCTGTGTGTTATGTTGGGCAGATACTAAACTTATGCATTAAACGTAAATAGTTCATATGAAATTTTAAGAATTTTCAAAGGCAGACGGAATATCGTACTTCAAATTGAGCGACTTCGCTTTCGAGAGACCGCAACACACCTACCGTTCACGTAGTATTTACGTAGTACTGGACAGGCAGAACACGCCTTAGAATTTCTACCTATTTTCACGAAATATGCCTACGGTTATTTTTGTAATGGCGATTAAAACAATACAGAGACAGGCAGACAAACACAAGCTGGCAGCTCCCTGTAATTTGTTGAAATTTCGGGCGAATACTCACAAATGCCTAGTCGCATGGAAAACGAAAAACACAAATTTCTTTTTCGTACGGTTCTTAATAATATTTAGTTTACTGTTTCACCATCGACTGTACAAACACGTAAGGTTTATTTTCCTTCAGCTGATAAATCATTACACACGTTCATATTTAAGTAATTTAAACACGTTCGATGGATGTGTGAGTGAATGAATGAATGAATGAATGAATGAATGGACTGATGCAGAAGCATAGGACTTGGGCCTCGTGACCTAAACATTATTACGTAACTCTAGTTCTTGTTAATGAATGTTATATAATACAACGACATAGGAATATAAATTTTATCCCAAATTTCGGGTTGTTTTTGTACGCACGATAATGGAAAACAAGCACTTAAAAACTGTTAACCTTTAATTACTATAATACGTTATGAGCTGTACGCTTCAAACTTTATCTCAGGAACATATAAAGCACTTATGTATATTGGACCGTGCATCATTGTGGTAGTTGAAGAATAAGAGACCAACATGATGTCACTAGTTATTAAGTTTTATTTCACTTCTTCTATGCTCAACATGTTTCGGACATTAATACACCCATCATCAGGCTCCTGATGATGGGTGTATTAATGTCCGAAACATGTTGAGCATAGAAGAAGTGAAATAAAACTTAATAACTAGTGACATCAAGTTGGTCTCTTATTCCTCAACTATATAAAACACTCTTTGTGTGAAAAATTCGTCCAGTCGCAACTTGAACATTTCTTTTTCTGCACGCTGTCGTGTTTAGTTAAAGTGATTTTCACTACGGTTAAATCCGTGTTGGGTTGTAAACATTTATTTACTTATTTGAAATTATTGATTTTACCTTTTCAACATGTTATTTAATTTATCAGAAATGCCAAATTGTAGCTTTATAGAAACATTCTAAACAAAACAAAAATATGCAAATCACCGTCAAACACAAATATACATTTGTCATGTGACGATAAGTAACATGGATATATTTCGGTCCTGACGTATATTTAAGCTATATGTACAATTTTAAGTAAGTGTTATGAGAATTTGAACTTGAAGTTGACGCGTGTATCAAGAAGAAGAAGACATAAGACAGTAAAGATCACGTTCAATCACCCTTTCCGTAAAAACGTAAAAAGGCAATAGAGCATAAAATACATGGAGGTCAAGATTAAAAGTAAAGAAAAAGAAATAAATATAAAATTTTTTTTACAAAATCGAGAATTTATTAGTCTGTACCCTGTAGAGGACACTTAAGCGAAAACAAAAATTACACTGAACAAGCGTCTGTAAGATGTTCGAGGCAACTTGGAATAAATTAATCTCTTTAGATATTAAATTTAATCCTAAAACTTAAAGATATAAAACAATATAAAATCTTAAAAAGCAAACACTTAATAAACTAACTTTAAAAAAATAAAATCCTATATGAAGTATATTTTGTGTTGTTTGTATTTATGCTTTGTTTCCTAAATGTTTTCACAGAGCCTGGTGATGATCTGGTCAGACCGAAACGTGTACATGCACCTTACATATTAGTCAAATATTAAACGTGTGGTTTTGTTTAACGGTGATCTACTAATTCATTAGTTAGATGTAAAAACATAAATGTTGTCTTGTGTAAAGAAAACCATGTTTCGATCCTTAAATGGGTTATCTTTATTAGTGCAAGTTATTCAAGGTTACTGTATGGAAGAACCATAATCCTATATAACACATATTATATATAACTAAAATTGAGTGGCATATTATTACATTAAACGTATTCGATTCTCAATAGCATGACAATAACCTCATGTTCTCACTGAGTATCAGTAACTCATTAATATAGGAGGTAATGGGGTTTCAGTACTTTAACTTATACAACATGTGTGATTGTGTAATATGAGCCCCGTGAGGGCTAAATTACATTGGGTTTGTACTAAGGCCGTGTCTACGCGGTCTAAAACTTGGATCTGCGGCCAATCGCTTGTGGGGATTGCGGGTTTGAATCCCGCCGGGGGAAAGAATGTCTGTTTCTTATGAGTGTTGTGTGTAGTCGGTTAGAGGTCTCTGCGACGGAGTGATCGCACGTCCAAAGGAGTCTGACCGAGTGTGGTGTGACTGAGTGTGATCGTGAAGCCTAGACAGTGAGGAGGACCTGCACACTAGTGACTGTCATGTCATGATGAAAACAAAGGACTTGCCTAGAATACTGCGTGTCGGCGTTCCTAATAAATTAATTACGTGTTTATATATATATCACATACCCTTCGTTAAGGACAGAAGTGTAGATGAGTTACTGGTCGATGTATTTCCCATGGGTATGGATTTACCAGAGCAAACAAATTCAGACATTGCTACTGAAACTTTCTGTTGCTAATGATGTCAGTTTCCTGTCGTTAAATCAGAAGGAACATGGTAAGGTTTCCTGGTAGTACATTATTAAACGGCAAATATTGTGATCACTCTGCGAGCGGTCGCCGTGATTTAATTGCCATAGGGTTTTCAGAAATCTGCCTATCGTTTGACTATCACTCAAAGGCAAACCGTCTGACCTATTCCACAAGCGGGGAGTACAACCAAATATCTAACTATTCTGCAGCATGGCATTCAACAAGTATTTGAAATCTCAATGTGTACTTCAGTTTAGAGAGACGCGTTCTGAATTACAAAGGCCAATCGATGAATGTTTTGTGGGAAAGAGGTGACGGTTTATTGAGAGAATAGTAGGCAACAACAACATTGTGTTACACTGTATGGAAGAATTCAGAATTGCTGTTGTTCAAACAAAAGAAAAGAAATTATATTCACATACAGCAACGTGAAGCATAAATGGAGAAAATAATTGTACACAGAGTAATATAATTTGAATGAAAGAAATTGGTTAGCATAGTGTAGAATGGAGTTATGGAAACTAAGAAGTAAAAGGAGTTGTACATAAAAAGGAAGATGTTACCTGGTAAGGAAGATGAGAATGTGGTTCATATGTTACTAAGACAGAAATGGCCAGAATATTTATTAGGTATTGAATGGTTACATGTAAACAAAGAAACGGCATACAAGAAAATGATAAGTTGTAATAAGATTATACGATTAACAAGACAAACAAATTACGTAAAAGATAACGGGGGGGGGGGGGGGGGAAATTCCAAAAAAACATTTTTCGGGGAATTTGAGTTAAAAAAAAAAATTTATAATGTTTGTTTTGTATTTTTGCTTTAT
>Ga0136643_10001214_pt1 | contig 30916 bp, 26 predicted proteins | sample TergutLab28metaG_FD_96883 | JGI IMG/M metagenome (GOLD analysis project Ga0136643, IMG submission 96883) | Labiotermes labralis P1 segment gut microbial communities from Petit-Saut dam, French Guiana - Lab288 P1 (version 3) (version 3) | ecosystem: Host-associated > Arthropoda: Insects >...
CACAATCCACTTTAAATGTCCCAATGTAATAAGTCTGTTTCTGATAAGTTCTATCAAACGGTTCCTTTTAAATTTGTTTTGCAATAGAGCCAAAGTTATTTTGCTGTCAGTGTATATAGCAGCGTGTTTATCGTTATCTTTTCCCTCCTGTAGTTCCAGTTTTTCTAAAGTCTTTAAAATTGCAATTTGCTCTGCTTGATTATTAGAGCAGTGTCCATGCAGTTTAAACTTTAGTTGGTGTACCAACTTGCCATTCACAAATGTAACCCCTTCTGCCCCAACGCTGTCCCCAATTTTGCTGCCGTCCGTATACACTTCCACTGTATACATAGTACCAGTCTCCACTTCATGTACTATCGCTATTTCAGCAGGATGTCACCAATTACTTCCAACAGTGCATCATATTCTAAATTGTTAATTTTTGTTGCCATATACGTTTGAACCTTTTGCTCTATAGTTATTTGATGGGTCGTACTCCAGCTGTCACGCAGGAGGCATCGTATGAGATAGTCCGGTAAGCTTTAGCTATTTTAATGTTTAAGAGTCGTTGAATTCTTTTATTCTTTGCTAGGTTCTTGTTCTTCCGTATAGCTTCTACCCATATGGGTGCACCATACGTTAAAATTGGGACTACCGCTCCCTCATAAATTGTCTTGAGAGCTTTGTGCCCTAAACCCCATTGTAACTTTGCCATTCTAGACAACATGTTAACAAGTGGAATTAATTTTGCCACCGTCTGATCAATATGTGAATTAAAATTAAATTTGTTGTCTTAAGTGTATTCCTAAATATTTCATTTTTTCAGTTTGGTCCAATCTTTTGTAATTCAAGTAAATATTGACTTCCCTGTTGTCATTTCTTTTCCTTGATATAAGTAAAACCTTAGATTTTTTGTCGTTAAATTCCATTTTATTGTCAGTGGCCCATCTCTCAGTTTTCTTTGAATCCTGATTCGAGTAGTTTTCTGTTTCCATTTTACATGCTCCTCTTGTTAGAACAATTAAGTCGTCCGCAAAAGCTATCACTTTAGTTTGGCTATTAAATTTCAAATTATTAAGTGAATTATACATAACATTCCAAAAGCCTGGGCCACAACAAGACCCCTGTGGACATCCTTTCTGGACATCTTATTCCGTCCTATAATTGTTTGCTGATAATGATGCTTTCCTATTACTAAAGTAACTTGCTGATAAATTGTATAAATTCTTGGGACATTTAAGTTCTCTTAACTGCTTCAAGATGCTGGGCCACCAGGCCGCATCAAATGCCCCCTTAATGTCAAGGCTGACTATAACGGCACATTGTTATTCTAATTTCAGAGAGTGCACTGAAGCAGAAGAGAAACTTAATGTTGCCCTTCAGTACGTACTGGTTATTGTGGTAAAGAGAAACATAAATTACATTTGCACAATGGTAAATGCTATAAAAAGCCAGTGTAATCTAAAGGGAAATTACACAAGGAAGAGCTACACTAAACTGAGGTAAACTATAGATGTACAAACAAAAACACACACAACAAGATATTGCATTTACATATCTGCTCTAAATTTTTCAAAGTGTACAACTGCGTAGACAGAACTGGTAAACCATTTTTCTTCGGCCAAGTAGGGCTAATCCTTCATAAGTGCTCAGAATGGAACTGAAACTGACGTGGTAGTAAATCTACGCTTGAAATACAGGAAATCTGCAGTGTATGAGCTGAAGTGTCTGAATCCAGAGAATATGTTGAATCGAGACTTGCTGCACACGGATGTGGAGTTGGAGGGCACAAACTGTTAGATGTTGTGGGAACACTATTAAAAGGCAGCGAAAGATCTTGTCAATTTGAATTCTCCTGGTTACACTGCTGAGAAAATCTACTCTTGAGTTCCAATTTTTGAAAATCATACAGTATTTTTATGGATGTTAAAAGACTCATCAGAAACATGTCGTCGTCTTCGCTGGCTTGGGACTTTTTCATCAGCCTCTCTTCCATAAGTTTAATCTTCCTTTTCTACAAATATAAAGCTTCTTCTTGAAAGTTTATCTTTCTCTTTGTCCCTAGATTTTTCTTTACTTGGTGTTCATCAGAAACCCCTTCACTGGATTCATCATTTTCAGTATCATTAATAGAAACATTTGTTCAAGCATTACCATCTTCAAGATTTGGGGTACTCCCAAGGACTGAGGAAGCTGCTGGGTCATTTGATAGTGTGGGTTGTGGGATTATTACAGCATTCATGAATGACACCGTCATGAAGTATTGCCATTTCGATTCATGGGTGGTCCCTGCTGCTTGGCCAGATTTTGTATCATATAGCTTTTTCAGTTCTCTCTGATACATATCTTCGAACATTTCTCAAATCATGTGCATTTGTTTACCTGAAACAAACTCTTTATAGGTACTGACTGCTGTAGACTTTCATGACAAATTTGCAATATTTTGGTGTAACTACATGAATTTTTGTTGGTTTCTTACTGCCCTGAAAACATTTATGAAGTCATTTTGTTTTGTTTAATAAATTGGTATATAATACAATCCATAATACAATATGCTAATCAGTATAATGTGAAATTTAAAATGTTATATTTAATAAATGAGAATGCTTTTGTTTTCAGATATTTTTTGACAGGACAGTCATTCTGTTCTCTTGCTTTCTTATTTCGGATGGATTAATTACATGGTTGGAATAATAGTGAATCAAGTTAGTGATGTTCTGTGGAGCAAGCTGTCATCAAAGCACGTAAGTCCTGGACCATGACAGGTTTTTGTTAAATAGTTGTTAAGTTTTGAGAAGGATTGAATTTTTGTGATGTTATCAGCTGCATAGATGGAAAGCACATTTGCAGTAAATGTCCTACAAATGCTGGGTCACTGTTTTACAATTACAAACAATTTTTTTTCTGTAGTATTATGTGTCGCAGATTCTGAAAGCAAATCCATTTTCATTGACATAGGTGCTTATGGTAAGCAAAGTGATGGTGGTACATTTTTCTGCTTCTACTTTGTGTCACTTCTTGGAAGACTTTGAATCCATTTTACCAAAGCTTGCAAGCTTTGAGGGAAGTGGAACAGAAATGCTTTTCGTCATCCTTGGTGATGAGGCCTATCCTCTAAAGATGTACCTAATGAAGCCTTTTGTGAGAAAGGATTTGTCATGTGAAGAATGTGTTTTCAATTACAGGCTGTTGCGAGAAAGGTGATGTGTTTGGTATCCTAATAGCAAAATGGCGATTGTTAAACAAAGCAGTAGAATCGAACGTCAGTAAAGCTGAGGGAACAGTGAGATGTATCTGTTTACTGCATAACATCATTATAGATCTTGAAGGAACAACATGTGATCACTCTGTTCTTCAAGAAACTTCACAAATTCGTGGATCCCATCAGGCCAAAACAAATGTCAGCAGTAGATCATTCAGTCAGTCCTCAAAAGGAGCAATAGATGTAAGAAATGCTTTCAAAGCTTACTTTAATGAACCTACTGCAGCTATACTATCACAGAACCAGTAGGTTTATTTGCTGTGAGTTTTCACTTGAGCACCACATTATGGAACATTTGTTATGTATAAAGTATATTATAAGTAGATATTCATAACAGTTGTTACATTCTGGTACAGAATGTACCAATATTGAAGATATTGTAGGTATATAAGTAAGTAGTAGCCTGTTTCATTAGTGTTATTATTTCAGTACTTACTCTGAAGTTTATTTTCTCTCCTATTTCATCCCAAGGTTTTGGCTTGAGATCTCTGTTATGGTAATTTTTGTCTCTTTGGTCCCAAAGGGGTCGCATATCTCTAACAAGTTCTATTACATACGTTTTGTCCATTGCAACAACACTCGAATCCTATGTGCACTGCAACAGGTATCCGGCCAGACACCTGCTGCAGTTTGCAAAGAATTTGAGTGTCGTTGCAATGGACAAAATGTATGTAATAGAACTTGTTAGAGATATGCTGCCTCTTTGGGACCAAAGATACAAAACATGACCATGATTGAGACCACAAGCCAAACCTTTGGGTTGAATTAGGAGATAAATACTGAAATAACACCAATGGAATAGGTTTCTACTTCTGTACCTACAGCATCTTTAATTTTGGTACATTTTATATCAGAATAGTTACTCTTGTTCCGAATATCTACTTATCATATACTTTATACATAATCATATGTTCCATAATGCAGTGCTACAGTGAACATTCAGCACAAATAAACCTACTGGTTCTGTGATAGTATAGCTGCAGTAGGGCCATTAAAGTGTGCTTTTAAAGCATTTCTTACATCTGTTGCTCCTTTGAGGACCGACTGAATAACCTACTGCTGACATTTGTTTTGTCCTGATGGGATACATGAATTTGTGAAGTTTCTTAAAGAACGGAAGGATCATGTGTTCCTTTAGTATTTATGATGATGCTATAAAGTAAACAGATACACCTCACTATTCTTTCAGCTTTATTGATGTTAATTTCTATTGCTTTATTTAACAATCACCATTTTGCTGTTAGGATACCAAACACACACTCAACGCAGCTCCACGCTCACGACAGCCTGCAATTAAAAACACTTCCTTCTTGTGACATATCCTTTCTCACAAAAGGCTTCATTAGATATGTCTATAGAGGATAGGCCTTATCCCCAAGGATGATGGAAGACGTTTCTGTTCCACTTCCCTCAAAACTTGCAGGCTTTGGTAAAGCAGATTCCAAGCATTCCAAGAAGTGATATAAAGTAGAACCAGAAAATGTACCACCATCACTTTGCTGACCATAAGCACCTGTGTCTAATCTGCTCTCAGAATCTGTGACATCTTGTAACACTACGGAAAAAAATAGTTTGTAATTGTAAAACAGTGATCCAGCTTTTGTAGGACATTTAAAGCAAATGTGCTTTCCATCTATGCAGCCTCAAGGAGTGTCATCCCATTGTGTTTGTTAGAACCTAAGGTAATAATTCTATAAGGATATAGCAGTAATAACACAACTATATTATCAGATGTGTATAACTTATCAACTACATGTTTCGGCCAATGCTGCTGTGGCCATCATCAGGTTGGATACAATTTACCAGAGAAGCTATATAACACACATCTAGCATGACTATCACTAAAACACAAAATCATCAACTACTTCAGATATGTTGATGACATTCTCCTGATATTTGATTTCAACCACACAGATATCCAAGCAATCCTAGTGGACTTCAATTCGTTACACCCAAATTTGAAATTCATGGCAGAAATTGAAAGGGATAACATCATAAACTACTTAGGCATCTCCATCCAAAAAAACTCCAAACAACCTAAAGACATCCATATACAGGAAACCTGTCTTCACAGACACCATCATCCCTTACACCTCCAACCTCCCCACACAGCACAAATATGCAGCAGTTAAATTTCTCTTTAACAGACTGAACGCTTACAGCCTTCAAGAACAAGAATACGAACAAAAGCCCAGTGTCATTCAAAACATCTTACACAACAATTGATTCCCCATCACACCACAGAAACAACAACCCAATAATACGACAAGACAGTATTCAACACAAACTTCCAAACACAAGTGGGCCACCTTTACGTACATGGGCACAAAGACTGTAGCTGATCATTTTTAGTATAGTTGTATCTTAGGATTGCTGGTGTCAGTTACGGATAGTTCATGGCATGCGTTGTAAGATAATCTGTCAACATATATTCAGGACTGTTGGTTGATGGGTAGGAGGGGAGAGATTTACATGCTGAAACAGTTAGGAGCTGATAATGTACGCTAGCAGTCCAGTAAGGAAGTACGAGTGTGGTGTAAGTTGGAGTACAGAGAAGTGACTGTCAGTTTCCTAGAAATGATCTAGTTGTTATACTGGATATAGAATTCCATTATTTTATATCAAGAATAAATTGAGTAAATAAAACAAGTAAAAAAAGAAATAAAACTATATGTGATTCGGTGAACCTGTTTCCCGAAAGAGGATCACCTATCAGTCTGAGCATGTCGGGATAACAAAGTTATGAAGGGTGATCGTGTAGAGAAGGACACTATACATTACCAACACGTTCAGACACACAGACTTGAAAATAGCGTTCCATACTAACAGCACCTTAGAAACCCTACTTAAGCACAGGAACCCGCCCACGGACAAATTTGCATTATCTGGCTTATACAAATTGACCTGCCCAGATTGCAACAAAGCCTACGTGGGACAGACTGGAAGACACTTCTCCATATGTTACATACAACACAAAAGTGCCTTCCACAACAACAGCCATACTTCTAAATTCGTACAACACCACCATGAGGAAGCACGTTCCTTTGGCCCCATCAGCAACATTATACAGGTGTTACATCACCAGAGGAGAGGGGCACATCTAAACACAATTGAGAGGTTTTACATCCACAAGGAACACGCAGCCAGAAACCATCTGAATGACGACCAAACCATCTTTCCCAACAAAATCTTTGACTCCCTCATCAAGAACCTAATAACCCCCACCCAACTTACACCCTAAGAGGCCCCGACCCGAACACTCCTTGCATTCCTCACTACCATAACAAAGCCATCCCACTAGTAATCAGCCGGTACCCCTTCATTCAGTACTCCACGGTCATTCAGTAGTGCCTTGCTCTGTAAGTAACAGCTACCAATGCTAGTGAATAATGCAATATACAAGATACATGTAATTATACATGTAAACGGTCACATACAAAAAAGACTCAAAAGTGATAAAACAGTGATACCACCGCATGTTACTAGGATACAGGATTGTTATTTGTGTTACATGTAATAACCTCTATATCGACGAAGAGGTCTTCTCATCATCTTCACCTATCAGGACAGGATCGTACCCACTGACACTGGCACAAAACCAAGGAACCATAATGCTTGTAAGTAATATCTTCCTATCTACTACCTTGCTCTTCTATTTCTCACAACTTCTCACAGCTTCCCAACTCTAACTGATTGTCCATCTTAGCTCATTTATTATTCCAGTTGTCTCGTCACGTTGGCTTGAATCTCTTCAATGTAATTGAATCGGCGACCTTTCATTGTTTTCTTCAGTTGGGAGAAAAAGAAAAATTTGTGTGGAGCAAGGTCAGGGGAGTAGGGAGGGTGTGGGAGTGACGGAATGTTGTGTTTCACCAGAAATTTATTTGTGGTGACAGCTCTGTGGGCAGGGGCATTGTCATGGTGCAGGATCCGATTGCTGGAGCGCCACTTCTCAGGGCGTTGTCTGCGCACAGCGTCGCGGAGGCATTGCAGGACTTTTGTAGAATTCCTTATTTACCGTCTGTCCTCTAGGGATGTACTCATGATGAACCAGCCTGTCAGTGTTGAAGAACCCAATCAAAATGATCTTGACATTGGACTTCACCTGCCACGCCTTCTTCGGTCGAGGAGATGATGCCATGTTCTACTGGGAGGACATTTGCTTTGTTTCCAGGTCATACCTGTAAAACCAGCATTCGTCACCAGTGATTACCCAGGACATGAAGTTGGGATTGTTTTGGGCTCGCTCATGGAGGTCAGTGCAAACTGAAATGTGATCATCCTTCTGCTCCACCGTCAGGAGACGGAGCACAAATGTAGCTGTCACACGTCTCATTTGCAAATCTTCAGTCAGAATTTTCTGGCATGTACCGAATGCTATTCTAACCTCCTCTGCAACCTCTCTGATAGATGTCGGTCAGCGTGAATGATTTCTCGCATATGTGCCACGGTCTCCTCGGTGTGGGGTGTGGACGGCCTTCCTGGGCAGGGGTCGTCTTCAAACCATCGGCGTCCACTTTTGAAATGGGAATACCACTCAAATGTCTTAGGTTGACTTAGGCAGGACTCTCCAAAAGCTGCTTGCAGCATTTCGTATGTTTCAGCACTGGTTTTCCCCAGACGGAAAAAGAAATTGATGTACACACGCTGCTGCACTCTCCCCTCCATCGTGAGATGTGACGCACACCTTCAGGTAGATGTTCACTGAAAGGCTTCCACAGAGCAAACGCGGAGAGATACTGACCTCCGGTTTTGCACATACACTTGCACAGAGTTGACACATGTCCCACTCTGTTGCCACTTTGCTACATATTAATGTTTCCTGGGAAAAAAATCAGTCCCGGAATTAAATGATCAGCCCATGCATTTGAAGCAACATTCATCTGTCTCTGCAAATTTACAACATTTTTCGACTGTTATAACCGTCACACCTTTACTCAAATTGTCACTCCTCCAACAGTTTTACAAGTGTTAAAAATTGGCAAATTAAGCACTATCAAAGACCTTACATTTGAAACTGCAAAAGGAACAGCATATTAGTATATGTGAACACAGAATAACAATTCTGTTACAGTCACTCTGTATATTTTAATTATGTCAACAACTGTAAGACCTCACAAAATGTACACTGGACATAAGATGTGTTTTGCTCTTCTTTATAACTAAGTGTCCATTATTGTTTCATTAAAAAAAACTGAAAAATTATAGTACACACCACCAAAAATTAATTTCATGCAAATCTGTATAGCAGATCTCAAGTCAGTATATGCTGACAGATCATAAGGCATGGTGCAGGTAGGCTGATACCTGTAACTTCCCCTTCTTAATGTGCCAAAAAATTATTTGACTTTGACAGTTATCTGAACTTATGGGCAGCATAAGGACTCACAGATGGGTAGACACACACACACACACACACAGGTACAATTCACTAAAATTCACTGAAACCCTTCATGACTTTATGCTGTTACAGTAATTACCATCTGTTATTATAGGTGCTGTTGGAAATACCATAACTAGGTTCTTTCATTTATCATCAATTTTCAGTTTTGGTCTATTTCCTTATCCTCTATTATGCATTCAAATCTACAAACCTGCACTATTAACCCTTTAGCCCCTCAAAATGCTGAATGTCTGGTACAAAGGATGGCCATTTATGGCCATCCTCATGCAGCTGTCATTTCACTTCTGGCCTCATGCAACTTACACCAGGCATTTAAGTCTGGCATCCAAGGGTTAATGGTTTCTTGGTGTAATAATGCACATATCATACCATAACAAGGGATGAGGAGAGAAAACCTCCTAATTCTGCCAAAAGAGCAAACTGGTGACTGGTGGCTAAAGATGCAATGACTTGAAGAGTGTGCTTATTCAAAGCTTGCATCATTGTTATGACTACTTTGAGGAATATGAAGAAGAGAAACGACAAAACGTGTACATCGGCTTAATGGGTACTATATTGGAAACATGGCTTGCAACTACACCAACTACACTAACCATTTCCCATCATCTCTCATGCCAACTACATTGTGTGCCACTCTCCGCAAAAACCCTCCTATGGTCTGCTGAAAAGATCCAAAAAATACTAAGCCCAAATCATGAGATAATAGATTTGACATGTTGTGTCAGAAAGCTTCATACACAGTACAGGTAAAGACTAAATACAATTCTAAAAATGGGGAAGATAAAGAGAAATGTTTTGCTCAATGTGATCATTCTGCACCTACCAAAAGCTTGAAATGAACCCTACTGCACGAAGCACCAGAAACTTTGTTCAGAACACCCAAATATAAGAATGCTGCTGTAAGAGGGACAGGATCATAAAAATGGTTCTCAGGCTGGAAGGTACAAATCATTTAAAACATGCCATTGCTTGGATCATCAATTGACTGACAGAAAAAATCAGTGTTGATCCTGCAGCAGTCAAGCAAAAGGCATGAAAATTGCTGAAACTGTGCAATATGGCTCTAAAGATACTTACAAATGCACAAGAAACCACACTAATGAGTACTCAGATTAAAGAAGCACAACTTTATATTTCAAGCAAATATGCTCTTCATCCTCAAGACAAAAGCCACAGTGCAGAAGTCCTGTTTCTACCACCCTCTAAACCTTGGAAAACTGAAGGCATTTAACCTTTTAAACTATACTGGTAACTACATGCACCACTGCCATAATATGAAAAAAGACACTGCATTATGCTCACACACTGTACGCAAAACATGATTCTCAAAACATGATTTACTGCCATAAACATTAATGAATTGATCTTTAATGGATTCCAATGATGGTATATGGCAACAGCCACAAATAAAATTCAGTAAAGTCCAGGACCGGAGACTAGATCTTTCTAATCAGCCCATCAGAGTAGGTTCTCCCTCTTCCCCAGTCCACCTGAAGATGGAGACACATCCAGTCTACAAAATGTTGCATGTTTTTTTAAGCCTAAGATAATGGATAATGTCCAAAATTTCAGTAACAACAACTTTTCATTATAATAAAGATTCAGTTTCTTCTAGGAGGTAAGAGCTGAATGTTTAAAAAAAAATTACTTAGAATAATTTTCGGCATTAAAGGGATAATCGGTACTACATGAAGGAGATGCTCAGGAACACACTTTAGTCAGGATGCACAACTAATGCACATCAATGTGTGGCTCTATGCCACCAGCTATGCTGCTTCAAATTACTGTGGTGGTACCCATCAGCCCACAGCTGAAGTCCAAAATGAAACAGATTTGGCATAGGACACAGTGGATGGAACCAGAACATGCTGTAATGTTACAAGCTACATGATGTTACTTGTGGCCTGTTCTCTGGAAATGTTACATGTGGATAAAAGAGATGTTCATTAACACAATTTGTAATTTTAGGAACACACCATATACTTGCAAATATTTTTTTGTAGTATGTCTGCCAAACCTGATGCTTGAAACAACACGAAAACCTACAAATGATATTTTTATGCAACACAATACTGCAGAATTCTACTAAAATCTGACAACAAATGAGAATTGTTTAGTTATAAATGTACAGTTATGGACAGTTTAGATGCAGACCAACATGCATTTCTACAAACATCTGGATTGTAACTCACTAAATATTCATAATTCAAAATGGTAGAACAAAAGCTACACAGAAAACAAAACACACTTCATGTCCCAAACACTAGTTCTCAAAGCCTTACAGTTTTTCAGATAATTAAAAAAGTCACCACTCAACCTGCTAACTTTGGAACTCATGCTAATGCTCTTTAATATTAATGTAAGTTTTATTGCTCATCACAGCTCAGACTTACAACTCTCTCAGCTACTAACCTTCTCCCACAGAGTGGTTAAATGACACTGCCAGATATGCTTTAGCCACATAACCCACAGTTGAAATACTTGATTCCCTTTCCCTGCGTTACAGAATGTAAGAAAATTGTATCATAACTGATGAATATGTCTGATTATTTGAAAATTAATTGCCTTCACATCATCTCACAACAATGTGTTCACCTACTCAAATCTCCCCCCGCCTAGATAGCATAAAACGAAGGTGATCTGAACTACAACAGCAAAATTCAATGTGTTATCCTAGTGTATAATGTGAACAGAATAAATCTGCTGAAAAACGAATTCACATCAATGTGTTAAATGCTCTACAGTTTGTAATACCTCATTTGATTGTGCCCATCACTACCTCAGACAACCAAATGGCACTCACATTCTCTGATTTAAAGTTGGTCTAATACTGTAATACAAGTCCTATCACCTCTTTCATCTGTTAAAAACTATAAATCCTAACATTATACACTGTCTGGTAGTCACACCCCAGATCCTGTGACATATGGTGTCACAGAAGTTCAAGAGAACAGAAAAACAGTTCTGTGTACAGCACTGACAATAATATTCATTCTAGTTAAAAAAAAACCATACTGTACTTCTGTTTTTAAACTAGCTATGCCAATTTGACAGATTCATTAAACTACAAAAAATAAATAAATATACTAAAAAAAAAAAAGACCCAATTCAGCATGCAGTCAAATGTTCACACAGTGAACAGTGCAGTACACTCCCTCCCCACCCCCTCCAAACTTTTCATCACAACCTCAAACCCTTTACTAAGCATTTAACTGTATGTAACATCCCTAGGTGTCCACATCGAAGTCTCTGCAAAGCACTGGCAAATGGCCTAACTGACCATATGCTGGTTTCTGTGCATTCACTTGGTAGCATGGTGCAAGAAACTTAACATCATAATCCATTTTGTTACATACCTGCTTACTGAGAAGTTCTGTGGTTCTGAAAACCTGCCATCACTAGTTGATACACCATCTCAATATAAATCAAGTTCTGGGGGAGGGAATGTTGAAAGTCAGAAGTCTGTGTGTTATTTTAGTTCTACGTGCAGTCTAGATGGGGATGGCATTCAGAAATGTCATGTCTAAGAAGTCAGGATGTTTTGTCTATCACCAGTTTTATCACTAGCGAACTGATAAATCCTGGTGTTTGTTGCACTCATCTGTTTTCTCCAAGCTGAACTGCTTGAAGATACATGTGTAAGTAGAGTTATCACGCTCAGGACTTTTGTCTTTACTGTAGTGTTAGACGCCCTTCAGAATATGCTTCATCTGTTGATCCTGGTTGTAAACCTATGATGGGATGTAACTGGCTGTTCTTTCATACACACCACTGTCAGGTTCTTCACAGTCAGAAACATCATTTCAGAATCTGGGTCTAGTATCAATCCAACAACACTGCTTCTGTTTTGGAATTCAAAGCATGTCTTCTGAAGTGTGTATGGCCACCTGTAACATTTACAACACAAACAGGCACCAGCTAAAGCAACAGCAGACAGAGAAATTTTCTTCTTTTCACTAAGAAGCAGGTCATAAAATCTAACCCAAAGGGCTAAAACTGTATGAGGAGTGATGTACACACTTTGTCTGGCACACTGTGCAGAGACAAAGTAACTTCTTGTACAGACTGAAGGTAGGAACAGAAAACAACAGAATAATACAGGTAAGGATGCAGTGTAATAAAAGACCAATACAAACTGAATAATTACACATTCATATGCATAAAATAGATTCATTCTTTAGAAATAAGTTTTTGTTTGGACCTACTAAGGTGAGAATAGTAATTTATACAATTTATTTATAAATACCTGCATTTCAAAAATTTAAATGTCCATGCCAAGTGAGAAAAACTCTGGCTGGCATAAGGTACACTGAGCATTTAAACTCATTCATTAAAGCTTAAACAGACTCTGTGTTTTGCCCCACAGTTTAATTATCTGTTTCATATCATACTTAAAATAAACAGCAATTATTTCCCTAAACAGCATTACTGGGTTGGCCTTCATAATGGAAAACATGTTTTACAGAATGTAAGGACCCAGTTACTAAATATTATTTATATTAATGTCAGGAATCAAAGGATTAGCTACTCCCTTCCCTAGCTTGTAAAGCCAGATAAGAATAACCAGATCATCACATTACTTTCTCAGGATCATTCCACACCCTGGCTACTGTATGCACAAAGTGTATAAAATAGCATTTTAGTGAGGTATTCAATTTCAGGTATCATATTTGGGCATTTTCCAATATATGACTGCAAAGTCATTTATGTAAATTTCATATTTGTAAGCTTCATACTGGCTGAATAAGCAAATACTTATTATAAAGGTGAGTGCATGTAGTTACAAACTTCAAATGTAATGGTATTCTTTTCATTCAAGCTGTCCAGTTTCTCTAATCTGGATTATGCAGTCAGTTGAAACTTCTAGAGTGGCATAATTTTTGCACTGTAGGCAAAGGATATCCAAAACAGATATTCAACAAAGTTTACTACAGAACTAAATAAAATAAACAGGTAGGAAATATGACCACAGTGCAATGTTTCCTGCAAAATCACAGAAAAGTGAAATTTAACACAGGACAAGGGGTGCCCCAAATATTGTCACAAAGACTAAAGACAACTGTAATCTGGAAATTCTGCAACAAATAATGGGAACATGTTGTCAAACAGTGTCAAATGACTGACATTCATGGCAACACTCTGACAGTCAAATTCAACCATGTAATTATCAATTAACACACCACACACCTTATTACAGTGAATCCTTCTTGTCAGCATGCAGTATCCCAGGTCACCTTCCATGGACCTCTTCCTTCAGCCTGATGGTGGTGATATCCTACAACATCTGGAACAGCAACTCAGCAGTATTTCATGACTCTAAGCAGATGAATATGATCATGGTAAATAAAGTGCACATAACTTCAAATTAATCCACCCACTGACATTTGACACCCACACATGCGCATGCATGCGCACACACACACACACACGATAGCTCGCTGACAGATAATATTCTTGAAATTTGCAGGCACTACATAATTACTGTCTGCCAACATACATACCTTCACTACTGGAAATACCATTCTGGTGAGCAGGGAGGCATATAAATGTCCATGTTCCTTGTCTGTAAGAAATTCATGATTTCCATCACCACCTGAAACACCAAGATATGTGACATGTATTTCCACCACCATAAAGGAAATAAATTATTACAAAAAGCCTTACAACATTTGTAAAATCTACAGCTATGATTTATGCTGATTTTATATGTCATCACAATGAAAGCCATTAATAAACATATGTTACACAGCTGATATGAAACTGAACACAACACACTCATCTATAAGTAGGCAGACAAAAAACTTTTAATAAAGTGATTCCTCATATTTGGTGTGAGACAGAATTAACTGCTGCACACTCACAACACATTCAATCAGAACAGCTTTAGCACTTGCACTGCAGTCCCTTCACCACCACCTCTCCAGCAATGTCCACAGTTAATAATGCACATACATAGTCTTCTACTGACACACCAGACAAAGCAACTTTATCACACAGAAAGCCTGTATACATTGGGGCATCCCATTATAGTTTTAGTGCCTAGGGCACCAATACAAGACACAATGTATTACAGAACAACAGGAATTTTTGTTCACTTATATCATTGGTGAATTCTGTCTGCCTTGGGACTGACAGTCACAGTTTTCAAGGTGTGGTGCTGGATGCACATGCTCAAACAATAAATGTCTGGAGCTGGTATTATCAAGCAAGTGTGGTTTGATATATAAATTAACTGTAGTCAGCTTTGTTAGTTCATGTTATGATGCCAAGTATTTTCAAAAACAAAGTTCTAGCTCCATCACATCATCCATAGCAGCTGTGCAAATAAGCTGTGTTTTTCTTTGTTGTCATGTAGTAGCAAGCAAATATGAGGTTTAGTTTCAAACTTGGGGAAAGCAGCAATGGAAACACATTAATGCTTCAAATTATTCCTGGAAATGAAACCGTCTCATGTGGTTTTAAAAGATTCAGACAGGCTGTGAGGACCATGATGATGATTCCAGGAGTGGGCAGCTGTCAAATGCCCAAAATCCACAAAGAGTTGCAAGAGTTTCTGAAATAGAGGCCAAAAACCACCAAATAACCCTAATATTGATGGTGGAACAACTGTGCCTGGGAGGCAATTCATCAGATTCTTCATGGCAACTTGGAAAGGAGGAAGACATTCACCAAGTTTTTTTCAACCACTCTCCTGGGTGAATGGGGTAGTAGTCACAAACTGAAAACTTCATCGCTGCAAGGTGGACATCAGCCATCCACCTTATTCACCTCACATCATGCCAGCCAGCATTCTTCTACTCTCTAAAGGGAAAACCTGGTGGTACATACAACTACTACTCCACTTTAAAGTCTTAACACTGCCATCAGTCAGGAAAGTGAATCAAGTATACTGAGCTAGTCAATAAATTTCCCCCCTTTCGTGGAAACCAAAGGCTCATACTGTGTTCACAGGTCAATGAACCACATTAATCTAGTTCACATAGCTGCACCTGACATACTGGCCATCAAAGCACTGTCCACCCCATATATATACACACATTTCTATGAAGTGTATGGGTACATATGTGCACAAAAAATAGTGCAGCCAACATGGAGAGAGATTTATAATAAAGATGGTTACACCATGAGTACAAAAATATTGTAACAGAAGACCTCACATCCTTGGGCCAGGACAGCGCAATCTGTAGTTACTCACTACGAGCTGGACGGTCTGGGGATCTAATCCCGGTGGGGACCAGCTTTTCTGTACCGAAATACACTGGCCATGGGGCCCACCCAGCCTCCTATACAATGGGTACTGGGTCATTTCCAGGGGTAAGGCAACTGGGGAATTATGTTAATCACCCACTATCTAATTCCAATGTTAAATAAAGAGTAGAGCCATGCCTCTAATACGCCTCTGTGCCTTCATGGCATGCTCTAGGGTGTATTTTACCTGTTAGCTTCATCTTATAACCTTCAAAAGGTAAATGGGACCTTCACACTGCACAAACCAAAACTCATCTTAACCTCTTGAAAGACAACATAATCCACATTCCCATACACCAGCTTATGTCCCTAGACCTGACACAATATTCTGCAAGCACTGACAACCCAACTGCATGCAGAGGTAACAAAAACGCCCTTCTCAAAATAAATGCGGGTTGCATGGTAGCACCACAGAAGCAAAAGCTAGTTATTACTAGCACTCAAAACACTTGCCTCTCCAGCGCCAAGATCAAATGGCAAGGCAAAAAATTATGTAGGGGCTTGTAAACCTAGTACTGTACACAATGAGGCACAAGTGTGGACACAAAATGTAGAGAAACTCCTGGCACCCTGCTCAAACATGCATCTATAAAGTCTGTCCATTCAAATGTATCCTCTCTTAAAACTGGGGATAACAGTGTGCCAGCCCCTCTTCTCTCACTCCCAATGAAGGAGAATGTTATTCATACACACCTACTGACAGATGGGTCTCGGCACACAGTTCCACAAGAGGCCCACAGGATACCTGCTGAATGACCATGCAACGAACTTCATCCAAGTTGGTATCAAGGGCTGATCCGTTTCTTGGTGAAGCCATGTTGGAGGTCACACTTGCAAGGACAGTTATGGAAAAAAGGAAGCATACAGCACACTGTATTCATGCATTATGAAGAAGAAAAAAAAGGCCAAAAGAAAAAATGGAAGGTACAACCCCCAAATCCAAAACCAGAAGTGGTTAACAGCCACATATAAAACAAACTTTGGGAAAAACGAAAACTTCTTATCTTGAACAGTCATGTTTAATGGTGGACAAAAGCTCTAAGGCAAGGCCTTTAGTGGCTGCAATCCAAGGTATATCAAGGAAAGGACAATGTAAAAATTACATGCAAAATGCAATTGAAAGTGAAGGGTGGTATATGTAACACATGACCTGTCTTCCACAACAAACCAGCCCCTATAACATGAAATGTCAAACCTTTAGCTACAAAAAGTCAAATTCCCACAAAAACCCTTGGATCCTAATCTACAGACTTCTGAGGCCACAACATATCCAAAATGTGGGCTAGAACATTAATCTTGTGAATGTCTGCTATAACCTCCAAAAATAATGAAACAAATGATATTACCATGCTGGGATCTAAACACAGTTTTTAGGAAAAGGATGCCATTCAGAACATGGGACCTTGCTGACTGGCAGGTCCATATGCCCATGATGTGACATGCAGTCAAATCTAGTCACTAGTTTCCACTGGGCCTATGGCCTGATGCCACCACATTACCAGCCACTTGTAGCAGTTGTTTTTGTGTGGCCTATTGTGACAAAGTTCAAAGTTGGCTGTTTCAACAATCCAACACCACCACATGGCAAACAGTCATACCCAATTTCTCCAACGTGACTTTTTAACCTTACACTCCACTTTCTCCAGTTTATACCCAGACCTACAAAGTGGTATGTCAAGTAAAATTTTACATGCATTTTTTATCTCGCATGCATGCTGTGACTTATTGTGTTTGACTTAATAACACCTGGCAGTAATAATAGTTGGTGAGAAGTACAAATTATGAATTCTGATGTTAAAATCTAAGGCTCTGTGGTTTTACCATGACCAGCAATGTGTGGAGGGATGAATGCAACATTTGACATGTTGTGCCTGAGTATGACTTGTAGAGCAAAAACATGGAAAAGTGTACATTTTGCAGACCCCTCCACCTTCATCCACCCACCCACCCTCCCAAAGAAAGGGGGGCAAAAAACTTCATTCAAACCCTTGTTATTCAACAGCCTCTTGTTATTCTCAACCCCTCAGGACAAAACATGTCACAGAACAAATACCTTATAACACAAAGTTAATATGAAATGTTTGTTTCTCAGCACAGCATGTCTGCCATACATTCAGAACTTTATGTGGTAGGTTGTTAGGAACTCTGGATTACATCCAATCACGAACACTATGTACACAGGTGTGTGTAAGTACAACGTTCCTTGAGGGAAAGTGGAAGGGAAAGGGAGTTCCTAACAGTGTCAGCAAAACAAATTAAAACATAATTTGAATAAGTCTGTCACAGAACTTCATTTAACTTAGACACCAGTACTTGCAAGCAGGCATGACAAAACTAATGGTTTTTGTAACCCCACCCCTACACACACACACACACACACACACACACACACACACACTGCGTTAGGTTAAATCTAAATCTTTAGAGTCTGTTTCATCTTGTCCACACTTCTAATGGCTCAGAAATCATGAAAACAGAAACGCAAAAGTGCCTAGAGTAGACGTGGAGGTAAGGTATTTTTTTCAGCAAAACACACATATTTCACAGGTCTGTTTTCTCCTATTGTGTCATCTCAGTGGTAACTGTTGTAGCCTTCTCTTGCTCTATTTACCCTATCACCTCTGGTATGGTTCAAGTGTAACCTTTTGTGATTCTGGAAAGCACGTAAAGTTTGGTTTGGTCAGGATCCAAAAATTGCTTGCAGCATGCTTCACATAAACATATCTATTCCAAAATAGGCATGGTTGGTGCACAACCTAGAAATTAATGTGGATATGTGTTTCAGAGACTGAGGATTATACCTTTTCCACATGAATTGCTACTTTTATTAATATATTAACTGCAAACAATCCAGAAAATTTTGAAATAAATTTAGTGTTATATATTATTACTACCAGGAAGGAAAGAACATTTTTGTATATTACTTGCAAACCTTTCATGATTTTAGGAAAGTAGTACTATGCTGGCATAAGAAGGTTCACAGATATGTTGAATGAAAAGGCTAAATATGCCAAAAATAAAAACCAAACAATACAAAACTATTATAAGAATTTCACCTACAAAAATGTTATGCCGAATATACTATGTATACCTAAGAGTAAGATCAATTCATTTTAAACATGGTAATGAATTTAAATCCCTTAATACTGCCTTCTTTCGTTGTCACTGTATGACATGTTTCACAATAAAATGCAACTGATGCACTGCCGAAAAGGCTATACATACACACGTATATTGCGTATATAACGGTTCCAAAATTTAGTCGGTTTGAAAAAGATGTTATACATTAAAGTGATCAGTATATGTGACACCTCAAATTTTCACACAAAAATGCCACATATTCCTTACATGCTTCATGGATTACATGTAACCAATCAAATTGCTTTACTATTGTCCTCTGTGTCAAAGAATATAGTTCTACCACACACACACACACACACACACACACACACACACACACATGATCCACTGTTCAAAAACATCAAGATTTCATGGCATTACAAGTTTACCTTAATTGTAAACACATTTACAATTGTTCAACCAATATTTCACTAACAAAACATGCGGAGTTTTACTTCAAAATATGGCCCCTGCATTTCCTCATATACAGTAATGACCTACTTGGAATTGACAATTCTCAGTCCAAACTTAACTCAGCATTTGTGTTGTCCTTGTGGACAGCATGGTAAAATTTAACACAAATGTGGTACATATAATAGGAATAAAACATATAAACACAACATTCTTGAGTCAAATGGTAAACTGACCAGTTACAAGAAAGAGGTGTAATAGGCAGAAAACAATTTATACAATGCACTTTCAACTAACATGAAAATCTCAAACCATTACATAATAGTACTTAAACCAGCACTAAAGGATTGTTTCTTGCCTCACCCCTTGTACACTACAGAACTGTTTTTAACTGAAAGCTTGTAGTGAGCATATTATTAAATTCTGACACAAATACTTTGCTATATATTGGTCCATTGCATGTCATATTCTTATAACTTGACTATAAACAATTCCACAAACTACATACTGCATATTTGAATTGTATTAAACACAATCTTTCTTTTATCACCTCAATGAGCAGAAGAGTTTTATCACATGGAAATCTACAACCACTGGGCACTCCATGACAGCTGTGGTACACAGAATGGCAATAAAACACTCTGTATTACATTCACACTATGAAACATGCTACATGTCAGTCCTATATATTAAAAAAAACATATAACATGTACATAAACTGCATTCTTTCTTATAGCGCGTCCCACTAGCATTGGGAAATATACATATTTATTTAAGGCTTTGGTGAAAACTGGTTGCCACATTGTGATTTCAAAGTACAAGAAATGGAATTTTTGTACACTGGGGGGTAGGCTACTTGACATCCTAATGTTCAACACAGGCAACACAAGTTTACCATCAGTACCAACCCTGTCTCACATTAATTTCACTTAACCTTTGAACTATAATTCACACAAAATAAAATAACATTAAAATAAAAATTTTGCATGTGTGAAATAGATTCACGCCAAACTGAAATGTTTCAACAATGAAGTAGTCATCCTCAATACAGCAGAACTCCACTTATCTGGATTAATTGGGACAGCCAGGCATCCAGATAACGGGATTTTTCTTTGAAAATAGGCTACAATGGCAGTTGGAAAAAGAAAAAAATATCTACAAGCAGCTAGTTTAGGTTACATATTTCTTTATATACAAACAAAACAGCTGACCAATTAACATCCACACAACCACCATCCTGACTGAATGGTAGCTGTCAGGAGGCTAAGTGAGTCATGTACAAAACAGAAGTGTTGGGGGTGGGGGGGTTGGAATTTGGGTAATGACTGTCAACTTTCACTGATGATGAGGAATTTGAGTATTCCTTGTATAAATTGGGAATTGGGAACCCCTTCGACTGTTACTATTTACAGTACATACCTGCTTCTAAACCTATTGACTGTGCCTGATTTGAAGTTCTAGAAGCCATAACATTGTACTGTACTTGTTCCACAACCAGTAATTTCAAGGCAAGTTAGTTTTGTAGAATTCTTGACAAATTTACCCAAAGGGCCTAGTCAATCCAGATAACTGGCGATCCATGTAACCAGCTTTCGGATAAGTGGAGTTCTAATGTAGTCACTTTCTTTCAACATGTGACGTATGGTTACATGAATTAAAACAACTGGTGTTTTATATAGTTAAAAATACAACAATACAATTGTGTGAAAAAAATTGTATGTAATATCCTATGTATATTACAGAATTTTATCATTGTATCTGATAATTAATACCAAAATCACAGGCACATTTGAATTTCACCATTGTCTGTGCTGAAGAACTGAATACTTCTTACTCTTTTTAAATATGTTGCAGCAGTACTGGTGTATAGTTGCACAACAGAGCATGCCATAGACTTGTGTACCGGAAACACAGTTTTGAAGAACAAGTACATATTTTAACTCAGACACTCCATAGCCCAAGTATTAAAAAATATGTTTATTTGATTGGTATATTTACTCTGAATTACTGCATTATTATTTATTTGGAGTGAAGTTACGTACCCACCGATTTTCTGCAGCTTCCAATACGGAACCGGTTCACATTCCCCGCCGGGTACATCACAGATGCGAGGTACGGGAACGTATTGAAGGCGAATGTCCGTGAAATACAAAGTCGATTTTCGGCAGCTGTGCAACAGTCCAACTGCACCTCTACAACGCCCTGCACATATGCCAGCCTGCTATTACGGCAGTGAATAAATCAATATCAATCATACTTAAAAAATAAGAATAATCACAGTGCTCTCTATTGATGAGTTACAGTAGAGTATCCATAAGCAGGCGGCAACTATGTTTGTCTACACCATGAATGAAATGCACACTATATTCAATATCCTGATAGACTTAATTTTATTAATAGACCTTATTTTCATTAAACATAACTCAAGTAGATGTATGTCTCACGATTTCAACGTATCAACATCTGCAGGTTTTCTTTTGCGTTTCTGGATCATGTAGTGGCTGAATATTCCAGCATGTCGGTGGACAGTGCTGCCTCCGTCTTCAGGGTGGACACAATCAACCAACATTCGGCGCAGAAACCCAAAAGGTTCATCAACAACGGCAGTGAAAACCTGAAAACTTATATCTGACAACTGGTTTACCGCTAAAATAAAGGGGAAAATAAATATGGTACAAATTAAACTACTTCGACTTTATTTAGTTGTGTTACCAAGGTTAAGTGAGGCAAGCGTGGTTGAGTGATTGTGAACGGACGAGTAAGCGAGTTCAAGGACCTGGAAACGAATGTAGAAGGAAATGGAAGTGAATTCAACGATTCCGGAAGGCGGATGTAGATTTGATGTTAATGACTGCCTCTTTCCGGCCACCCACTGGATCACCATATTTCGACACACACACACACACACACACACAAAATAATAGCTAAGGGATCTCTGGTGTAAGCTTATTACTTTGAAAGTGTATTCCCCAAATGAGGATAAACGCGATGATACAAAAACAAACTGGCAGTTTAAAATTTGTACTCTATACATCGCCACGTACTGTATCGACTCAGCTAAACTGGCTCCTGTCTGTTTATAAGAGGATTATAAGACTGACCATAATAATTATCGAGACGATTATCCAACTTTCTTCTCTATAATATGGAGTAGCATTTTTAAGCTTACTGTACCTTCACTGTCTCTTGTTGATGTTGATCATGCAGGTCATGTCTTCATTGTAGTTATTATTAGGCCCTCTTGTCGTATTTTAGGTCTACTCACGTCAAATCAACAAATATGAGGCGAAACACGTGTGAAAGATACAGAACATTTTAGTAAACATAAACACAAAGCAATATGTAGTGGAAAACTATTAACAGGGATACGTACTTAGTACAGGGAAGTATAAATTCAATAAAAGTAACAGTAAATTTCGCCCTGTAACACGCCATGGAGGTAAAGTTGGGGATTAAAGATATAGTACTACTCTTTCTTTAACCTCGGCTCTAGATGGGGGTGGGTCCTTAACGCCATTCCCTGGCTGCTTTAACTCCGGGGAAGAGACTCGGTACCAATTGGACAGGAGGCTGGTTCGGCCTCAGGGACGGTCTGACGGGTAGGAAAAAATATAAATTCTGTACTGAAAAATGGCTAAGGCCGGAAGGGTAAAATCCCACTTTAGAATTTACTTTGAACGTTTCTAAGCCATTTTAAACGACATTGATTACTGTTGATTTGTGGAAACTGGAGTTGAACACCTTAAATTTATTATTGCAAATCCGGACACAAACGGCCTGACAAATGATGACAAACACAAGTAAATAGTATAACCCAGCAATAATATTAACAAAGACAGACGTCTTTAAACTAGGGTAACATACTCCATACTGAATAAAGCAAGCACAGGCGTGAAACACGAATGAGTTAAAAATAAATGGTATAACATTTATAAGGAAGCTGGACAATTCAGTGAAACTGGTGTTATCACAGCCGCTCGGTATATAGGGAAAAGCCCGACATCGGATATGATTGATCTTAATTAATTTCAGCTTGAAGGTATACAATTTAATCGTGCATATTAGCTTATGATATACGCTAATAATACAAATTCTCTGGGGAAAAAAAGTAAGTGAAGTACTATCAAAGAAAACATAGAAGTGGTACTAGTTGCTAGGAAGATGCGCAGACGAGAAGTAAATACCAAGAAAACTAAGGACATACATGATAATTTCTCGTCGCGAAAAGGCAGTAACTATAAGACAGCCATGACGTCGAAAATCTCGTACAAGAAATGTCTGCGCATGGTTTTATTGAAGTCCAGCGTGTTTAATTTTTCACCGCAAATAGGCCTATTGTTGAAACATTATTCGGTCCGATAAATACTTAGAGAAACAACGCGCGATTTACGCTCGAGGCGCCTAGAGATGCTTTTGTTATTCAAAAAATAAGAAAAGAAAGTACAGCTTGCCAGTACCGTACAGTGGGTAACAGATCCGATTCGTATTCGGGAGATCCGGCCACAAGACCGGCTGTAATGAACATGGTAAATTTTTTCCGTGGCTTCGAAGACGTCTAGTTAAATGCCGGAATAGAAGAACCAATTACGACACGACTGCATCCAACCACATCCTCTCCCATTCATTATTTTTTAATCATCCTCTAATTCAGCGGTATGTACCACTCTGTGCTAGTGACGGCGTTGTTAAATAGACCACAAATGGAAAAAAAAAAAGAATCAAACTGTTCGGTAATAAAAGGCATAATCGCGATCTTTCAAACGAGGAAGAACATGCCGCTCCATATCATGTTAAATTCTGACAACTCCCGTGGCTGTGGCCCCTTCATTGGCTTCTTGGTATCGTGCAAGGAAATCGGTTTGGTTATGTTAATGCCTCGGAAGTTACAGCAGTCCCGACTACAGTGAAACGGAAATGGACTTAGGCCTACTCACCTCTTCCCACAAGTTCGTAGAAATTATCTTCTGCGTAGGCTCGTGTTTCCAACAGACCTCCAGTGTGAATCGATACGCCTACTGTTCTATAAGCAGTTATGTACGCAGACTGTAGCGACTACAGTGCCTTCGCTCAGACATTTTCTCCAGGTAACAGAAAATTAAGTTTTATTCTTTATCTTAAAAACAGAAAAGCCAATGGAAAAATTTATCAAGCATAAAATAGGCTACCTCCATTTTTAGGCGCTTTCGAAAAACTGGGAAAAGCGACTATTAGCTTCGTCATGTCTGTCCGTCTCTGTCCGTTTGTCCGCATGAAACAACTCGGCCCCCACTAGAAGGCTTTTCATGAAATTTAGTATTTGAATACTTTTCCAAAATCTGTCAAGAAAATTCAAGTTTCGTTAAAATCGGACAAGAATAACGTGTACTTTACATGAAGAACAATGTATAAGTTTCTGATCGTATCGCGCTCAATTATATTAATAATGAGAAATTTTGCAGGCAAAAGTTGTAAAGAAAATCAAGACACGCATTTTATGTTCAATAACGTTCTTCTGAAAATCGCGCCTTTTATGAGACAATGTAGAAAAACATAGTGGAGCTGAAGAAGTCGTAGATGACAATATGGGGCATGCGCACTTCACGCTGAGTACCTTAGGCTACAAACACACTCTTTCGGAACAAGGAATACTTATTGTTGTTCTACTGCAACAATGGCTGTACGAAAGCGTCACAATGTTATGTTAAACATATACTGCTTGTCTTGTCGTCCGTAATGTCTGATCACAAGATTTTGCACTCCCTCACGTTCTGGGTGCGGGAAGGAAAGCACTTCGATCGTCATGTCAATGGTTTCTACTTTTAAAAGATTTTAACCCGAGTTTGAACATCGCCAACAAATTGAGATCCCACAACAAATTATTACACAACAGTCTATTGAGCCGTTCGTGGGTTGTACGTGGGTAGGGGCAGGTGTGGTGAAACTAACAGACTCACTTACATGACTTTTGCTGAAAAAGCACCAAAAATATAACCGAAGTTGTATCAATTGATACTTTACGAGGTGGAGCTTAGCTTTCGGCGAGAATGAAAAAGAAAATACAGTGGGATATGATAGAACGAAAGTAATTGGTTCGTTATTACATCTGTTAGTTCTAGCGTACATTGAAATATATGTATTTAGGGGTAATCCGTTCCAAGCCCACAGCCTCCAACACAACCATTTAAACAGGAAATATATAATACAAAATAAAAAATATAAGTGTTAAAATAATGTCAAATTAATTTTATACATTGTGCATGTAAATTTGAAAAGCATAAACTATCTTTCCTTAGTGAAAACTATGAACAAACTTTCCCTAATAAAAAGCATAAAAAGTCTAACGCGCATGAAAAATATAAACAATCTTTCCCTAGTGAAAACTATAACCGAACTTGGCATAACAAATAATATTCCTCCGCTTTCCTTGTAGCATCCTGATTTTATTGATAAAAACTGTTCGTTGTGGCGTTCGTTCGTTGTAGCACACCCCACTCTATGCATACATCGCAACTACAGTTAGAGACTCAGATTTGAGCCCACAGACGCTGGAGAAATTTTGTGGGAGGACAGGCTTAAGAAACGCCTTTTGTCGCTGCTGCAAGAATGAGTGGATATGGTGTGCTATACTGTGCGATAACATTTGTTGCAATATGCGGTGTTAGCAAGCAGTGGTCGCACAGTACTTTTAAGTGGTGAGTAAATATATTCTCTATTGCTAGTACCGCGAGATGCACCATTTGGAAGAAGAGGCGGGTTTTGAAATTCGGAGACGCAGCACTCAGTCCCGATTTGTAGCCATCCTGTCAATGAAGTCTGTTTGTTTATCCTTAAGCCACTAAAATTCAGGTTGTGCTCATGGGGTTTTGTTAGTCTTAGCTTGTTCATAGACCCTCTCAACTGTAGGTTTTTGTAATTTCGAGTGGCAACATAGGGATACACGATAAACATGTACAAGATAGGCCTGCATATTTAACGTTTTAAAGGAGTGTTGTAGCCTGTTTTAGGGCTATGCTGTAGCATATGTCAAGATATTCGGACAACAACCACAAAATGAAATGAATAAGGACGGCCTGAACCAAATGAGAAATTCGAACTCCTGTATCTACAGAAAACGACGGCCACTGTGCTGCTACGCTAGGTAAACAGGTAATATTTAGGCCTAAACCCCGATACTAGATTGTCTATTGGACGGCCCAACTGTTTATTTTAATATTGTCGGTTTATTCCTTATTGTACTTCCTAACTTTGATATTACGTGGTCAAGTATTTGGCGTATTGGTCTGGTGTTCATAGAGGCTTTGCATCTGATATCAAGTGTCGTTAATAATATCAAAATAAAACTGTAATTAATAAGTCAGTATAATGACAATCACCTGAAGGTGATGGTACACTAAATCCCCAGTCTTCATATGCTTCAAATGTTCTGTGCAAAAGATCTATCATTTATTATCGTCTGCACCACACCAAAGCTCTATCAAAAATAAGCATTAATATACATTCAACATACCGTCATACACAACTTTACAATACAATTAGGCAACATGTTGCAGCTTATATTTTAAACCACCATGAGGCCTTAATTTAAGAACTTCAGTGAATATTTTCTACTGCAAGTAGAAGTGAGATGTAACTCTTTACCAAACAATGATACATAATAAAATATTAATAATTTACTACAAGAAGCCTTGGTCAATTATACGAACATGCGTAATTTAAAAAAAAAAAAGGTAGTATAAATTATAAAGCCTCATGACGTATTCGATAACGCAAAGCGTATGTGTCATCTTAAAACTACAATTATTATATTCCTTCAAAGTATATATACTAATTTAGGCACAAGATAATCTGCCGAACTTAAGAAGACCATACGGATGAAGGGGGGAAAACACCCCTTCAGGCACTACGTACTTTTCACCACAAATCCCCCCCCCCGTATTTATAATGGTTTCGGAGAACTGGCATTTGGGACGCTCAGATGAACTCGGCCATCTGACTGGGCAGGACAAGGTATGGAATGCATACACAATTGTGGCAAGGACACGGTTTTTTTTTCAGAACATCTACCTGGAAGACCTAGAAGAAAACAAGAATATGGATCTCATGGAGATAATTGTGACAAATGAAGTGACTAAGAAGACTCAGTGAGGGTATTTGGTGTTAGTGGTTTTGGACGGTGGAGTTCTGCTGCCAGAGTTAAATGGCTAATTGAGTCGTTTCCATTATTTTTTCTCTATCCTGTTTTATCCTGTTCTTTGTGGAATTTCTGAAACTCTGATTCGAAACCCTCAAGCTAGTCGCAAAAGTGTCTACGTTATGATTTAATGTACCTTTGCACAGAATGTTGGTTTTGAATTTCCTTTTCGAGTTCAAGCTGTCAGAATTTTGTATGGTACATTATGTGCTAGCATTTATGATTTGGGTTCAAGGGATCATTTAAACAGTGAGCTGTCACAGATGTTTTATTTCCATAGTTGCTATCAAACGGGCCACGATATGTCCCCTCACATTTCAACGAGAACTCTTCGTTTGCAATAATTTATCTTTCAGCATCACGCAGTTTTTTTGGCAACAGACATTTTCAAGTTTATATGGCGGTTTTCGGACTATAATACCAGTATGTCCGAGGACAGTAACTATAAGATGAAAAATATGAAAGTTCACGCAAAGGGGTGTAAACGATACCCCTATTTTATTGCTACCTATTTCCATCGTGCGGGATCATCGGCAGGGAATTAATTTTTATATAGATTTTCCGGTTCAACGTCATAAAGTTTGCATAATCTCTTACAATACAAACCCTCCCCGACTTGCACAATTACGTTCCGGAAGATCTGTTGCAAATCGAATTTTACGCAACTCGACGTGAGTATACAAAGGATCAAATATATGTTTTTATACAAGGGAGTTCAGCTCAAATCCAAAGCCCAACAAAATGAAACTTGATAAGCCGCAGCATGACACCATGCCGACGGAGTTACCGCTCATCAGTATTCTTCCGCCACCTTCGTTTCACAGCGCTTTCATTCCCGCAAGCCAAAACTTTGCTTAAAATTGCGTATGTCTGAAATTTTGCAACTTGAAACTGTGTAAGCCAGGGAGTGTCTGTACTGATTATTGGTAACATTCCAGGAACTTTTCAATTTACTGTTTTATTAGTGTATTATTCAGTTCTAACTTATTAAAATGTGTATAATTATTACTCAAGTATATCTTGTACGATTTTCCTTGTATATACTTGTATTAAAATGTATTGAACTACACACGATTTAATTAAAATCTCGTATAATCGCGTGTTCCGTTAGAAAACAAGCTGCGCACTAAGATAATGGTTTCTAATAATGCTATTCAGGACGACTTAATTTTGTTAAATTGTATACAGTTAAACGCCTTTTAACATAACACTGTGAAAGACAACACTTTGAAAATATTTCGCCAAAATAAGTATGCGTAATAATTACACATATTTTAAAAAGATACATCCTGTTATAAAGTAACATATGCAGTAATTACAAAAGGATCTAAAATGTTAAAATTAATCTGTATTTTACTTAACACAAGCAGTGAGGTTGTTACAACGTACAGCAATATTCTTGTTCACTACATTGCATGTAACTATGTATATATATATATATATTGCCACAAACGGGCTTCGAGTCTATCACGCGTTATCATTATTGTGTACGCGGAGGAGATAGTCCGAAATGCGTTTGTGAAAAGAAAATTGTGTTAAGTGCAAGACAATGGACCAGAACAATACTGTACGAAATGAACGGTATTGTCTGAGCTAATGTAAACATTATTAATTTCATACGAACAATTTGCGTAAAAATAAACCGAAACATGTCGGAATAATACGTGGATGCCACTTACACCCATTCATGTGTACCTAGATGATCTTTACTCTGTAATTATTGCAATTACGGTACACATTCACCATACATCAGCTTAAGTTTTAGAGCATGACTGTCTCCGTATTCATTTTATTGCACCCCGAAACTAAAAGTCGAAGTTCAGCAGTTGCACTTTTTGTGCTGTTTCTGGACAACCAGTTTTCAAATGTGGGCCGATTCTGTCTCACCTGACTGTTTGTGACTTCATACGCCACACGCAAATGTTGGAACAGTAGTTCCCTCTGACAATAAACCCCTACTGCTTCGTCATATACACTTTCAATACATTATTCACAGTCTTCCATTTTGCGTTGTACAGGCCTACAATCTAATCTGAGACCCTGCAAACGTGATTATTGATACCAAGAACCCGTCCATCTGCAGTGACGTAGGCCATCGGTCTCCCCCCCCCCCCCCTCCGAGGCCCAGTATTCGGAGGCACCCCTACAGTTATAATAAATGTTAGTGCCGTTACTTCCAGACCTTTCAGAATAATGCCATCCTGTCACAAGAATAGAATCCAACTCCAAATAACATATAAAAAATTTTGCTATAGTGTACGTTTGGGGCGTTTTTGATGCACGGGGCCCTCCGCGCCTTGGGGCCTGCGGGGGCTTTATCTACGCCACTATAAGTGTTAACTCTAGCAAAAGGATGTAGCAGGTTCTTGCGAAGCGCAGGTAGCCACCTAGGGACAACATGTGTCATAAACCATCAGACCAAAAACTAAATTGTTACAACCGTCGAAACATCACACCCCAAATCATATATTGTTCGAACATAACCCGCCACCGTTCACTATTCGACACGCCTTATAAGCTCCGTAATGAACAGCCTGAACTAGGCCACTGATATCATCACACCGTCTCGTCTCGGGTCCCTTGTCAGTTGCGGCGGAGTTCCCGGCCTGTGAACATCGGTGGATCGGTGGCGGAAATACTTCCCCTACAACACGTTTGTGATCTCTCGTAAGTAACTGTTCGCAGCATCTTAGTTGTTTTGGCAACTGTCAATGTACAATGAATGCAGTGGAAAATGAACGTCATTGTGCCTTAAAAAAGGAGAGTGTCAGTTGGGTTTCTACGTTATTGCTAAGTACATGTTGGAACAAAGTTAGAGCAAGAGGAATTGTAATTTTAGTGGAGCGTTTAACTTATTCCACATGGACTTATTTATGGGTTAATTAAAAGCTGATAAGTGAAAATCTGGTAATTAAAGAAAACATAAATTTTTTTGTCGTGAACTGCTGCGTCGCTGTAACTTAAAAACTGTACTATCAGGACGGTAAAAAGTAAAAGCAGTCCAAATGTAATAACACATACCCTCAGCTCAGTTGCTACATGAATTGCACTGTTTCCATCCCGCTGTGTACCTGTAACAAATTTTTATGAAATTGAACCGTCTTTACACAACACACAAATAACAGTTGCAAATCTACACCTGGTTAATTAAGCGACATGTTTCGGCCTTGTTCGGCATCATCAGGCTTACAGAAAGATGGTGTTAATTAAGGTATATTCGTTCGCTATACCGATGGGATCCCATGGTTTACATTGGTCTTTATGTCTTTTTAAAAATTATTTACTATTGATTAAAAACGATATAATACAATAAAATGTAAAA
>Ga0136643_10001218_pt1 | contig 30861 bp, 13 predicted proteins | sample TergutLab28metaG_FD_96883 | JGI IMG/M metagenome (GOLD analysis project Ga0136643, IMG submission 96883) | Labiotermes labralis P1 segment gut microbial communities from Petit-Saut dam, French Guiana - Lab288 P1 (version 3) (version 3) | ecosystem: Host-associated > Arthropoda: Insects >...
ACCAAGTGTAATTTTTGGCTTACTTGTGTTGAGCTAATCATTGGGTTCCAGGTGAATGTGGCTTTTCGTCAGCAAGATAGAGTTTGGAACATTCTATATGCTTTGTTAGGCGTCTCTCTTGGTGCACTCTGGAAACCATCTTAAGTAGTTTATTCTAGGCTTATTAGTTTTATGGCAAGTTCTCCCTCTTGGTCTTCCCTCATTGATGAGCTATAAAACAAATTGTGTGTTTAATGCCATGTTTTACATATATTACGGATACTGCTCTGTGTCCTCCAGTAACCATTTAAAGCTGTGTTTGAACAGAAGTTCGGAGGATATTATGAACCCGATGGGATTAGTTTCTTGTTCTTGTTGACTCTTTTTGCTATTAGTTTAATAGAGGTTTATAAATTCATGCATAGTTTTAAGTAGCATTGGATAGACAGACCTCGATTTTTCCGATAGGTATAAGCCAGTTGTTCAGTTAAACCATCTCGAAGATCAAGTTTGGACTTTTCATAAGTGACAGCAAACCGTCCACACATTCATACTTGGGAAATGTAGAGTGGATTTGGATAAATACTTTTGTACTCAGTCTACATTCTTAACACATAATTACAAATTTGAAATAACCATTAATATTAATTTAAAAAGAAATCTACCCTTCCCTTTATTACGCCCAAGCAGTGCGCCAAAACAACAAATATTGATTGGCGCTATAGCGCCTCCATTCTTAAATTCGGCAGTAGGTTGAAGTAGTATTTTGTTTGTTTTATTGAGGTAAAATATAAATAAGACACGAAGCAAAACATAAACTTTAGTAGACGCTTATAGGAATGAGGCCAACAGTAAAAATAAAGAGAAAAGACTCAATAGGCTTGTCACAGCCTGTTCATGACCCGTCACTAGGATCATGTACAAATATGTAAATTGGAAAGCTTGAAAATGGGAAGTAGCCACGGAAAGGTCCAAATTATTTGGACACGACGACAGGCTAATAGCGAACCAAGTAAATTCTGGAAATATGCCTGCTTTTCATTTTTCATTTCTTCTATTTTCTTACTTGCTGTATTAAAAACCTAACCAAATCATATTGTATATACATAATGGGTCAGCACTCTACAATGAAGAACAGTGAACAATTTAATGTCTCTGCTTGTGTAATTGAAGACAATACTTCCAATATTATCCTCAATTACAGAAATTTAAATTTAATCATGGCCGAAACACATTTATCTTAATTTAAGGCCAATAAATTGCATTAATTTGGGTGAACATGACCACAAAAAGAAACAAAGATTTCATAGGAGGAAATCATATTTAATACTTATGTGTGCTGCAGTCTGTACTTACGGATTTGGCACACGTAGGCACATTTGGCTCATTTTTAACAAAATCGCGCCGTTTGTAGAGCTGACTGATAGAGCAGTAGTAACCTAAAACCGCAGACATCGGAAGTTCACTATATATCTCTCATAGCTGGGAGTGCCGTTTCGATTTCAATCCAGAGCTTTCCTTGTAAGTCTTATTTTGATTTCAAAGCTACTATTGCAGAGAAGCTGAGACATGACGCCTGTAGTGTGAGGTATATTTGCCGATGTTTTGGACGAACCTGCTGTCTTCAGAGCATAATTTAAGTCCTTTAACCCAGAAGATGTCGATAGAAAGTTATTCCGAAACGCTTGGAAATAGAATCCTAACTGAAAGCTGTCATACTGCAAAAGTCACTAATTTTATGTGTTTTGCAGCTGAAATATTTACCGTGCTCTAGCAAACAGGAAGTTAAGTTCTGCAGCAGAACTAACAATTTAACACTTAACAGAACGGAAGAGTTTGCTGTCTCCATGTATGTACAGGGCTTAGCTTAAACCTGTTATTCCTTACATAATGAAGATGGAGGCAGCAAGGTACCAGACTGCACGTTTCCACTTCCGAGGAGGCTTCACTGTTCATATTCACCAAAGTGAATACCTCAAACCTCAAAATATCTGAAAATGTTGCATAACATTTGTCACGGTACTGTCCATCCACACGCTGCTCTATCTTGTTATTCACGCAAATTTCTGCTTTGCATAAAAGGCCTGAAATTTTGGAAGCTGTACCTTATACAGTCATGCACGTTAGACACTGCCTAATACCAATTAGTAGTCAGTGCGCAGTGTATATGACATGAGACGCATGGATCATCTTATGAAAGCGAGCCTCAAAATGGAAGCTACAGTGTAATTCTGAAGGGGTTCAGGGGATACACAAGCAATCATTATAAAATCAAAAATTGACCCCCAGCCCATCTTTCCGCCTTCCGTACTATCATTCCAAGTGAACCAAGTGAATGGCGAATGCAAAATTAATTAATAATTCTGCGAGGCTATGATTTAGTACCGGTCATAATATCAGCAGATTCCACGTTATTGATGTGTGTGCTCAGGTCGTTTAGGTTGTCGTTGCATTTTAATGGCTGATTTTCATTATTGCGTTACTTCCTCTTGAGTTTGATATGGAATCCTATGTCGTATATTGATTTTTGGAGTTCTCCCGTTTAGGTATCCTTAATATGTAAAAGTAGAAAATTGTATGTGGAAAACATATCCGTCCGTCTGTCTGTCTGTCTATGACCTAACACCAACAACTAAATTTTATGCCAGATTTTATGACATTTAGTGTTGGAGTTCTTCACACAATTTGTTTCCAAACTTAAGTTTCTTCGAAATTAACTCAGTAACAGCCTTTCTTTACGTAGGATGTGAGCGAATTTCTGCTCTTACTTGACAAAATTCTTGATTGATGCAGATAAAATTTAACAAAGAAGATCTGCGCCAGTGTCATTAAGTATCGTTGAGTTTAGTGAAAATCGGTGTCATAAAAATGGTCCTTTATTGAAGGCATAAATAAAATATTGGACATATTTTATACATTCTTTATACGAATTTTACGAACAGCCAGCACAGAAGTTCGCGGCTTGTATAGGTGATTATGAGTGTCTTAGAAATCCGTGGAGTGAAGGTCATACATTTACGGGCGTAAATAAATTTCTGTCCGCAATTTCCACATACATTTTCAGATTTGAATAAAATTTGTTATCAGATATCTGCACATAATTGTGTAGAACAACGACAATTTTTTTTTTTTTTAAATCGGAGCAGGAACTGTCTTAATCTTTTTACGGATGTAAAAAGATTAAGATAGGTGCAATTCGGTGTGTATCGTCAAACTGTACGGCAATGTGGAACTTAAGGGCCCGTCGTCAAACACTGGCTACGGATTTCACCATTTGGAATCTTGTTATTTGTAGCCTAATGGAAAGTGACAAAGTGTAACAATTCATTGGGCACCAACGCGCTCTGTTCGGAAGCCCCAACTTTCATAATAAATCTGTTGTACAAAGTCAGCTCCCTTTAAAGTACTAGGATTTTCAAATTTTTTCGGAGTTCTCCCCCTGGCTTTTCTTCAATATTTCCCAGTCCTGTCACTACCATCTACCAACGGTCTTGTCAGTTTATCACATTACCCTAACTTCTGCAGACTTCTAGTGGGTCTTGTTAGACCGAATTAATATCTTCGCAAGAGGCTCATAAAATAAAGGCATATTAATTCCATAAAGATCCTTCAATTTTAATGCTCACCTTCCGGAATACAGAATATATTTCAGTTAAGTTTGTCATTTCAAACCCAACTTTGTCGGTCAAACCAATTTCACTCCTTATCTGTCCAGTACAGCTGAAATCCTGTTTTACATGACGTTCTTATGGAAATTAATTTCCTCAAAACGACTCATCCTGCAACAAATTGGTAGGCTGCTGGCGTAAAAGCTAGGACTCATTGAATAATTAATTAACTACATGGAGGAGATCTAATAGTTTGCCACCTAGTCAACTACTTCGCCTAATATGGAACCTGAAGTCCCCTTTATTGATTTTGCAAGGGCCCGCCACTATTGCTGATTGTAGCACTCCAATACGGAACACATTCAGTGCAAGGATTTGAGTATACTTGACTTACCGTCACCTTGAATAAATGAATAATTGTTTGAATGAGTGAATGAATTGGTGAGCAATCCCGTTAGGATTGAGGCCCCCTGCTTATCAGGGGTAGCTCGAGCTATTCCTAGAGAGGAAGCGTAAAATTTTTTGCCCAGAATAATCATACGGTTTAAACTGGAGAGTCGTGATAGTGGACAGGTTACAGACTGGACAACCAGAGATATCTTACTTTGATTCCCAGCACGTTAAGATTTCTTTGTCTTGTGCGTAGTGTCCAGACCGTTACTGCCTCGTACCTATCTTCCTCCCCGATGTAGATCTGTTGGAGCACACCGTTGACCGTACACCTGTATCCAGTGTCGAGGTTAAGAATGAGTGACGCTGTGCCTTTATTTCCCCATACGCCCTCAGAGTGCATAGAAAAACATTTATTTAACTTAATTTTTTTGTTATTTTGCTTTACCGAGAAAGGTGACACCAGCTCTAAACTGGTGAATTTTATTCGGAGTCAATTTTTCGAATTTCTTCAGGAACATCGACCAACCTGTCTGATATTCCCGTGGCGTTTCTCATTTCCTCCCGGCAAATAGCGCGATGGTAAGATTTGTCATAAAATATCCGAGGTTTAACGTTATAACTTCTATGTTAATAAATAATTAGTTGTCCTAGATTATAAGGCCAATAGACACGACATCATATTCTAGGACGTTTGAGTATTTATTTAATTACCTCACGTTTTCTTCCTTCCACATCGTAGCCAGTAAACTATTATCTTTCAGTGATTCTTTGTTTATTGTCTTGGTTTACTGAGAGCGTCATTTAATAAATTCGTAAATAAACAAGTAAATTCCAATTCCAGTGGCTGCGCGGTCTAAGGCGCAAGTCTGCGGCCGCTCGCTTGCTGCGGTTGTGGGTTCGAATCCCGCCGAGGGGTATGGATGCTTGTGTCTTGTGAATGTTGTGTTTTGTCAAGTATAGGTCTCTGAGACGAGCTGATCTCTCGTCCAGAGGAGTCCTCTCGAGTGTGGTGCGTCGTTGTGTGTGATCTAGAAACCTCAAGAAAGAGGAGGCTGTGCCCGCATTGGGCCTCAGCGCCACAGGAAAAATAAATAATACGTTACAAAATAAAATATATAAATAAATTTATCCAATATAAAAGAGTGATTAATTTTTCAAGAAGCGTGTTTCGCGTTTTGTGTGCATTAATGTACTCACTGTACTAAGTTTTTTTCGGCAGTTTTTATCAACCCGCGCAAAGGATTTGTGTGGCGGGTTTCCCAGTTTTATACAAGAGGGACTTTCTGTTGATAAGACTTTGATGGGCAATACGTAAGGGTGGCTCTTTATGGGGGGGTGTACGTTATATTTTAGTTGGTATGAGAGGAAAACACGTTGTCAGCAAATCAGTAAACAGCATAGAATTAAGATTTGCATTAGATATATTTATTGAATATGCAAATAATCGAGTACTCTTTTCCATTACGAGGTCTGCGTACATAAAATAGCAATTGTGTGAATTAAAGACGTAATGGGCTTAAAATAAAAAAATCCTGAAAATGGAACAATTTTGGAAGATGGAGAGTATGGATTGTTATAAGACATGGCCTTTCCTTTGCTGTCAGTTATGTTGAAAGCCCTTGAGTTTCGGTGTTAGATGTAATGTATACGCTGCTTTTACTTCCTGGGATATTACGTCTTTTAAAATACAAAATGAATTCCTTAATTGGCAAGTCACGTTTGATTCTGCTGGTGTCCTTAATAAGAGAATCGGTGTTGCTCTTTATGTCCTGTATCGCCTATATTTGACGTATGGATGAATTATTTCCTCATTACATAATCGGAAATGTGATTTGGGTGACTGAAAATTCATTGACCAATTTATACGCAAGGTTGTGTGGCTGGGGTTTGTTGTGTACCTCTTTATGTCTTTGAAATATTTAAAGAAATATGAGGTCACGTGAGCTATGGCTGTGTGTGTGTGTGTTGGGAGGAAGGGGTAAAAGACTGTGGCATTTGTGGTATATAATCCTTTTAAAACACCAAGAGGAATACCATAATGTCCAATTCTGCCACCTTAAACTGACACTTGCAGGAATGTTCTCTGTTGTTCTGCGATACACGTAAAATTCCCTTGTATCAGCAGCAGTTCAATACAGAAAACAGAAAAGTTTCGGACTTGTATTTGACTGTTTCCCGTTTAGAATCTCGGACTGTATACCGACTGTACAGAGAGGGCGTCTTGTGGATTTTCTCCGTCCCTATGTCCAAGTGTCATGGCAGTCCCTTATACTTGGCGACCACTTTTGTGTTTCCACGTCCTTTCCCATCCACTCGTGCTCACCCAATCATTCGACGCTATAGTATGATTTACGATAATGTCGTTCCATAAACCACAAATGGATAAGTAGAAAAATAAATAAATAAATGGATCTTAAAGAAAATTTTAACCCTTCAAGTGTAGTGGTTACTTTATGTACCACCGGATTAGATATTCAAAAATACACATTCTCCCCTCAGAATGCATTTGCATGTTTTGCATGAGTATAAAAACAGGTCCCCCCCACAGGTTCTCCCCCTCCCCCTCCCCTTTCCTTTTTTCCCCTGTACAGCAACGGCTGTGCTGTTGCTGTATCCAGCACGGAGTGTGTTCAGTACTCGACAGGCAGTGAAACTTCAAATACGAAACAATTTATTTTACGTCGAGGAACGGTTTCGAGTATTCGGTGTAGCGACTTATTACGGGTTGGACGGTTCTGGAATTGAACCCCGGTGGGCTTGAAATTTTCCACATTCATTCACACCGACCCTAGGGTTCATTTAGCCTCCTGTACAAGGGGTATCGAGTCTCTTTTTCTGGGGGTAACGAGGCCGTAGGGTGGCGTTGTCTACCCACAACCATGTGGCGCCGATGCTCAAGAAAGAGTAGAGTTGTAGATTACATCTACTCCGCTGTGGGCCTTCATGGCCTTTTCTAGGATGAACTTCAGCTTCATTTTCTTCTTTAGAAAGTTGGTTGCAAGTGCTGCAATGAGATATTGATGTAATTTTTTAAAATTTTAAAGTTTAGTTAACAGCGTATAGATTGGGTTTCGTACAATGCGAGAAAGTTAAAAATCAAATTAACTTCTCCAGCAGGTCTAGAGAGGGGAGGGGGGGGAGCACGTAAACTTGATCGGAGATTGCGGTTACCGAAGAATAGCTTGTAGCAACCAGATTAACAGTGCTCGGAGCTATGTCTCTTAAGCTCCCCTAAGAAGAGGCCTACGCAATACAGGAATGTTATATGTTTTGGATATCATCTACGGCCCTTTTAATTTATAAGCAGGATTATTCAGGACATTTACTTTTGCCACCACATTTTCTGTCTTGGCAGATGCGGTTACTTCCAGATTGGTTGTCGCTTCACCACCTACAATGCTTCACTAATACATGCTGCTCTTTTTGGAGTAATATTTTATGTATTTTATGTACTTTAGTAGGCTGAGTGTGAAGGGAAGGCCTCTTCTGTAGCTTTTTTTTTTCATACTTGCGGCTGTTCTGTCTGATAGTGGCCAAAGGAATGACCGAATTGCGAAGTAGGAAGTAATGAATTAAACGTACAAAAAGTTCACGTAACGTGATTGTGTGGACTGACTTGTTATTGACTGATTAACACAGCGGTATGATGTTGCCTAAATTCGCTACATACTTTAGGCTTAGGCATTAGGCTAAATTCTTTTTAACAGAATAAAGAACAGTTTCTTTATCCATGTCAACAAGTATTTGTTGATGATGTGCTTTCTAATGTCACATGATTTTATCATTTCTACGCAGACACGACGAATTCGATTTCATTACCCGATGTTTAATGGACGTGAAATATTTCAGGCTGAGAAGAGAAATCCAAGGCTGGTTTAACTCAGGCACTTCCTGTCACTGTTGATGTGGGATAGGGAATTTGTGTGTGTAGTGGCGATGCTGTGTTAATTGCTGACCGAACAGCGTAATGGCCGTTGATAAAATCACCTGAAGTACACAGAACAACGTATAAAGGTCTGTACGACAGATCCGAGTACAAAGCACAAAACACAACATAAAACAGAATAATATAATTAACGTGAGAGGATTGGTGAGAACAATCATCATATTAACAATTGCAAAAGTCCTCGTTCTGGGAACAGCACATATTTTTTGTAATATACTGCCCCAGGAGCTGATTTCTGAGCTTTGGGCTCAAGATTAGTTTATTATTATCATTATTATTACTATTGTGTTTAGGTACACCGTAAGTGTCCATACAGAAAATGTGGCGTCTACTCTACAAATTTTGAGCATAAAGACGCCCTGTTGGAGTACACTGGGTCTAATGTCTTTCAACATGAAACAAATCCTTAAGTTTTTTGTAAGCGATGCTTTGCAAAGGGCTCAAAGGCACATTCCCTTTAAATTATTAAAGACAAACAGTTCCTTCCTGATCGTCACGGATACCTTGACTTCTGCCAGCGCCAAAATGAGGCGTCGCCAAAGGTTGCAACGTCCATAAAACGCACAGTCTTATCAAATATCTGACATCACTGAGGTGTATTACAGAGCACCGTTCGTTAAGTAAGGCACCGTTCTTGATAGAAACGTCGGCAGGTCTTGGATTTAATCAGATGCATAAACCCACCTACGGAGATAGTAAAATATTACGAGTTAATTTTCGAAATATTTTTGTTTCCTTGTGTAAAATAATTAGACTTACCATAGCACCAAGACTTCTATACATCTTTGTGTCCCACTCTCGACCCAATTAGACCGATTTTCACAAAATTTTGTGTAAATTTGATGTAAATGCCTTACCAATAAATAGTACTCGAATCTTCAAACTGTTGGCGCGTTTGCATCCATACAGATGTCCTATTAAAATCAATTCTTCTGTCTGTTTTTCTGCTCGGTCAAAATAACTCGACAACCTCTGAGGGAATTTCGGTGAAATTTGATATCAGTGAGAGTCACTACGATTTGTTGACTTCATTCGCTCTGAAGATCGGACGAAAGTAATGGATATATCACACGAAAGCGTACAGGGTACATGAGTATGTTGCGCCTAAATCGAGATTACCTCACGTATGGATACTGTGACATAAATATTAATTTTTTATAAAAATCATGGAATCGAGGTTGGTGTAAATCTTGCGGTTTTTCCAGATAGGGGAACGAAAGTACTCGAACTTGCAGTAATTTTTTCCCCAAAATTACACTTTCAAACTTAGCCTGAAACCTTATGTTTCCTAACTTGTCAATATCCTAGAGTCGCTCATAGTGTCAAGGCGAAGCACGAAGGGAAAAAGACGATGTCACTGAAATTATTGACGGAAATCTACAGTCCAATGTATGGAACTCTTAATTGTTTAGGTAATTAATGTGGCAGTATGTGAAACATCGAAGTCGCTATATGATATCGATCTTTAGCTGTGGGTTTGTTTGCAATAAGTATAATTACAGATTGTACGTGAAAGTGTGTAAGTTTGCAGTTACCCCTATAAACATAGTGAAGTTGCGATAGTTCTTTGTTATGTCTGGTAAAGTAAACGAAACCTATACTGTACTTGTAACCTAATAAAAACAAGGAAAGGATAGTGATGATATTAATAATAGTAAACATAATTATCTATCGACTGTAACACTATCAAAATTGCAAACATTAAAAATTATGGCACACATAAATTTAGATCGTAGGTAGGCCAACATCTGCATGCCTGCGTGTCCAACATGCTAACCCATTAGTTAAATTGCATGACATCTTCCAGTTTTAACTTCGCATCACCTAAATATGGCATGAATAACACAGGTTTAGTAATATTCTGCACGGAAGGACAGCATGCTTTATGAATTCAGCCAGGAGCGTCTTTTATTAAGATGACAGAGTCGTTTTAATATTACAGCAATTAACCAACCATATATCCGTCGACAACAACTTATGTTCGCAGTAAAATTTAAATCCAGTAACAAGCAGAGAGCTTAACGCGAGTTATAGCAGGATTCCAAAAAGTGCAGTGAAAAGTGAATTAAGTGAGAGCAGCGTAAAAAAGTGGCAAACAGAATGGGACAGCACAACAAATGGTGCAATCACGAAACTATATTTTTCCAAAATAGCAGACAGGTTAAACCTAAAAATTAATGTAACCCCAAATTTCACGATGATAGTATCAGGTCACGGCAACATTAAATCATACTTATACAAATACAAAATTATAGACAGTCCAACGTGTTCATGCAAAAAGGGAGAACAGTCAATAGATCATGTAATATACGAGTGTGAATTACTGGAGCAGGAAAGAGGAAGACTAAAAGTTGCAGTACTACAGACAGAGAATTGGCCCATAAGTAATGACACTCTCATTAAAAAAATACAGCAAAACTTTTAAGAAATTTACAGAGAGCATAAACTTTGACAAACTATAAAGTATAAACTAATATGCAGTAGAAACTTGTATACATAGAAACTAAGTAACCATAGATAATAGGAAGCAACCACAGAGCATGTAGTATTACTAGTAGTAATGGAGCATGCATAATAATAATAATAATAATAAAGTTCCAGCTACTAAACTAAACATCATCAGTTTGCATACTTGTAGGGAGCTAAAAGAATAAAATTGTCTGAAATCTATATTTTATCAAAGCTGAAATCTAATAATACACACATATATACATACGCACAGTTTCTTAGAGTTGAATATAGTAGTAGGATCTGAAAAGGTAAAGCAGTCCCGTTAGAGGCCTGGAGTGGCCCAGAATGTTCCAGGAAGTTAAGGTTCCCAGATTACATGACAACGGCACAGGATGGTGGTAAGGTTGTCAGCCCTACGCACCGGCCGCGTTTACTCCCAGGAAATGCTCCTGGTACTCATTTCTGTTAGAGGATGAGTCGACCCCAGGGCCATAGTGCGATCGGAAAGATTTTATGTCAATGAAAAATTCCAGTGACACCATCTGGAATCGAACCAGCGACCTTCCGATTTGTAGCACAGCACCTTCACCACTGTGCCACCGCTGTCCCAAGCAGTAGGGTCTATAAAGTTATAATCGGATGACCTTCATATAACAAGTGTGTGTAGAAAAGATGCCTGTGTTGTAGGTGAATATCATACAGAAAGAAATCTTATCTTGTTGAACGAAATGAAATTGAGTCAGTACCGAAACACAAATACTCAATTTCTCGGACGTGGTGTTGTTTATGTTAGGTACAATTTTCGTACAATTACCGAACTGCGAATTAAAATTGAATGTTCAGTTTACGTTGAATCTTTTTTACATGCCGAAATGGCTGGCATTTTGGGTTTGAGTTTTAGAACGTGCAAATGTTTCAAAATAAAATTGTTAAAATATTTTATTGTCGGTGGATCATAGGATTCCAATTTTCAACACGTCGCTTGAAAGTTAGCGGAAAGATACATAATACACTAGCCTGCCATTGGCTGACACTGTCGTTGCTACAGTGACGCTTCTGTACAACGTGACTTGGTCAAGATCTGTTGGATCTGCAGAGTCCTAAACTATTTGAATGACTTTGTTGCTTAACACAAACTAAACAGTCTAAACTTTAATTTAATCGCATTTCGTTAAGTAAATACTGTCTTGTAAATAGCTCGTGAATTGTATTATATATCCAAAATTCTTACAAATTAAAACTATTGAAAGTAAAATATTTTTTTTTATTTAAGTATCTCCGTGCCTGTGATGCCGATAACGTAAGAAGTACACTTCATTGTTGGCTGTAACGTAATTAGAGCCTTGTCTCATTAATGAGAACTTTCAGTAAAGCGACGAAAAGTACTTTTATTAAATCTATTGATCGTCATGGTTGGAAAATTGTTTGCTGTTTTTCGGTGTTTTGAAAGTGATAAAGGACCAAAAATGTAAGTAAGGCTTTTTTATATCATTAATATAAGCGATCCTAAAATTGAACCAAACTATAAATTAAAATAGCTCTGGAAAAATTACTTTATTTCTAACATAACGCCACATTGAACGAAAATCGCCTGGGTGTTCAGCGCGTTGGACAGTCGGACTATATTAAGATACAGCGAAAGTAGCACGTGGTTTCCAGTTATTTTGCCGTACGACGTTTCTGAATAGTGACAGGTCACTCATAATGATATGAGAAGCATCGTTTGATATTACTCGTGTAAGGTACGTAAAAAATCAGTCCCAATACAGACCCGAGGTGCCCAGATGGTTCCAGGAAGTTAAGGTTCCCAGATTACGTGACAATGACCCAGGATGGTAGTAAAGATGTCAGCCTTACGCACCGGTCGCTTTTACTCCCAGGAAATACTCCTGGTACCCATTTCTATTACAGGCTGAGTCGACCCCAGGGCCATAATGTAAGATACGTAGTGTATGGGTTGTATAGTTCTGGGTGTTCTCTCCCAGCATCATCCCAAAAATGATATTAATTGTAAGACGTTTCTAGGTTCAACTTCAGTAGTTTTGTTGCAGATAATTTTATTAATTAGGGATATAATCAAAGGTAAAGCAGTCCCATTACAGGCCTGGACAGGCCTAGAAGGTTCCAGGAAGTTAAGGCTCCCAGATTTCGTGACAACGGCGCAGGATGGTGGTAGGTTGTCAGCTTTATGCACCGGCCGCTTTTACCCCCAGGAAATACTCCTGGTACTCATTTCTGTTCGAAGCTGAGTCGACCCTAGGGCCATAGTTCGATCGGAAGGATTTTACGTCAATAAAAAATCCACTGACATCAGCTGGGTTCGAAACAGCGACCTTCTGATTTGTAGCACAGCACCTTAACCACTGTGCTACCGCGGTAGGGATATAATCAACTAATTTTAGTATTTCCGAGTAAACAATTTGAATCAATAGGTGACGCTTCTGATTGTGTTCCTGCGGTTTTGAGTTCGAAACTCAGCCAAAACCACCCTCTATTCTAAATGAGAATTTTTACGTCAAGCCCCTTTCCCTTTAGAGAATTACTGTTTTGGCACTATAAATTAAGTCACGAGCATTTTAACATAATTTCCAACCAGTCACTTAACAATGCTCCAAACTTTCGGTGCTGTATTTTGAAGAACAGGCATAAATAAAATATAATTGGAGTCATTCAGAAAATAATTGTTGGGTTGTATGGGATTCCTTCCGAAGTTCTGCTGCCCGTTTTTGATAAACAGAGTAGGCAATGTACGTATAACGTAACATTGAGATGCGTTCATGCAATGATTATTGCCGTTGGAAAACTATAAATATTACGTATTCTGTGTGTTTTTGTAACCTTACGTATCCAGCACGCAGTGCGCATGCGCCATATTATCATGTGTGGCCTGTCTGGTTCTACAGTGTTTTTTCCACGTTATCTGCTAAATGGGACGACTTTCGAAAATACATTATTATATATGAAATGCGTATTTTCATTTTCTCCACAACGTTTTCTGAAACGTTTCTCATTCTAAGAAGAATTGAGCGAGATATGATCAAAAATGTACATTGGTTTTATGCAAAGTACCCTTGGTTCTAATGAAACTTGAATTTTCTCGTCAGATGTTCGAAAAAAACTCAAGTATCAAACTTCAAGAAAATCCGCCCAGAGGGGGAAGAGTTGTTCCATGCAGACGGACGGACAAACAAACATGAAGAAGCTAATAGTACCTTTTCGCAACGTTGTGAACGCGGCTGAAAAACGGGGCGTAAACCCCTGTTTTGAATATTGATAACTGAGGGAGACATTACCTGAAACAGGAGAAGTATGCAAATTAGAGCAGGTGCCACAATCATATGCGCTTCTTTGAAAATAACTGGATGCGTTAGTAAATATTGCCATTGTCCAAGAATAAGAACCTTGTTTATTGAGCAGCGTTGTCATGCTCTTCATTCCTGTTTTGTGGCCTTAAAAGCGCAACTCGGGCCTAGGCCGTCTCGTTTTGAGGTTTCTAGATCACATGCAATTAGACGCACAAACACTCAGTAAGATTCCCCTGAACAAGTGTTCAGCTCGTTGCAGAGACCGCTACCTACATAACACACATCAAGCAAAACAGACGAATATACAAGACCTCAGTGGTGTTCGAGCCTGCGATCCCAGTAATCGAAAAGCTGCAGAACGGAGGGCCACCAAGATCTGCCGTTCATATTATTAGGATGACTAAATTAAGACGTATGAATTTAGTAGCTATTGTAGCTCGAACGGAAGAGCTGAAAAATAAATGCAAAGTTTTGTTGGGAAGAGACAAGTGGCTACTTTTAAGGCTTAGAATTATATGTGATGATAATATTCAAATGAATCTTAATGAATACGATGTAAGATTGTTGATTGGGTTGATCTTACTCAGGACGGTGCCCCAGTGGCAGGATTGTTTGAACGCCTTAATGAAACTACGGGTCTTATGAAGGCCGGGAATTTCTTAACTAGGTCAGAGTTTATGGAGCTAGTTAAATATCTGTGTCATTCTGACTGTCTATTTGAGCTTGATAAAAACCCTTTTCTGGATGAATGAAGTTAGATTAAGGATATATTAACTTTCTCACTAAAACGTTGGGATTAATTTGTACTCAGTTCCAAATTGATCGAAAAGCTCCAGTGCTTAAATAACTGCACTGACATGGCCCATACGATTGGGCTTGTATCTAGTGTGAGAGAAAAATTTACTTCCAGCAACTGATAATAAAAAATTATATTTTTTACCAAATCTCTTACATATACTCAATTATTACACCAACCACTGCACATATATAAAACGTACACATTAAAACATTAAAAACGCTCCGACATGTTTCGGTCCTAAGGACATCATCAGGGAGCTGTATATTCCTTGCTAAAGTCACACTAGAAATAGTCACAGATTAATTTCCTTGTACAAATTGTGTGTTGTGGCAGCGTGCCATGTTGTGTAATGTTATGTTGCGAAGAGTGCCCTGTTACGGATGTGCATTCTGTGCTTCGTTGCGTGAGTATCATGCAGATATTTAGTTACTGCAAAGTCACAGACTTTGCAGTAAATAAATATCTGCATATTGTTGCATCTGGTTGGATTTTTATTAACTGTTTCTTCTGTTATGCTAAGCCGTCTAATTTGATTGTTGGGTAACCGAGTATTGAGATAGGATACTAGCTTTGTCGTAAGGGTAGAAATTTAAATCAATTTTGTACGAAATCCCTTGGGCCTAAGCTGTTAAGAAGAAAGAGAAGCGTCTCGGTTTTCCTTCCCGATGTCATTTTAATATTTCCATACTCAACTTATATTTGGGCAGTGATAAAGCGGAGAGCATTTTCCTCTGAAACGATGGTACCTATCTCAGATATATACAGCGTAACAAAACAGAACGTAATAATAATACATAGTCACCGTCTACTTGACCTCTGACTTAAAATACAGTGAAGTATCGCTAAGCAGAGCCTCGTAAATCAGGATGTCGCTTTGTCTTGGCGGCTGCGGAAGTTGAGAAAAAGGTAATGAGATCTTTAGGAATACTCCTGAATGTGTACAGACAGTATTAAACCCTAATTATTATTACCGTAACGTTCGAAAATTATTCTGCAGTACTGGACATCACTAACCAGCCTGCGCAAATAATTATTTGATAGTAAATGTTAATGACGCTCTTTCAGTCCAACGACAACATTATTCGTACGAATGTTACGGTACTCTCACTAATAATAATAATAATAATAATAATCTATATATCTCTTCAAGTTTAATTTTTACGTGTAAATTCGAATCTTCGTTTTGTTACTAAGCGATCAAATATTGCCTTAAAATATTTGGCAGCATGATCAGCGGTTACTACGGGAAGTGTAAGTCAGGTTCAGATTCTTTTTTGTGTACTGTACTTCCTGGAGGCAGAAGACTAAGATGATAAACTATCGTTGTGTAATCGACTCGCTCTTAACATTCTTCTTCAACATTTTACCGGCCACAAATTATTGGGAGAACTGTTAGTCCGTAATGAAGAATCATAGGTCGCCTACTGAGTACGTCTGCAGCAAAATAGATCCACCTGTTTGCGTGTTAAAAGCCTTGTGTTTGTGGAGCCACACTCCAGCCGGGCCCCTCCACAGAACTGTCCGCGTGTTTTATTGTTGCCACATGACCGTCGTCTCAGATGAGAAATAAAGATATCAAAATGTTTTCGCCACACACGAACACGTTTCGCTGGTCGGCCCAGTCTTTGATGTCTGTACTTTTTATACATGAAGTTTGTGATGAGAATGTTGATTGTTATCTGTTACGTAACTTTACTGGTTGCCTTTTACTTACAGTCAACACATTTGGTACGCCTACTTGTTTGTATCCACATCTCTCTCAAGAAAACCTCATTTCTGATTTATTTTTGTTAAACAATTTAAAATTTATATGGGCTTACCCTCAAAATACTATGCATGAAACTGAACCTTGAAAAATACTTAAGCATGTATTAATTAAGTTATTTCTTTTTACTTTCTAATAATTTATGAGGTGATTAGTTGTTCCTAATCACAGTTTCAAGAAGCTGTGTATGGACGCATTACATTTTAATAAGAGTTACACATTTCAATATAATTTTAAGAATATATCTTTAAGTATGTTATTGAATGAATAGTGATACAACTTACAGTTCAGCTGTGTTCGTTTTAATTGTTTTCTGTAATTTGAAGTCTTGTAGAACATTGGATATTTATCGCAGTTTCGGAGGAATCGACTACGTCATTCTTTAGGGTAGAAGACGGAGGTTTGATGTTTCTTCAAGGCGTTCGTAAATATCCATCAGAGTAAGGCATCACATTTCAGGTGACAGTAATTTCTCATTGACACCGCAAACAGAAACTAAAAGTACAAAATTTTCTTTTATATTTTTGATTACTTATTACACTTATTCGTCCGAAATTATTTACGAAAATGTAAGTTATATGCCACAAACATACACAGCCAGGATGATTTTACTCATGTGACTGAAAATAACAAAATTTGTACTCTCTTAGAATAAATATTTGGCAGTTAAAATCTGAGACCGTGTACCGAACATAAAATAGTCTAGGGAAATGCTGTGTTAAGAGTGCACGTTATTAGTGCAAACATTTTTCTGTGCTGATATTTGAGGTACTCATGACTACGAATACGAATATTGCTGTCTTTTGGAATGTGAAACAGTGTAGTTTGATAGAGGTATACTGAAGTATCAGAGGATCCCACTCCTTCCAACATTCGGGTTCCCCGACGATGGAGGGCGTGGCATTTTCCGAAACATTGGTACAATTTTACAAGACTATACGGTGTTGTATTTTAGAAGGCATTAATCTTCCTATTGTCTTGAGATATTTTACTATGTGTAGAGTAAGTCAGTACTAAAATCTATTCTTTTTCAGTTTGAATTTGAAGATTCTCATTGTTTGTTGCTTATTTCTTAAAGCAAGACTTACAACGGGGTTTATTCCCTTCAAATTACTGTATTTCATGTATTTAATATATTATGCGTTATGAAACTGCAGTATATAAGCTGGCCTATTTCTAGACATACAAGCATGTGTTTAATAAAGCACCATCATTATTACATGTTTGATTCTAACAATTCCAAACACGTTGTACTTCTTGCCTTTCGAGTCTTCATACTGACAGTGACGACGAAAAGTTGTAATCTAACGTTATTCATGTAGTATGCCTTATGTAAAGTTGGCCATTGTAAATTAATTTCATATGAAATTGATTTATTCTTTGTTTTGAGAAAAAGTAAATCGTGAGTGATTTTGTAAACCTAAATGAACTTGTTACGAGGTTGATTCTTCAAACCCTCCGTTATCTGGTCCATAATTTCATACACTCAGAATTTTTTATCGTCTGCATTACTTCAAGACAAAGAATTGTAATTCCATTTGGATGCATATAAATTGAGTTCTTTGTGCTAAATGGGACGAAATTTGCGTTCTTAAATACTTGACTTATGGAACAAATTTAAGAATGATGGGCACAGTTTTTTGTTTCAATGCAAGATATTGGCAGCATATATAAAGACAATTATGACGATTGGGTTAACACCTTTCAGCGTATTCACTGTAGTGTGAAGACTGTAATTGACAATATATTTGTCTCTTGGTCACCGGCGACTGTCTAATGGTGTCAAGTGATGTGGGGTTCCTCCCCATCTTCTTTCTTTCCGGCAGGTTCCCTGGCCGGCGTCGGGATGGGGGTCGGCGTCGGCGTCGGTTGTGGCGCCGGAACCAACCCTCTGGAATGGACCGGCCAAGTTACGGTTCGGAAGAAACGCAAACCTTATTCAAAGTTCCAAACTTTAGAATTGGAAAAAGAATTCCTTTTCAACGCTTACGTGTCCAAACAGAAACGGTGGGAACTGGCGCGCAATTTGAACCTGACAGAACGCCAAGTGAAGATATGGTTTCAGAATCGAAGGATGAAGAATAAGAAGAACAGTCAGCGACAAGCGGCGCAGCAGCAAAACAACAACAATAGCAACGCTAATAACCAGAATCATCACTCCAGTAGTCAACATCACCATGGAAGTCACCATACACAGCAGCATCACGTGGTTGCAAGTCATAATCACCATGGAGCTACTGCAGCAACGAACGGAACAGTGGCTGTCAAACACCATCAGTGACCAATGTCTTTCTCTGGGGTTGTCTTTGGCCATCACCACCAGTTTCACCATGGAGTCGCCACTTAATTGCATGCAATTATTGCAAGTTTTTCCAAACATAAAAGAGACGTCCAAGCAAAACAAAAGGTTTTGTTTATGTAGCCGATTACCAAGTACCTGTTCAGTTTGTTCGACAGAAATTCGGGTTTTCTAAAAACGTACCAGCCTTCTCAATGCTAACACGTTAATCTGGGTAACGAATTCTTCCAAATATTAATTGTGAGCCTTTGGCAAAGAATGCCCGAAATGTAGTTAGTGCAAATATCTACATAATGCTTTTTTCTTGCGTAAAGCTTCAGTCATTAATTTTCCCAACTGTGTTTAAAAATCAGTTCGGAAATATAAAAATCTCTTCCCTTCCGACATACACAAAGAGCGTGTTCTTCAGTCCCTGCGTATGAACTTGTCATTTTTTAAACAAAGACGGAAGAGACTATGACAAATTGTCATGTGGGAGACAGTTGTCTTAATGTAACATTTTTCGAGCCAAGTGTGTAATAGTATTATATCACTTCAAATTTATAAATAATTCTAAATTAAAGATTAAAATTCACAAAATATTAAGTATGTCAACTAGAAGGAGATTAAGATATTAATGTGTAACATGTTGTTTATTTTTATTGGTATTACACCTTATGACAACCTCCCTTTTAGAATTAAATTTAACAAAATGTTAGGCAAAGAATTTTCCTACAAATATTATTAATAATGATGAGCATTAGTTTTCTAATAAGACATAATTTTACATTGGCTCTCAAACGTTAATTGTAATCCTTTAATTTGATTCCCTAATATAAAACTTTGGCTTCATTTGTAACTTATTTGAAACAGTGGCAACCATGCTGTAGAGAATAGAGGGGAAACCAGAGAATGGGTTTCGCAGCAAGGTAAATTTCACACTAACTTTGGAAAACTTGTAGCACAAAATGACAAGTCCACAAATGAGCTGAAGTTAGAAGAGAGCATACTTTCAGACGCAGTGCTGTGTGCACCATTCACTTCTATTAAAGACAAAGGAAGTGGCGAAGTTTTTTCTTAAGTCTATAGTCATGGCCATAATGCGTTGGAAAAACGCAAATAAGGCAACTCCAGAGGCCTTTTCTTAAAAATTATTAAGAGAAGGAGAAGAGGACGTTTATTTTTGGAAGAAACAAGTAAAGAACCAAAATTCCTGTAACAGATTGTTTTCTTTACTCTTTCTATTGTTATTGTAGAAAGTAACTTACCATAATTTTCGCTCTTTTTAGACACTCTTCAAAGAGTGAAAGAGACATTTCATTTCTAATGTAAAGCATTTTCGTCGAATGCATTCATTTTGAATGTTGGACGATCACTCTAGTGTCGCTGTAACATTCACCAAGTTTCAATTCCATCTATTATATATGCACGTGTTATTTCAGTCTGTACATTCGTGTGCGAGTTTGAGAGCAAAGATGTTGGTGGAAAATGAAAAGTGATATAACCAAGGCAAGTGAAAACAACTGTTTTTTACTTATGAAGTTTTATGTTGTTTTACCTGTTATTAATTTAATCGTAATTGATATATTCAGCTGTTAGCTCGGTTTAACGTCCGCTATTTTATATAAGTTATACAGAAAGCAAAGAATGTAAGAAATTAGCCGGAGACGAGTGTTATAAAAACTGTTAATTGAAAGTGTTAAGTTAGTCATTACTTGTCAGTGGAAAATTCTTTGTTTCTTTTTTAGTGTACTTCTTACTATTTTTGTTTTTGGTTCCTGTTATTCACGAAAATAAATGAAACTGTTGGTACAAACCGAACTGTTACAAGCATATTGTTGAAACACGGTTTTTTTAATAAAATGGCAAATAATGTGCAAAGTATGCAGTGTGCATTTAATGTATTTGAAAAGTCAGCACCAACAACGCAATTAAAATAAGAATTACGTGACAGAGTTTTCTATCAAGTCTTGCTAACCTCCCTTTCTTTAATAATTGCGGAGGAAATGAAATTTAGCCAGTATGAATTGACATTATTTTAGAGATTCTTTCTATGAAATGTAAAAGCTTCTCATTTTTATAATAATTGTAACAAGTCAATAATTTGCCATTATAATTTGAGATTTTTCAGTGATTATTTCTGTAAAATCTCGTGATCTCATGAAAACATCGCAGTATTTATTGTATAATTATGTGTTTTTAAATCTTTGATTGAAATGACTAGCCACAGCCAATACGGATTAAATTTTACGTAAAAAATTTCGTTTTCAAATGCTTACCCCAATGGTAGCATTCTAAATTTGAAGAATTAATACTTTTAGCCTGCATAAGCTTTCGGAGGCCCTGTGCTGAAGTTTAGAGTAGGTCTAATATATGAAATGATTTTTCGTAAATATGATCGTGGCAGTTTTCATTTAAATGTCTTCTATAATTTAAGGTTATGTTTAATGCTCTTCGGCTGAAAATGAGGAAAAAGAATGTGTCCGAAAATAATTTCCTTTAAATTGGCTCAACTCAAGGACATTTTAGCAACTTTTCATATTAATTCAAGTCTCTATGCTAAGGTTCATTACAATGTAATTATAAATAATTAAAATGTGTAAAGTAACCAGACGAGTTCCACAAAATGTCTTCATGTTTGCTTTGTGAAGAGGCAACGAATGGTTGTAACTGTCCGAAAATTCGATAAATGTTAATTCAAGAATATTATCTCTGTACTTTCCACAATACAGCAAACCGTACTGTCTTAAAAGTACATAAAATGAACACAAGAGGCCATGTATATTTTAAAACACATAGTTTATATCGAAGGCTGACTTGCTCTTAACTCTCCCAGCATCCAATTTCTTTTTAGCTCGCGTGTAATGGTAAAAGGGCTAGTTGAACCGAATTATACTTACAATATTTGTGGATGCTGTAGATGCTGAATTTTGAAGGAGTGTAGTTAACGATGGTAGTGATTTTATTATTTACTTTAGAGAAGCTGTAGGGTTTTCCAAAGATTTCTTTTAACAGCTCACTTTTCGGAGTTGATGTGAAACGGTGTAAATGGATATAAAATTATTATAAATAAAGTTTAAATATGTATAAGGCTAATGCAGTAGAGGTGATTCTTGCAAAAAGAAAACCTCTGCACAATTGTATAATAGCACTGTAATTTATAGTAAATATTGCCTATCGTTCTTATGTTTTTACGTGTTACTTGTGTCTCTAGCTTTCGAGAATGGTGAAATATTGACCTCATTACAATGTAAATGCATTGTTATGTAATGTACATGTATATCCTTGTGAAAATCTTGTGAATGTAGGCTAATGAACAATGAGTTTTTACGCAATTGGCGCGCCGTATGTCGACACGAAATACTCTAATAACAGAACTAAATCACTTCGTAGGCAGTACAACGTTTTGTATTGAATAACACAATTTTTTTTAATATGCAATTTCCAAAGGAAAGGTTTCAAACATTTATGCCTCTGAGAGTCTATGAACAAAGAGAACGAATCAAACAATACAATTTAGTAAACTATAAATTCAAGAAAGTACAGAAAAAATGGCCTAAATTTTTAGAACATAGTTCGTCGTATGTGCATGCCAGTTATTGACAGAATTCGACCATTATTACCGGGCCATTATTCTAAGCCAACCTGTCGTAGTTGATAAGAAAGGTCGAAATATGTTAATATTATCAACATGAAATATTTCTTTGTTTAATATTTGGGCGCGCTAATTGTGACGGAAAACTGAAATTTGGTGTACCTTAGCTCACACATAAATTAGTTAAGTAACAGAAGGAAACAATAGAGTAGAGCCAACTTATTGCCATTTAGAGAAACAATGTGTGTCTCACTAATTTTTATACATACTGTGAATTTCCGGAGAGTAAAATGTGAATAATTTGCAGTGCAACTAAAGGCTTACACTTAGAAAGTATTAGATCTTGCTCTAGGTCTAAGGAGTTAGCTTGATACAAGGCCCTTATTTTACCTGACAATTTCTTTTACTACTTCCCACCTCTTTCCCTCTGCGCGTGTGGGAGTTCGGCTCAGTGGACTACGCCAGTTTGATAAGCGAACCGAGAGGAAGTAACAAAAGATATTTCTAAGGTAAAATAGTGACACTCTTGTGCTTTCAGTTTAAATCGATTTCAACAGTTAATTTCCAGCTCTTAATTCACTGTGTTTAAATTCATCGTACATGTAAAACCAGTTCACTAAAATAATTTAATAAGGACTTAATATTTATTGCGTGTGGGGTCCTTTTCTTTTTTTGTGCGGAGGTGATGCGTAAAAACTTCATTATCCCTGGGTCCATACATTCCATTGACGCATCGTCCTCAGCATCAATTTCACTGTCATTAGCTAAATTACATTTCAACCAAATTCCCAACTTATATTACTCTAATTTGTTAGTAGGAAGTCGTTCCTGCTTCTTGAATTTACTTCATTTTACATTTTCTTAAAACTTAAACTCTGAAACGGTAAATGAAGTCAGTTTCCCTCCATTAAATTGTGGTGTGTATTGAATAAAATAAAATGGCAAAAACCGATCTCTAGGAAAAGGAATTTTCTAATATTATTATTACTTAATATTACGGTTTGGGGTTCTCAGTGCAACCACTGAAGAGGCTAACTCTTTTCTTGGATGTGACTCTGTGTGGTCTGGTATATTTTTACCGACACGTCAGGGCAATTTGCGCCCGTTGGTGGAAGTAGAAGATTCATCAGAAACGTTGATATGTGTTTTTATCTCAGTATTTAACCAACTTGATGCACAAAATTTGTTTCACAATAAGTTTTATTTCATGCCTATAGGTGTGATGATACCAGAGGCTGTGTAATGCAATTTTGACCTCCTGATAATGAGTACATGTGTTCGAAACATTTAGAGACATGAAATAAAACTTATTGTGAAACAAATTTTGTGCATCAAGTTGGTTAAATACTGAGATAAATATACTGAGATGCACGGTCAGCAAAACGTCAAAAGTTGATGTGTGTGTGTGTGTGTGTGTGTGTGTGTGTGTGCACCAGTCTACAATCCTTCACATCCCAAAAACAGTTATCTTCATGTCATGTAATTTATCTCTAAAACACATTAATTTTACGTAGAGAAGTCTGTAATGGAAAGAATGATGCAGGCATGACTGAGAGAAATGTGGAGAGTGCTTAATTTTTTTAAGATGATTTGTTACATATTAGAATTCTTGGATCACATACACAAATTTCATGATATTTAAGATAAATAAATGCCTGAATTTTATTCGGAATCATTTTTTCCGTCTTGTGCAATAAATTTATACTCAATAGTGATATGGGGCTGTTGTGTTGAAGTTTGAATATGGCAGAGTTTTATTTGAAATTTGATTTAAAAAATATATACATTACTAATGAAGAAATAAGACTTGCTAAAATTGGTGACATTTGAATAAAATCTGAGCTACAAAATAAGACCCTGTCTTAATCATTGCAACAATACGACTTCTTTACTACACATTTCATTAAGTGAAAAAGTATTAATCTTTTATTGAATTTTAAAAATTTTTAAACACAAATTCAAACAAGATGAGCGTGTGCTCTTTTCGATCCAGATATTTGAACCCGACCACAGAATCTAAAATGTCTGTGAAAATGAAAGCATTTTGGAAGATCGCTGATTTCCGTGAATTCACGTAGTCATGCTCTCCAAGAACTAATTTAAGAAAGGTAAAGCAGAAGGTTTCGAGTAAGTGCATAGTTTGTGTTTACGTAAGTAACACAGAAGTCGAAATAAACGTACATTAGTAAGTGAATACATTTTGCACGAAAATATTTTCACTTTTGTCAAATGACCTGAATTTTAATACGTTTTAGAACAGTAAGATGATATCTTGTTACCTGAGAAAAGGAAAGCAGTTTAAAACTTATTATTTTGTTTAGCAACATTGGTGCAATAATAAACATTGTTTTCCCACTAAAGAAGTAATTTCCAATAATATCTGTCCTGTTTCAGAATGGAAAATGCAGCATAATTTCGTTAGGCATTTTTATTTTTTGCTTGACGTGATTGTATGTGTGTGTTTGTATGTATGTACGTATGTATATATGTGCGTCTGTATGTATGTATGTATGTTTGCATGCATGCAAAGGAGGAATGGAATGTCTGAAGATAAAATTTAATCTTAGGTATTAAAACAACTGTCACAACTTTTATATATATTAAATTAGCTTAATAGTTACATTCTGTCGATATTGTTGTGTTCAAATGTTGATGCGTTATAAATATTAAGATTATTAAATGTCGTACTTTGTCCGCATATTATGTGTTTTATAAACATTGTTTTTAATTGTCTGTATAAAAATAAACCTTTTTGAATTACGGCGGTGATATTTTGTATGTTGCAAGTGCGCTAAATATATAGAATAAAAGGTGTTCTTGGTTTTATTACTTTATCGTTTTGTCTTAATCAAGAAAATGTTCGTCTGTATGTTCTGTAAATAAAACGAGGCTTATTTGCAAGAAATTTGATTGGTGTGTATGTGATTAAAATAAACGTATTACAAACGTATGAATGAAAACATGTATGTTTACAAAATTCATAATTGTAGGAATCAAAATTTTCCCTTATGAAATTACTAAATGTTCTTTACAATAAAATTGTATATGAAAATATTTATATTCCAGAAAAGCATGTCTAATTTGGATAAAAATTCAGACCTTGTTCTTTTAAAAGTCTTACTTTGGTGAGATGCTGTACATTGTTTTGTATAATTTTGTCCATAGGGTTCCAGCATATAAGAATTCCTTGTTATTATATTGCTTTAATTTTTTGTATGCAAGTAATTCAAAGATGCGAAAATAGTTTATAAAACTTTTAATATTAGGATATATTCTATTACATATGAAACTATCCTTACTTTCATTACTCAAAAAAAGAATGGAAATCCATAATAAACATCGTTGGGTTTTGACGTTCTTTCTAATCCTACCACACACGAACCCAGCATTTCATTTCCCTTGCTTTTTCTTTATCCACAGCTGCTGAAACTGGGAGGTTGGTAAGTACTTCTCCACGGAGTCATAAATGCGTGTGGTGATGAATTCTGGGGTAAGCACTCTTAATGACCGATCGGATATATTGGTAGGTAAAGTGGTGGAAGTTATCATCCGCCTTTAGTGCTCAAGCATAAATCAAATACATTAAATGTTTCTACGAAATAAACGACTTGCAGTACCGAGTTATATTATAGCTTTCAAAAAGAGAAGGCATTACCCAAGAACAAAAGGATTACCTGGAATTTTGTTTTCCTTTTAATTATTTTCCACTTACTAAACCCCACTTAGGATTTGTTTATCATATATGAGATATGTGTATATATATATATATATGTACTATACTCTTCTTACTTTTAAGGCTTGATAAATGGAATGAAAATATTAGTCAAAAAGGAGAGAAAAGTTCAGAAATCGCAATTTATGTTCTCACCGGTTTCGAAGATAATTTGTATTACTTCGGCGCTGTGAATTTTACAAAAACCCGAGAAGTGAGACACAGTTTAACTTTTTAAAGACAAAACGTAATCTGCTTTATATAAGGAATCAGTCCGTACTGCGCTGTAAATACTTTCCACCGCAGTTATAAAAACCAATCATTTATTGTCGTATACAGCAAAGGCCGCTGTCTCTTCTGAGATCCGTACAAAACATTTACAGCAAAACAAGTACTATGTAGGATTTTTTAATGTTAGGCCGGTGGTACGTAAAGAAACCACTAGGATTTAAAGGGTTAACTCTATCAGAAGACGAGAATTGTTCAGTTCATCGACGTAAAAACTAAAAACAAAAAGCCATTTAATTTTAAGTGAATTTCAATATACTTAAAGCAACGTTCGTCGGATAAAATTTTTATGATCTGAGAAGTGAACTGAAAGAAGTAATTCATCAGCCGGGAATACATGACGGATTATTTCAAACCACTGCCGAAGTAAGTTTTTCATAAATTTACCTGATGTCCAAGTATTCCATCTTGACTGACCAGAGAGGCACGAAGTACGAAGAAGTGGAAACGCTCGATTCATGTGGGGATCTGCCAGACACGTTCTGCATCAGGTACTTCTCCAAGCAGTTTTTTTTAGGCTTTTAATCGAGGTACTTTTCCTTCAATCCCCATAGGGTCCTGGACAGGCCCGGACGTCTGTATTAGGTTGAGGCTTCCGGAGTTTCTAGACAATCGGCAGATGATTGTGTTAGGGTTGTCAGCCCTAAGCAGCGGCCGCCTTTACCCACAGGAGACAATCCTGGAATTCATTTCTGTTGGAAGCTGAATCGACTTGAGGGCCATAGCGCAGCAGGAATTATTTATGTTGATGAAAAAGCACAAATACCCCCTCGGGATCGAACCTGCGACCTTCCGGCTTGTAGTACAGTGTATCAACCAACACAGCCTCCGAGTGTATTTTTTATAGGGGTGTGTGTCTGTCTATCTTAAAACAGGTGCTAAACTTTAATCCAAGCGCTAATTTTTCTCTACTTCTTTGGGGACGGAACTATGTGAATATGGAAATCTGAAGGAAACTTGGATTTGGAACTGCGAGAGAGGCTGTAGATCTTCAGGCCAGTTATTTATTGCCTTTTTAAATTAGATAAAGCATTTTTAATATCATTTTTATGTGCCGTTAGTTGCTGATGTGATCCGTTTATGGATTCTAATGTTCTCTTTCCAATTCAATTATTTTTAGATACATGTGGAATACAGAAAAACAAAAGCAGAGACAAAGTTTTAAAATTGACGTTATTCATTATCCGAGCACCCCCTTGCCAGACGTTACCAAGAACTGAGCGTCTACGTAATTTGTCGGTCCTAATAAAACCTAAAGTAAAATTGTCCCATTGCAAAACATGAAAGCATATAAAAAGTGTCAGTGTAGCTACATACATTCTTAACATCGATACTAGTTAGACGTTAGCGCTGAACTTCATACCCAAACCGCTTTACCTCTGGGGACAGGAAATTCTCGGTATCCTTTGAACAGAAATCTCACCTGACCTCGGAGCGTGTATGGGGGGCTTCTATTACAAGAAATTTTATTGTGCATGCCTGGAGTCGAACCATCGTTCCTCAGATTTTTAACACCTCTTTTTAGTCACTTCATTGACTTCTTCATTCTGGCTTCTATGGAAGTGGTGGTAACACATCCTTAATTTCAAATTTTCGGCCGGACACAGAAATGGTACGTATGATTCAGAGCAGCTATTCAATGTCCTCTTCAATTACTAAAATTTATTTAACCTTACCATAATTTATACAGTTAGCTGTTTTCTCACATGTGTTACTATATTGTACCACAAATCTCTTACATTTTTATGATGCAAACTTTCTTCAAGTAATGTTAGAAGTCGTAACTCAAATTTGTTACACTACTCTGAGACGGGAAATGAAGTTAGGACTGTGTCATGCATAATGTCTTATTCAACGACACTTACTACTTTCGTTGTCGTCGTGTATGACGTAGAGTATTGGGTCGATTGCTGCAGAATCTTGGGGAAAGGCGCTGTCGTCGTGTGGTCTGAGATAGTGTGAAGGCACTTGACTAGAGGAACTGAAAGAAAAGAAATACGAAATACTTGTCAGGTTGTTCGGTCTCCGAGATGCGACATGAACCTAAATCTGTTTGATACGAAACCCAGCTGTCGGTCATCAGCTCGCTTTTTAATGCTATTTAAACAATACCATATTACATTTCTACGTACTATCTGTAGACAAGTCACTATTTTTATGTTGAACTGTGGCAAACAAAGTGCAGCATAGTTTAGTGCGAACCAAAGTCCGTAGTAAGGACGTTCCGAGTCTAAAGTTAACACGAAATCGTTTAGTGCATTGTAGACTTTCGTTACGTTTCAAGTAAGTATAGCCTTTCTGAATTATGGTAGACTATCCACGTGGCCTCTATATATATTATATTACTGTAGGACAAATGAAACATGATTTCGGTACGTGTACAAGTACTCTCCTTGAGCTAACACGCATAAAAGTTGTTAGTAATTCTCCTCCAAGAAACTCAAAAAATAATTCAGAACAAATCAGTTTCGAACATGCTGAATCAAAAATTAATTTTCAACCGACGTATATTTCCATTCGGTACACGCGTTGGTTCCTGGAAGTGTTGTAGTGAGGTAGGTGAGGTCAGTACGAAGACTGGAAGTACGGCTCCTCCTTAAGTACTGGAAGAAAGTATGTGGTGAGCTTCACGGTCCGACCGCACCTGATACGTGTTTGGAGAATAGGACTGTCCGCTCTGAAATTTATGTTCCCGCCAGGAATAGAGCATGCTCAGACACGCGAAATCCAACTGAAACGAACATGGAAATTTTGTACTGAAAAACGAGGTATGCGTCATTTGTGTGTTTAGTGGTTATAAACATAGGGGCATATCCGCTTGGTGTCTGAATCCTTTCCCCGGCATAAACTATATTTATAACAAAAATATCCTAAGCTACACCTCTAACACTGAAGCAGTAACATTGTTTTTGATATTTCTATGCATACTAAATAATAACATAGCCAACTGATAGTTCAGAACCCATGTTATATAGCATGCAACTACTGTTTCAAAACATTTTCGTGTATCTCTTGGACTTCCGACTTGTATTTTTTACGTTTTAACTTTTATTACTGAAGTACAGAGCCATTGCCAATTAAGATCACATATCCTTTAGAGTATTCCTTATATGAACCCAAAACAGGGTATTAAAATGTTAAAGTTTTCAAAAAAACTATAAGCGTCGCAAGACTGCGTATGTTATTGAAGGGACAGAACTGAGATACTTTTACTTTTGATCGAAATCTTTTGGTTGCCGAAAAAAATTAATACTGTTCTCACGCGTCTATTCCCAACTAATTTCACAGTTTCTTTGCTGTTAATAAAAGTTCCGTCTGCCAACCACAGCTATCTTCAGGGAGCCACAAGTGCAGCGCTCTATGCTTTTTCAAATATACAACGTAAAATATTTGCCATATTGCCATTTTCTAAGCACGCAATATTATTATTGAAGTCGTGTTAAAATTATGACACAAATGAAGTATTAAAATTGGGTAAAATATAGTATACAAATATATGCTGATTCAGAACGTATCTCCTCTTTGTAGTAGAGCGGAGATTCCAGATTTAGATATTCGGCGAGCAAGCTATGGGTGAACGTACTGTAGTGTACAAGGAATCCCATTACAGGCCTGGACAGGCCCTGAGGGTTGCAGGAGGATGAGGCACCCTGATTTCAAGACAAACGACAAATGAAGGTGGTTAGTTGTCAACCCTACGCACCGGCCGCCTTTCCCCCCAGGAAATATCCCTGGTACTCATTTCTGTAAGAGGCTGATTCGATCCCAGGGTCATAGTGAGGCCGAAGGATTATGTCAATGAAAAATTCCAATGAAACCATTGGGAATCGAACCCGCGACCTTCCAGCTTGTGGCGCAGTGCCTCAACCAATTACGATATTAAGTTTATTAATATTGTTTTTCAAACAATAATAATAATTAGGATATTTGCAATTAATTTGATTGTACTTTGCATTCTTTTCCTGTTTTTCCTTCCTTTGTCAAGTAATAGTGCATTATTTGTGTATTTGTGTATTGCCGCTTACGAGTGTTCACTTGACAACTTGTACTGCAACTGAATTGAATCCGATGGAAATTACTATCTAAATATTTAGGAAAGAGTGATCCCTTTCAACAAATTTTCCTTTAATAATTATTAAAATATCAAGGTTCCTTTATGGATTTTAGCTCTAATTTCCTATTTTCTATGTGCTATTTTTGTTGTTTGTTATTTGTGTCAATTTAATTATTAACCAATAAATGCACTCACATAAAATTACACATAAAACACTTAAAATCACTCCGGCATGTTTCGATCTTTTAGATCGCCCTCAGGGAGTTACGTTCTTCCTTGCTAAAGTTATATTAAAACATTCACAATTTAATTTGTTTCTGTAACCAGGATGTTGTGGCAGCATATCATGATGTGTGAGAACACGTTGTTGAGAGTGCAGTTAGCTAGGGTGTGCGTTGTGCGCTACGTACGTAGCGCACAACGCACAACTGCACTCTTGTTCCTTAGGGTATTGTATTTCATGGTTCTGGTGCTTGTTCATTGTTCTTGTATTGTGATGGTTCATGTTCTTGTATGGTGTTTCGGTCCTTGTGCAGTGCTTGTTGTTTTTCTTGTTCTTGTATTTTTCTTGTATTGTGTTTGTGCGTTGAGCTTGTTCATTGTTCTTGTATTGTGCTACCCTAACTGAGGTTTTTTCCGTGCTTTTCCCTCAGTTGTAAGGCAAATGTCAGGGTATAACTCGCAAAGA